>Ga0164243_10002699_pt1 | contig 29049 bp, 14 predicted proteins | sample OricompcompostOP_FD_108781 | JGI IMG/M metagenome (GOLD analysis project Ga0164243, IMG submission 108781) | Organic Plus compost microbial communities from Emeryville, California, USA - Original compost - Organic plus compost (OP) | ecosystem: Engineered > Solid waste > Mixed feedstock >... | reverse complement strand
GGCGGCCGGGAGGAGCCGGAGAAAGTGGACGTCGCCGGGCTCCGGAAGGGACAGCGGATCGAGTCGGTGCGGGTCTCCTCGGACGGTGTACGGATCGCGCTGCGGATTCGGAAGCCGGACGGCAGACGGACGCTCCAGTTGGGCAGGGTCGAGCACTCCGGTACGGCTCACCACCCGAAGGTGAAAGTGGCCGGACTCCGGCCGGTGGCGCCTCAGTTCGAGGATGTCGTGGCGGCGTCTTGGGCGGGCGGCAGCCGGCTGGTGGTCGTGGGGCGCGAGGCCGGCGGCGTACAGCAGCTGCAGTACATGGAGACGGACGGCTCGGCGCCCACCCAGCCGACGCTGCCCGGCATCAACGACGTGACGGGTGTGGCGGCGTCCGAGGACGAGAGCAAGCCGCTGCTGGCGGAGTCGGAGGACGGCATTGTCCGGCTGCCTCCGGACGCCAACTGGAGAAGACTGACGGACGCCGGATCCAGTCCGGTCTATCCGGGCTGACCTGCGTTTTCTCTGCCCGCGGTGACCGTCCGGCCAGGACGTCCGGGGAGTTTTCCACAGGGCTGGTGGCGATTTGGGCGCGCTGCGAGAGTGTCGGACATGGCGAAGTTGTGGCAGACGCTCTGGCTGGGCCTGGCGGGCTTGGTGCTGCCCGTGGGGTGCGCGGGCTGCGAAGTCCCGCGGGCGCGAGGGCAGTTGTGCCCGCGGTGTGCGCGGCTGCTGAGCGGCGGCGTGTGCCGCCGTCTCCGGCCGTCTCCGGCTCCGCGCGGATTGCCTGCGGTGTACGGCTCGTTGGCGTACGCGGACGAGGTGCGCTCCGTGCTGCTGGCCCACAAGGAGAGGGGTGCCCTGCGCTTGGCTGCTCCGCTCGGCGCGGTGCTGGCCCGTGCGGTTCGGGCCGTCGTGCGGCAGGCGCGGCCGCGTGCGGTGACGGGCGCGAGCCCGCGGCGAAGACCGGGGCCACAGGACGCCTCGGGCACTCGGCGCCCCGAGACCGGCCAACTGCCCTCCGTGGAGAGCCGGTTGGTGCCGGTGACGCTGTTGCCGGTGCCGTCCGCCCGCCGTGCGGTGGCGGCTCGTGGGCACGATCCGACGCGTCGCATCGCTGTTGCGGCCGCACGGGAGCTGCGCCGGGACGGGCTGCCCGCGCGGGTGCTCCCGGCGCTTCGGCAGCGGCGTCCGGTCGCCGACCAGTCCGGGCTCGGCGCGGCGCAGCGGCTGGCCAATGTCAGCGGTGCGCTGCGGCTGGCTCCGGGCGCCGCACGACTTCTCGCGGACGGGCCGGCGGTGTTGGTGGACGACCTGATGACCACCGGCGCGACGCTTGCGGAGGCGTCCCGGGCGGTCGCCGAGGAGGGAGTACGAGTGCTGGGTGCCGCGGTGGTCGCCGCCCGTTCCAAGAGCTGAGCCGGCGCCGGCCGCAGCTCCGTCGGAGGCCGCCCGGCGCCGCTGAGCAGGAGGTGAGCGGGCAGGGTGCGCTCGAAGCGGAGTACGTACCAGTAGGGGGTGCCGTTGATGGGCCGGTGGAGGTACGTTCGGTTCTGGGGTGGCGATCTTCCTCTTGGGGGAGAAGGAGGTGACAGTCGCAAGCCAAGGTCCCGGAGGCCGGCAGCGACAGGCCCGGGCCTCCGGTGTCAGTGCACAGAGGATGCGCTGCCACATCGTCGTGGGGCGCGTCCGGAACGGAGTTCTGCGTGGACATCGTCGTCAAGGGCCGCAAGACCGAGGTGCCCGAACGGTTCCGGAAGCACGTGGCCGAGAAGCTGGCGAAGATCCAGAAGCATGACGCGAAGGTGATGAGCCTGGACGTCGAGGTGTGCAAGGAGCACAACCCCCGGCAGGCCGACCGTTCCGACAGGGTCGAGATCACCCTGCACACACGGGGGCCGGTCATCAGGGCCGAAGCAGCGGCTTCCGATGCGTACGCGGCGCTGGACCTGGCTGTCGGCAAGCTGGAAGCGCGCCTGCGCAAGCAGCACGACAAGCGCCGGGTGCACCCCGGGGGCAACCGTGCTCCGGTGAGCGTCGCCGCAGCCACCGCACACCTCGCAGCGGAACTCAACGGCCGGTTGGGCGCTGCGGACGATCCCGCTCCCGAGACCGAGACGGGCGGGGCACCGGCCGTCACCAAGGTGGGACCGCTGGAGGTGCAGGGCGACGGGCCCCTCGTCGTCCGGGAGAAGACACATGCGGCTGCGCCCATGAGCCTTGACCAGGCGCTCTACGAAATGGAACTGATCGGTCACGACTTCTATCTGTTCATCGACTCCGAGACCAAGCAGCCGAGCGTCGTCTACCGCCGCCACGGCTACGACTACGGCGTGATCCATCTGGAGCCGGATCCCTTCGCCGTCGAGCCTCCGGCGGAAGCGGGTGGCGCTCTCGGTGCCTGAGCTGTCGTACCTGGCACTCCGAGCCTGATGCACCGCGCCCCCGGTCCGGGCCGAGATCCCGGCCGGGGGCGCGAGCATGAAATCATGTCCCCCACACGTCAACCGGCTTGCTGCGCAGCGTTGTTGAGAGGTTGTGCTGCTGCGCGGCGGGCCGCGGGGCGCTGTGACGGAGGTATCCCTTCCGGCGGTCGCCGGAGGAAGGACGGTGTGCGCTGCTGGCAGGCCAAGCAGTAAGGGAAGCGTTTCTTCCGGCTTCGGCGGAAGACGTTCCGTTCCAGGACGTCCAGCGGAGGGGGCCGCGTGGCACAGCGGCGCAGGGGACCCTCCGGGCGAGGACGGTGAGGGACGGGGCGGGCGATGCGCTGCCGAGGCGTGCTCGGTCCGACCGGCCGGGAAGGCCCTAGGTACAGGGGGAGGAACGATGGTGGAGAGCTTCGGGCCGACGATGTCCATGCCCGATCCACATCCGGATCCGGACCCGGTTGAGGACGTACGGCCCGGGTGGCGGCCGCGCGAACCGATCCGGGTGCTGGTCGTCGACGATCACGAACTCTTCCGCCGCGGGCTGGAGATCGTCCTGGCGCAGGAAGAGGACATCGAGGTCGTCGGCGAGGCCGGGGACGGTACGGAGGCCGTGCGGCAGGCCGAGGATCTGCTTCCCGACATCGTGCTGATGGACGTACGGATGCCGAAGCGGGGCGGCATCGAGGCGTGCACCGCGATCAAGGAGGTGGCCCCCAGCGCCAAGATCATCATGCTGACGATCAGCGATGAGGAAGCCGACCTCTACGACGCCATCAAGGCGGGCGCCACCGGCTATCTGCTCAAGGAGATCTCCACGGACGAGGTCTCGGCGGCGATCAGGGCGGTGGCCGACGGCCAATCGCAGATCAGTCCGTCGATGGCGGCGAAGCTGCTCACCGAGTTCAAGTCGATGATTCAGCGCAACGACGAGAGCAAGCTGGTGCCCGCCCCCAAGCTCACCGACCGCGAGCTGGAGGTGCTGAAGCTCGTCGCCACCGGGATGAACAACAGGGACATCGCCAAAGAGCTGTACATCAGCGAGAACACCGTGAAGAACCACGTGCGCAACATCCTGGAGAAGCTCCAGCTGCACTCTCGTATGGAAGCCGTGGTCTATGCGATGCGGGAGAAGATCCTGGAGATCCGCTGAGCGCAGGCGCCACCATCACCACTCCCTACGTCCGCCGGTGCCGCACGCGGTCAGGCGTGTGCCTTCAGCTCCGTGCGCAGCGCCTCCCCGAGGTCCAGATCGCTGCACCGCTCGACGCGCACGTCGTCGCAGCCCACCCAAGTCGCCGCCTCCCAGAGGGCTTTGGCCATCGGCGCCACCGCCTTCCTTCCCTCCAGCGACACTTGACGGGCCACCAGAGCCGTCCCCTCGCGTCCCGGATCGACCCGCCCCAGCAGCCGCCCGCCGGCGAGTAGCGGCATCGCGTAGTAGCCGTGGATGCGCTTCGGCCTCGGCACGTAGGCCTCCAGCCGGTGGGTGAAGCCGAACATGCGCAGGGTGCGCGGCCGGTCCCAGATCAGCGAGTCGAAGGGGGAGAGCAGCGTCGTACGGTGCCGGCCGCGAGGCGGGGAGGGCAGCGCGGCGGGATCCGCCCATGCGGGTTTTCCCCAGCCTTCGACCTCGACCGGCACCAGCCCGGTGTCCGGGAGGACCGCGTCCACCTGCTCGCTTTTCAGCCGGTGGTAGTCGGCGAGGTCGGCGCGGGTGGCGACGCCCATCGCCGTCCCGGCCTGCCGCACCAGCCGGCGCACGCATTCGCGGTCCTCGAGGTCGTCGTGCAGCAGCTCGCCGGGGATGGCGCGCTCGGCCAGGTCGTACACCCGCTTCCAGCCGCGCCGCTCGGTACACACCACTTCTCCGGTGTCGAGCAGCCACTCGACACCGATCTTCGTCTCGGACCAGTCGAACCACTCTCCGCCGTTCTTGCCGCCGCCCAGCTCGGTCGTGGTCAGCGGCCCTTCGGCGCTGAGCCGGTCCCGGATCAGGCCGCACACCCGGTCCCGGTCCTCCAGCTGGTGCCAGCGCCAGCCGCGGGCCCGGCGGGCGCGCCGCCGGAACGCGAAGTGCGGCCATTCCTCGACGGGCAGTATGCAGGCGGCGTGCGACCAGTACTCGAAGCTGTGCCCGTCGCTCCAGTAGGCGGACTCGACGGTGCGTCTGCCGACGGCGCCGAGCCGCGCGTAGGGCACCAGCTCGTGCGAGCGCGCCAGCACTGAGATCGTGTCCAACTGCACGGCGCCGAGCGTGCGCAGCAGTCCGCGCACACCGGCCCGTCTGTCCGGGGCTCCCAACAGCCCCTGTGCGCGCAGCGCCAGGCGTCGGGCTTCGTCGGCGGAGAGGGAACACTCGGCTGTCGTCATGCGGCACACCATAAGTGCGGGCACTGACAGTCCGGTTGGGGTCCGGTCGGGGCCGGTTCGTACGTCCGCGACCGCGGGGCGCGGTGCACTGTGCACGCGTACGCGTGGTGCTGCGGTGCTTCAGCCGGTGGTGGGGAGGTCGGCGGGGAGATACGGCGTCGGCGACGGCCGCTGCCAGTCCGAGGGCAGCAGCCCGGCGACCCATGCGTCCCGCCGCGTCGCCCGCTGGATGATCCGCGCCCGCTGGACGCCCTCGTAGACGAAGCCCAGGCGCTGCGCGACCGCCCACGAGCCGACGTTGCCGACTCCCGCGAACCAGTCCAGCCGCTCGGCGCCCAGTTCCCTGAACGCCCAGTCGATCAGGGCGCGTCCGGCTTCCACGGCGTAGCCGCACCCGCGCCGTTCCTTCGCCGTCCAGAAGCCGATCTCGGCCCGGCGGTCCGCCGTACGCAGCCGGTCCGCCCGCACCAGGGCCATCGACCCGACGAGGCCGCCGTCCCCTTTGTCGAACACCCCGAAGTTGTACGCCGTGTCCGTCTGCCAGCCGGCCGGGGCCGTGACGCACACGAACTCCTCGGCGTGCGCGCGTTCGTAGGGATCCGGCAGGGTCGTGCAGCGCCGGATCTCCGAGTCCTGGCAGGCGGTCAGCACGGCGTCGACGTCGCGGCTCTCGAAGGCACGCAGCAGCAGTCGTTCGGTGCTGAGGGTGATCGGCTTCATACGGCGATTATCCGCTCGGCGCGGAGGGGCAGTTGACCCGGTTCGTACCGCCGCCGTCGCACTGGCGTACCGACAGCCCGGCACCTATCGGGACTCCCGAACGTTATGGGGTACAGGGGCACACGTCCCTCGCATACGATGGCCGGTGCGGCATGGGCCCTCGGCAGATGAGAGGATGCCGTGCCCGCGCACCGACCGTGCCAGGCCCGACCGGCAAGGAGCCACCCCAAGTGTCCGTCTTCGGCAAGCTCATGCGCGCAGGCGAAGGAAAGATCCTGCGTAAGCTGGACCGCGTTGCGCGGCAGGTGAATTCCATCGAAACGGACTTCGAGGGCCTGTCGGATGCTGAGCTGCGGGCTCTCACGGACGAGTACAAGGAGCGGTACGCCGAGGGCGAAACCCTCGACGACCTCATGCCCGAGGCGTTTGCGACGGTACGTGAGACCGCCCGGCGCGTGCTCGGCGAGCGGCCCTACGACGTGCAGGTCATGGGCGGGGCGGCGCTGCACCTCGGCTACGTGGCCGAGATGAAGACCGGTGAGGGCAAGACGCTGGTCAGCACCCTCCCCGCGTACTTGAACGCGATCTCGGGCGACGGTGTGCACATCATCACCGTCAACGACTACCTGGCGCAGCGTGACTCGGAGTGGATGGGCCGGGTGCACCGCTTCCTCGGTCTGTCCGTCGGCTGCATCGTGGCGAACATGTCGCCGGAGGAGCGTCGCAAGGAGTACGCCTGCGACATCACCTACGGCACGAACAACGAGTTCGGCTTCGACTACCTCCGCGACAACATGGCCTGGTCGAAGGACGAACTCGTCCAGCGCGGGCACAACTTCGCGATCGTCGACGAGGTGGACTCCATCCTCATCGACGAGGCCCGTACGCCGCTGATCATCTCCGGTCCCGCGGACCAGGCCACTAAGTGGTACGCCGATTTCGCCAAGCTGGTGAAGCGCCTGGAGAAGGGCGAGCCCGGCGATCCCCGTACGCAGAAGCCGGAGACCGGTGACTACGAGGTCGACGAGAAGAAGCGGACGGTCGGCATCCACGAGTCCGGCGTCACCAAGGTCGAGGACTGGCTGGGCATCGACAACCTCTACGAGTCGGTGAACACTCCGCTCGTCGGCTATCTCAACAACGCCATCAAGGCCAAGGAGCTGTACAAGCTCGACAAGGACTACGTCGTCCTGGACGGCGAGGTCATGATCGTCGACGAGCACACCGGCCGTATCCTCGCGGGTCGCCGCTACAACGAGGGCATGCACCAGGCCATCGAGGCCAAGGAAGGCGTCGAGATCAAGGACGAGAACCAGACGCTCGCCACGATCACGCTGCAGAACTTCTTCCGGCTGTACACGAAGCTGTCCGGCATGACCGGTACGGCGATGACCGAGGCCGCCGAGTTCCACCAGATCTACAAGCTCGGCGTCGTGCCGATCCCGACGCACCGCCCCGTGGCCCGTGTCGATCAGGCCGACCTGATCTACCGCACCGAGGTCTCGAAGTTCGACGCGGTCGTCGACGACATCGCGGAGAAGTACGAGAAGGGCCAGCCGGTGCTGGTCGGCACCACCTCGGTGGAGAAGTCCGAATACCTCTCCAAGCAGCTCAACAAGCGCGGCGTGCGGCACGAGGTGCTCAACGCGAAGAACCACGAGCGGGAGGCCGCCATCGTCGCCGAGGCGGGCCGCAAGGGCTCCGTCACGGTCGCCACGAACATGGCCGGTCGCGGCACCGACATCAAGCTCGGCGGCAATGCGGAGGGCATGGCGGAGAAGGAGCTGCGCGCCCGCGGCCTCGACCCGGTCGAGACCGCCGACGAGTGGGCGGCCGCCCTGCCCGAGGCCGTGCAGACCGCGGAGCGCGCGGTCAAGGACGCCGTCGAGGAGGTCAAGGATCTCGGCGGGCTGTACGTCCTGGGCACGGAGCGGCACGAATCCCGGCGTATCGACAACCAGTTGCGCGGCCGTTCGGGCCGGCAGGGCGACCCGGGGGAGTCCCGCTTCTACCTCTCGCTTGGCGACGACTTGATGCGGCTGTTCAAGGCGCAGATGGTCGAGCGCGTGATGTCGATGGCCAACGTCCCGGACGACGTCCCGATCGAGAACAAGATGGTGACGCGGGCCATCGCGTCCGCCCAATCCCAGGTCGAGCAGCAGAACTTCGAGATCCGCAAGAACGTCCTCAAGTACGACGAGGTCCTCAACCGCCAGCGCGAGGTCATCTACGGCGAGCGGCGTCGCGTCCTGGAGGGCGAGGATCTGCGCGAGCAGGTCCGCCACTTCATGGACGACACCATCGAGGCGTACGTCCAGGCGGAGACCGTCGAGGGCTTCGCCGAGGAGTGGGATCTCGACCGGCTGTGGGGCGCGTTCAAGCAGCTCTACCCCGTGCAGGTCACCATCGAGGAGCTGGAGGAGGCCGCGGGCGAACGCGAGGGCATCACCGCGGACTTCATCATCGAATCCATCACGAACGACATCCACGAGCAGTACGACGCCCGCGAGAAGGAGTTGGGCTCGGAGATCATGCGCGAGCTGGAGCGGCGCGTGGTGCTGTCGGTGCTCGACCGGAAGTGGCGCGAGCACCTCTACGAGATGGACTACCTCCAGGAGGGCATCGGTCTGCGCGCGATGGCCCAGAAGGACCCGCTGGTGGAATACCAGCGGGAGGGGTACGACATGTTCCAGGCCATGATGGATGGCATCAAGGAGGAGTCCGTCGGCTACCTGTTCAACCTGGAGGTCCAGGTCGAGCAGCAGGTCGAGGAGGTGCCGCTGACGAAGGAGCCCGAGGAGGAGGCCGTCGAGTCCGGCGAGCCCCGCGAGCCCGTCCCGGCAGTGCCCGGAGGAAGCCCCTCCGCTCCGGCGACGGCGACCGTGCCCGCCCCCGCCATCCACGCCAAGGGCCTCGAAACCCCGCAGCGTCCGGACCGGTTGCACTACTCCGCGCCGACCGCCGAAGGCGGCGTCGAGGAGGGCGAGATCGAGACGGGCAGCGAGCCGGTGCGTTCCGAGGCCGACGGCCTGACCAGGGCCGAGCGGCGCAAGGCGCAGAAGGGCAAGCGCCGCAAGAAGTAGGGGAGTTGGCGGCCGTCCGGCCCGCCTTCCTTCCCCGGCACGCTTGTTGACGGCGGGCCCGCTTCCGACGAGGACGCGGGCCCGCTTCGTCGTGTGTGAGGTCATCCCCGGCGTACCGGCGCCAGCCCGTCGAGTTCGATGGCGGTGCAGCGCCACTGGCGGTCGGGGCAGTGCTCCAGCCGGAAGGCCATGGCCCGCTGCCGTCCTCCGGTCAACACTCGTGCGTACGCCTCGATCACGCCGTCCGCGGGCCGGCTGCCGCGGGCTTCCAGCACGGCCGGAGTCCTGCGGTCCGCTCCCTGTGGGCGCAGCGGCGCCTGTGCGGCCAGCCGGGAAAGCTGGTCGTACGCGCTGCTGCGGGTGTGCCGGAGCAGCGTGTGCACGGGGCGCTGGCCGCTGAGGACCAGCAGCAGCCGGGAGGCGAACCAGAAGGGCGGCTGCCGTTCTCGTTCGCGGGCTGCGGCGGCGCGCAGCGCGGAAGCGGAGGGCCGTCGCGAGTCGCGGCGGACCGGCGGGCCTCCGCGCGGCGGCCCGCTGCGTGCCGGGACGCCGCGGCCCGGAGCGGGCCGCGCGCGAGCGGGGCGTGCGGGCGTGCGGGCGGCGGTGCCGTCTGCTTCGTCTGGCTGCTGTGGTGGCGCGTCGAACTGTGCGGTGGGGGCGGCCTGTTCACCGCGTTCGTTCTGCCGGGGCCGTACGGTCCGCTCGAACGGGCGGTCTTTTCCCGGTAGTTGGCCGGGTGCGGCCTGCTCGTCCGGTACGGGCTCGCCGTGTCCGGCGCGTGTCTGCCCGGGCGGAGCGGGCTGCTGCGTCGGTCCGGAGTGTGCGGGCAGCGCCGAAGGGCCGGGCTGCCGCGGCACTTTGGGCTCGTTCTGCTGCTCGTACGCCCGTGGCTCCGCCTGTGCGGGTTCGGCGGGGCGGGTGCCCGGCGCGGCGGTGGTCCACGGAGCCGTGTCCGTGGCGGGCGGTGTGGGAGTGGTCATGACGTCCCCCCGGTTCGTGGCGCATGGTGGGGCCGGATCGGTCGTACCCGGCGGTAGCTTTGCCGATGTTTTATCCGGAGTGATCGCCTGCTCGCAATGGGTCACCAGTGGGTCAGCGCGCCGGAACGCGAATCATCCGCCTGTGTAGTGCTTCGTGGTGAGTTGACGATCGCTGCGCTCACCAGTCACTTTCCGGCGGGTGGTTACTCGCTGCGGGTGGGCGGCGGGGCCGTATGCTGATCCGGCGCACCGACCGGCGATACACGAAAGCGGCAGCCATGCGTGTCTATGTCCCCTCGACTCTCCCCGCTCTCCAAGAGGCGTACGGCTCGGGTGAGTTGGTGCCGGCGGGCGCCGGCCCGGCGGTGGCGTACGCGGTGACGCCCGGTCTGCGCGAGTGGTATGTCTCGGACGACGCCGAGGAGTTGGAGTACGCCGCACTGCGCGGTGCGGCCCAGGAGTCGTTGCGCCTGCTGGCCGCCGATCCGGGCGCTGCGCGCCGCAGGGTCGTCGTGGCCGCCGAGGTTCCAGAGGGATCGGTCGCGCCTGCGAACGACGGCGAAGGGGCCGACGAGGAGCCCGGCGAGGTGCGCGTCACCGGCCCGTTGCCCCTCGCGAAGGCGGCCGCCGTGCACCTCGACGCCGCGGACGCCGAGCCGGAGGTCGCGGCCGCCGCGGAGGCGTTCGGCGCGGCCGAGGCGGGCGACGAGGCGGCGATGTCGCTCCTGGATCGTGCGGACGACCACGAACTGCTGTGGTATGCGGTCCAGGAGATCCCGCACCTCACCGGCTGAACTCCCGCGTGTGCGGCGGCCGTCGGCGGTTTCCGCACCGGTTCGTGCGGGCGCTGCGCGGGCCCGCGTGGAGAGTGCGACCCCGATTGTCAGACCCGGCACGTACCGTCGTGTCCATGGATGAGGGGATTCGGAAGCGGCGCTCGACACATCTGGTGTGGGACTGGAACGGCACGTTGCTGCACGACATTCACGCGGTGATAGAGGCGACGAACGCCGCCTTCGCCGAGTTGGGCATTCCCGCGATCACCCTCGACAGGTATCGCGAGCTGTACTGCGTGCCCGTGCCGCGGTTCTACGAGCGGCTGTTGGGGCGGCTGCCGAGCGCGGAGGAGTGGGAGGTGATGGACGCCGCCTTCCACCGGCACTACCGCGAGCGGGTGCAGGAGGCCGCGCTGGCCGAGGGGGCGGCCGAGCTGCTGGCCGCGCAGCGGGAGGCGGGCCGTACGCAGTCGCTGTGTTCGCTGGCCCCGCACGACCAGTTGGTGCCGCTGCTGCACAGACACGGCATCGCGGACCACTTCGTGCGGGTCGACGGAGCGACCGGTCCGTCGGGCGGCCGGAAGGCGGAGCAGATGGCGCGGCATCTGCTGGCGCTCGACGGCGTGGATCCCGAGTTGACCGTGGTCATCGGCGACGCCGTGGACGACGCGGCGGCGGCCGCGCACGTCGGCGCCCGTGCGGTGCTGTACACGGGCGGCTCGCACAGCCGGGCCAACCTGCTGGAGGCCGGAGTTCCGGTCGTGGACAGTCTTGCCGAAGCGGTCGAGGCGGCGGAGTGGATAGCGGGGTGAGCGAAGGGGCGGCCGTGCGGGCTGCGGAGCCCAACGGACGTCGTGGGCGCGGTGCGTAGCGGCCGCGAGGTCGATTCCCTTGCGGCGCCGTGCAGTTGGCGGTGCCGGGAGGCTCCGTACGTGCTGCGGGGCCGAGCGTTGGAGCGGCCGGTGGCCGGTGCTGTCCCGGACAGCGCCTCAAACGGCCGGTGCAGACTTCGGCGTTCGCGGCCCGGCGGTGCGGGCGGGGTGGCACGCTGTTCGCCGTCCACGTTCGCTGCCTACGTTCGCTGTCCACTACGTCAAAGAGCACGCCCAGATTTTGTACACATAAGGTCCATGACGGCGGCGGGCCGGCGAGCGATAGCCTTGCGCCGTGATCAGCGAAATATCCCACGGGGCGACGCGAGCCTCGTTCTGCGGCCGCCGCGTGACAGCGCCCTTGCCGCCGCTGATCGTCACGTACGGCGCGGTGTCGAGCCCGAGCGGTCACCCCGCGTTCCGCCGCCGTGCCGCCGTCACACCCGACGTCACGCAACGGCGCGCGACAGGAGCCAGAGGAAATGCAGACCAAGCTGGACGATGCAAAGGCCGAGCGGCTGGCGGAGGCGGCCCGGGCAGCTGAACAGAGCCCCGCCGGCGGGCACCATCCTGCGCAGGGGCTTGAGAACGGCGCACTTGAGGCGTTTCTCCAGCGCTACTACCTGCACACATCCCCGGAGGACCTGACCGATCGCGACCCGGTCGACATCCTCGGAGCGGCGCTCGCCCACCACAGCCTGGCCCAGGAGCGCCCGCAGGGCACCGCGAACGTACGGGTGTACACCCCGTCCGTCGACGAGAACGGCTGGACCTGCACCCACACCGTTGTGGAGATCGTCACGGACGACATGCCGTTCCTGGTCGACTCGGTCACCAACGAGCTGTCCCGGCAGGAGCGCGGCATCCACACCGTGATCCACCCGCAGATGGTGGTCCGCCGCGATGTGACCGGCAAGCTCCTGGAAGTGCTGGAGGCGGGCCGGGACCGGGTGCTGCCGAGCAACGGCGCGGCGAGCGTCCAAGAGGCGGCCCGCCGTGGCGAGTTGCCGCACGACGCGCTCACCGAGTCGTGGATCCACGTCGAGATCGACCGCGAGACCGAGCGCGAGGATCTGGAGCAGATCAACGCCGATCTGCTGCGCATCCTCTCCGACGTGCGCGAGGCGGTCGAGGACTGGCAGAAGATGCGGGACACCGCGCTGCGCATCTCGGAGGCGCTGCCCGACGAGCCGCTCGCCGACGACCTGCCCGGCCAAGAGGTCGACGAGGCCCGCGAGTTGCTGCGCTGGCTCGCCGAGGACCACTTCACGTTCCTCGGCTACCGCGAGTACGAGCTGTCCCAGGAGACCACCGACACCGAGGAGTTGACGCTCACCCCGGTGCCGGGCACCGGGCTCGGCATTCTGCGCTCCGACCCGAAGCACGCCCGGACCGCCGAGGGCCACCCGGTCTCCCGGTCGTTCAACCGGCTGCCGGCCGACGCCCGCGCCAAGGCGCGCGAGCACCGGCTGCTGGTGCTGACGAAGGCCAACAGCCGCGCCACGGTGCACCGTTCGTCGTACCTGGACTACGTGGGCGTCAAGAAGTTCGACGCCGAGGGGAACGTGATCGGCGAGCGCCGCTTCCTCGGCCTGTTCTCCTCGGCGGCGTACACGGAGTCGGTGCGCCGCGTGCCCGTCATCCGGCGCAAGGTCGAAGAGGTGCTGTCCGCGGCCGGGTTCGCACCGGACAGCCACGCCGGCCGCGACCTGCTCCAGATCCTGGAGACCTATCCGCGCGACGAGCTGTTCCAGATCCCCACGGAGGAGCTCAGCTCCATCGCCACTTCGGTGCTCTACCTCCAGGAGCGCCGCAAGCTCCGGCTCTACCTGCGCAAGGACGAGTACGGGCGCTACTACTCCGCGCTGGTCTACCTCCCCCGCGACCGCTACACCACGGGCGTGCGGCTGCGCCTGACCGAGATCCTCACCGAGGAACTGGGCGGCACCAGCGTGGACTTCACCGCGTGGAACACCGAATCGGTGCTGTCCCGGTTGCACTTCGTGATCCGGCTGGAGCCCGGAGCCCGGCTGCCCGAGCTGACCGACGCGGAGATCGACCGCATCGAGGGCAGGCTCGCGGAGGCCGCCCGCTCCTGGGCGGACGGCTACAGCGAGGCGCTGATCGCGGAGTTCGGCGAGGAGCGGGCCGCCGAGCTGGGCCGGCAGTACGGCGCGAACGCGTTCCCGGAGGGCTACAAGGCGGACTTCCCGCCGCGTACGGCCGTCGCGGACCTCCAGCACCTCGAACGGCTCGCGCGCGCCGAGGACGGTCCCGGATTCTCGCTCAGCCTGTACGAGCCGGTGGGTGCGGCTCCGGGCGAGCGGCGGTTCAAGATCTTCCGTATCGGGGAGCCTGTCTCGCTGTCCGCGGTGCTTCCGGCGCTGCAGGCGATGGGCGTCGAGGTCGTCGACGAGCGCCCGTACGAGCTGCGCTGCACCGACCGCAGCAAGGACAAGGCGTGGATCTACGACTTCGGGCTGCGGATGCCGGCCGCGCAGGTGCAGGACCTGGGCGCGGACGCGCGGGAGCGGTTCCAGGACGCGTTCTCCGCGGTGTGGACCGGCCGCGCCGAGAACGACGGGCTCAACTCCCTTGTGCTGTCGGCCGGTTTGAACTGGCGGCAGGCGATGGTGCTGCGTGCCTACGCGAAGTACCTGCGGCAGGCGGGCGCGACGTTCAGCCAGGCGTACATGGAGGACACCCTCCGGCACAACGTGCACACGACGCGGCTGCTGGTCAGCCTGTTCGAGGCGCGTCTGGACCCGGGCCGCTCCTCCGCCGGCTACGAACTGATCGACGGGATTCTGGAGGAGCTGGAGGGCGCGCTGGACGCGGTGGCCAGCCTGGACGAGGACCGCATCCTGCGCTCGTTCCTCACCGTCATCAAGGCCACGCTGCGCACCAACTACTTCCAGACGGACGCGGGCGGCGAGCCGCACTCGTACGTCTCGATGAAGCTCGACCCGCAGGCGATCCCCGAACTGCCGGCGCCGCGCCCCGAGTACGAGATCTGGGTCTACTCGCCCAGGGTCGAGGGCGTGCACCTGCGGTTCGGCAAGGTGGCCCGCGGCGGGCTGCGCTGGTCCGACCGGCGCGAGGACTTCCGCACCGAGATCCTGGGCCTGGTCAAGGCGCAGGAGGTGAAGAACACGGTGATCGTGCCGGTCGGCGCGAAGGGCGGCTTCGTCGGTAAGCGGCTGCCCGACCCGTCGGTCGACCGCGACGCGTGGCAGGCCGAGGGCATCGCCTGCTACAAGACGTTCATCTCGGGGCTGCTGGACATCACCGACAACCTCGTCGGCGGCGAGGTCGTCCACCCCGAGGACGTGGTGCGGCACGACGGCGAGGACACCTATCTGGTGGTCGCCGCCGACAAGGGCACGGCCACCTTCTCGGACATCGCCAACGAGGTCGCCGAGTCCTACGGCTTCTGGCTCGGGGACGCCTTCGCCTCCGGCGGCTCCGCCGGCTACGACCACAAGGGCATGGGCATCACCGCGCGCGGCGCCTGGGAGTCGGTCAAGCGGCACTTCCGCGAGCTGGGGCACGACACCCAGACCGAGGACTTCACCGCGGTCGGCGTCGGCGACATGTCCGGGGACGTGTTCGGCAACGGCATGCTGCTGTCCGAACACATCCAGCTGATCGCCGCCTTCGACCACCGGCACATCTTCTTGGACCCGGATCCGGACGCGGCGACTTCGTACGCCGAGCGCCGCCGCCTGTTCGAGCTGCCCCGCTCCTCCTGGGCCGACTACGACACCTCGCTGATCTCCGCCGGCGGCGGCGTCCACCCGCGCAGTGCCAAGTCGGTGCCGATCACGCCGCAGGTGCGGGCGGCGCTGGGCATCGAGGCGGACGTGACCAAGATGACCCCGGCCGAGCTGATGCGGGCCATCCTCTCCGCGCCGGTCGACCTGCTGTGGAACGGCGGCATCGGTACGTACGTCAAGGCGTCGACGGAGACCAACGCCGAGGTCGGCGACAAGGCCAACGACGCGATCCGCGTGGACGGGCAGGACGTGCGGGCGAAGGTCGTCGGGGAGGGCGGCAACCTCGGGCTGACACAGCTCGGCCGTATCGAGTTCGCCCGCAACGGCGGCCGGGTCAACACCGACGCGATCGACAACAGCGCCGGTGTCGACACCTCCGACCACGAGGTGAACATCAAGATCCTGCTCAACGGCGTGGTGGCCAACGGCGACCTGACCGTCAAGCAGCGCAACGCGCTGCTGGCCGAGATGACCGACGAGGTCGGCGCTCTGGTGCTGCGCAACAACTACGCGCAGAACGTCGCACTGGCCAACTCCGTCACGGACGCGCCCAGTCTGCTCCAGGCCCACCAGCGCTACATGCGGCGGCTGGGCAAGGAGGGCAAGCTCGACCGCTCCCTGGAGTTCCTGCCGAACGACAAGCAGGTGCGGGAGCGGCTCGCGGCCGGCCTCGGCCTGACCCAGCCCGAGCTGGCGGTGCTGCTCGCCTACACCAAGATCACGGTCACGGACGACCTGATCCGTACGGAGCTGCCGGACGACCCGTATCTGCAGCGCCTTGCGCACGCCTACTTCCCGGCGGCGCTGCGCGAGCGGTTCGGGGAGGAGATCGACGCCCATCCGCTGCGCCGCGAGATCGTCACCACGCTGCTCGTCAACGACACCGTCAACGTCGGCGGCAGCACGCTCCTGCACCGGATGAAGGAGGAGTCCGGCGCCTCGACGGAGGAGATCGTACGGGCGCACACCGCGGCCCGCGCGATCTTCCGGGTCGGCGAGATCTGGGACGAGGCCGAGTCGCTGGACAATGTGGTCGACGCCGAGCTGCTGACCGAAATCCGGCTGCGCGCACGGCGGTTGGCCGAGCGCGGCACCCGCTGGCTCCTCAACAACCGGCCGCAGCCGCTCCAGTTGGCGGAGACCATCGACCTGTTCCGGGACCGGGTCGCGACCGTGTGGGCTGCGCTGCCCCAGCTGGTCAAGGGCGCCGACCGCACCTGGCACCAGGGGGTGCACGAGCGGCTGGAGAAGGCCGGGGTGCCCTCCGAGCTGGCGCTGCAGGTGGCGGGTTTCTCGGCCGTCTTCTCGGGTCTGGACGTCGTCGCGGTCGCGGACCGTACGGGCGTGGAGCTGCTGGACGTCGCGGAGGTCTACCACGACCTCGCGGACCGGCTGGGCATCACGCAGCTCCAGGAGCGGGTCGGCGAGCTGCCTCGCGCCGACCGGTGGCAGTCCATGGCGCGTGCGGCGATCCGCGAAGACCTGTACGCAGCACACCAGTTGATCGCGGCGGACGTCCTCTCCGAGGGCGACCGGGAGGCGACTCCCGAGCAGCGCTACGCAGCCTGGGAGGAGAAGAACTCGACGGTGCTGTCCCGGGCCCGCACGACGCTGGACGAGATCCTGTCCTCGGACACCTTCGACCTGGCGAACCTCTCGGTGGCGATGCGCACGATGCGGACGCTGCTGCGCAGCAACCGGTAGACGCGCACGGCGGTTCGCGCCGCCGAGTCGCCTGCCGCTGAGCCGTCCTCTCCCCGGGCCGACGGGGGAGAGGGCGGCTTCACGCGTTCGGAGCCGTTCAGCACGCCGCTCTTCTCGGGGCGGGCTTAGCTGGAGGGGCCGTCCCGTGGAGGTGTGCACACCGTGTTCACTGCTGAGCCGAGGGGAGCGAACGGGCGGAGCACGGCGTTCCGTATCGGCGGCATGCTCGCCGTGCTGGGTCTGCTCGTCGCCGGTTATCTCCTGCAACTGCTGGGCGTTCTCCGCCCGGGCAGCCCCGTACCGGTCGTCGGTGGCGCCGCGCTGGGCCTGCTGGCCGAGGCCCTGATGCTGTGGCGCACCCGCGGTCTGGCCCGGCGGCTGGCCCACACCCAACTGAGCCGTCCCACGCGGCAGTTGCTCCGGGATGCGCTGCTGCTCGGCGGCCTGGCCCGGCTCGGCCTGCCGTACCCGGGGCCGGGCCGTGCTGCGAGCGCGGAGGAGCCGGTGCATTCCGGCCACCTCGGTGCGTACGGCGCCGTGCTGTTGCTCTCGATGCTCGGCTGCTGGGCGGCGCACTGCCTGTGCCAGGGCGTCGCGGGCAAGGTGCGCAGGTCGCGCCGGCTGCCGTTCGTCACCCGCAACATCGACACTTCGGGGCTGCGGCTCAGCCCGGCTCCGCCCGCGCTCTTCGGACAGCAGGGCGGCGTCCGGCTGTTCGCCGTGTCCGGGCTCGTCACCTCGGCTTCGGCGGTCACCGTCGTGACGGGCGATCCGCGCTGGTGTGCCCTGACGGCGGCGGGGTGCTGTGCCGTACTGCTCGCCGGTACGGGGCAGTTGGCGCTGCGGCTGCTCCACGGCCGGCGTCCTGCGGGCGAGGAGGAGGCGCTGGCCTGGCTGGATGCGTGGCTGGCCGGATACCGCCCCACGGTCGGGATGTACTTCTCAGGCGGCAGCGCCAGCGCGTACCAGGCCAACATGTGGCTGTCCACGCTGGAGGGGCTGGACGGCGAGCGGCCGATCGTCGTGCTGCGCGAGCGGTTCATGGTGCGCCGGATCGACGCCACCGACGTGCCGGTCCTCTGCCTGCCCAAGGTCGCGCACCTGATGCGCCTGGAGCGCTCCACGCTGTCGGTGCTGCTGCATCCGGCCAACTCCGGCAAGACCTCGCAGGTGTTGCGCATCCCGACCATCAAGCACGCGTTCATCAACCACGGCGAGAGCGACAAGCTGTCCTCGTGCAACCCGTACGCGAAGGCGTACGACCAGGTCTGGGTCGCCGGCCCTGCGGCCCGCGAGCGCTACCGCCTCGCCGACATCGGAGTCGCCGACGAGCACGTGGTGGAGGTGGGTCGGCCGCAGCTGGCGCCGATCCGCCCGTACGCCGGGCCGCCCGCGCGGGACGGCTTCACGACCGTGCTGTACGCACCGACCTGGGAGGGCTGGACCGACGATCCGGGCAACACCTCGGTCGCGGGCGCGGGCGAGCGGATCGTGGCGGCGCTGCTGGCGGACGAGAGGGTGCGGCTGCTGTACAAGCCGCATCCGATGACGGGTTCGGTGGATCCGGAGGCGGCGGAGGCCGACCGCCGTATCCGGGCCTTGATCAACGAGGCCAACGCGCGCCGCGACGCGGACGGGATGGCACCCGCCGGCGCCGGCCGTTCCGGGCCGCCGGGCGCCGGCGAAGCAGCCGCGGCTTCGGCCTCGGCCGAACTGGCCCGGCACGAAGCGGAGTTGGCCGCGCTCACCGGCGGCGGCCGGCGCGGCGCGGGCGCCGACGAAGTGGAGCGGATGCTCGTGCAGTCCGCTCCGGCTCCGGGGCACGCGGCGGCCGTCGAGCAGGCCCTCGCCGCCTGGGAGGAGAGCTACTGGCGGGCGGCGCCGCCGTGGCGGCACCGGATCGTGACCGGGCCGCGGCCGCGCATCCACGCCTGCTTCAACGAGGCGGATCTGCTGATCTCCGACGTCTCCAGCGTCGTCTCGGACTACCTCAGCAGCGAGAAGCCGTACGCGGTCGTCAACACCAGCGGCCTGCCGGAGCGCGAGTTCCGTGCCGGCTTTCCGACCGTGCGGGCGGCCGCCATCGTCTCGCCGGAGGCGGCCGAGATACCGGCCCTGCTGGAGTCCGTGCGCGATCCGGAACGGGACCGGCTGGGGCCGGCCCGCGCCCGGCTCAAGGAGTATCTGCTGGGCCCGGGCGAACCGCCGTCCGCGGTCCGCTTCGCCCGGGCCGTACGCGCGCTGCGGGCCGAGTCCGAGGCGCACCGGGAGCGTACGGCGCTGCTGCGGCAGGCGGAGGAGGAAGCGGCGCGCCCCGTCGAAGCGGAAGGCGGAGTCGAAGCGGGAAGCGGGGCGGGACGAGCGGAGGCGGACGGCTGGCGCGGCGGTCAGCTGCTGGCGGATGCGCTGGGCGACGAAGAGGGGGGCTGAACGGTGTCGGCGGCCGGTTCCACGGGGGCGTCGGCGGTGGCACCGGTGGGCAATGGAGCGGTGGTCCGCGCGGGCGTCCGGGAGGGGAGCGGCTGTAGCGCGACCACCAGATCGTTGGCGAGCGAGAAGTAGAGCCGCAGTCCGGTCTCGCTGTCGCCGAACCGCACCGGGGGAACGACGTCGATCTTCTTGCGGTCGGCGAGATCGCCCAACAGCCGTGCGAACCGTACGCGTTCGCCGTCGCCGTCGTCTTCGCCGGCCGGCCGGAACCACAGGTCCCACACGCCTTTGCCGTCGCCCGAATCGAGCGAGCCGGGAAGCGCGTACGGCAGCTCGAAGGCCAGCGTCCCTTCGGCGGAGCCGAGCGCGTTCGCGGAGTCGTCGGAGGTGGCGGACTCCGGTGCCCGCACGGGGAGTTCGAAGCCGGGCTCGGTCTCCCTTCGGGGGACGGCCAGCACGCGGCCGCGCTGCACGGTTTCCGGGTCCGCGGCGGTCCCGTACAGCCGGGCGCTCACCAGGCAGCTCTCCGGGCCGAGTTCGACGGAGAGGACTTCGGCGTGGCGCGGGCGGCGCCAGGCGCGCACCGCGAGATACCCCTCGGCGGTGGTGTACGGCACCCAGGGCGCGAGCGCACCGTCGGGGTCGGTCGGCGCCGGAGCGGACAGCAACCGGGCGGTCTCCACGCGGTCGGCGCGTACGCGTTTCCGGCTGCCGTCCGGAGAGCGCACCACGTACAGGTCCCAGCGGGCCTCGCGCAGCCGGTGGGCGGCGTGCTCCAGGCGCACCTCGACCCAGCCGTCGACTGCTTCGCTGCGCGGCGGCAGCGGCACCCGGACCGGGGCGGCCGATTTGCTGCCGCGGGCGCGGAGTTGGAGCGCCGCCTCGCTCTTCGGCAGCTTCTTCGCCTGCAGCCGGATCACGAGCGAACCGTCGGGGCGGGCGAGTGCGCGGCCGATCGGGCGGCGCAGTTTGGGGAGGCCGGGGCGCTGCCGGTCCTGCCGCCGGCCGCGCAGCCGGCGCACCAGCGGGCCCAGCACGGGGCGCAGCACCCGGACGGCACGGCGGCGCAGTACGCGACGGAACGGGGCCGGCTTCGGCGGGGCCTGCGCTCCCGGCTCGTCCGTGCGGCCGCCGCGGCCGGCGGTACGGGACGTTCCGGCTTTCCCTGATGTTCCGGATCTGCCGGTCGTCCCGGCGGGCTTGGCTGTCCCGGCGGGCTTCGCGGCCGGCGCGGCGGGCTTGTCCGGCGTCAACTGCCGTGCAGGCGCGGCCGGTTGCTCCAGTCGCGTCGCCTGTGCCCGCGGCTCCGGGTCCGCGTGCCGGCCGTTGACGGAGCGCCGCGCGGCCAGCGTCTCGATCAACTGCTCGTACTCCGCGGCGATCCGCTCCGGCGCATAGCGCTCCGCCCGCAGCAGCGCCTTCTCGCTCATCCGCCGCCGCAGTTCGGGGGCTTCGATGAGCTGGAGCAGGGCGTCGGCGAAGGCCCGTACCCCGAGGTCCTCCGTACCCAGCGGCGACAGCAGTCCCTCCTGCCCGTTGGTGATGATCTCGCCCGGTCCGTACGGGCAGTCCGTGCTGACCACCGGCACCCCGCAGTGCATGGCCTCGACCAGCGTCATCCCGAAGGATTCGGCGTCCGACGAGACCGCGGCGATGGCGCCCTTGGCCCACTCGGTCTCGATGGGGGAGTGCGGGCCCATCAGGAAGGCGCGGTCGTAGAGGTCGAGCCGGTCGACGAGTTCGCGCAGGGCGGCGTGCTGGCGTCCGCGCCCGTACAGGCGCAGCCGCCAGTCCGGGTGCCGCTCCGACACCAGGGCGAACGCCTTGAGCAGCCGGTCGTAGCGCTTGACCTTGATCAGCCGCCCGGCGGCCACGATCAACTTGCTGTCGCCGTCGGAGGGTTCGACGTCGGTCGGCGGCACGGCGTTCGGGATGCAGGTGATGACCGTGCCGTTCCGGCGGGTGTCCGCGCCGCCGGGTTCGCCGGGTGCCGGCACCGAACCGGCGATCGCCGCACGGTACTTGGCGGCGTCCGCGTACGACACCGTGACGAAGGCGTCCAGGTTTCCGACGGCGGCGTCCTGATGGGAGCGGATGTGTTCGCTGTGGATGGCGTGGGTGAGGTGCTCCTGGCCGATGCGCAGATAGCGGCTGCTGCCGTAGGCGGCCAGATAGTCGTTGACCTTGGGACGCGTGCCGATCACCACGTCCGCGTCGGTCTCGCGCAGGAACGCGGCCACACGCTCGTCGCCGAGCCGCGTCGCGATCCCCCGCTCCAAGTGGTCGGGCCCCTCGGTGAAGCGCTCGCTCGGCTCCCGGTAGAGCGGATCGTTCCCGTCGTACGTGCGGGAGTCGCCGCGCAGGTCGATGAGGTGGGTCATGGTGACCCGCGGGTCGAAGGGCAGCGAAGGGTGTTGAGCGGTGCGGCGGAGGCTGGCCACTTCGACGGTGTGCCGCTCGGCCAGCGCCCGCGAGAGATTCACCGTCGAGCGGATCGTCCCGCCGATTCCGTACGCGTTGTCCAGCAGGAAGGCGATCTTCATCTGGCCAGAGTCCTCACACGTGCTGATCAGGAGGGGGTCCGTTGGTCGGTCGGTCCGATTCCGGATATTTTCACGTGAGATGTGACGTTCGCGAGGAAGGCGCGGCGGCGCGGGACCTCCGTGCGAGTGGTCTGCCGCGCTCCCGATTCCGGCCGCGAGCAGCCGCGTTCGGGACGGCGGTGTGCCGTGCGCGCGGACGCCGGCCGTCCGTCGAGAGCCCGGAACGTACGGAGATCGAATTCCGGTTGAAGCATCGGTGGCGCACGCCGGTCGGTCCGCGGAAGGTGTCGCCGACAGCCCCGCGACGGAGTGCGCGTCCCGGCGGCGGCCGTCTATACAGGCAGCGGGGGTCCTGCCGGCCCTGCCGCTCCACATCGCCCGTGCCCGGCCCGGCCGAGACCGACGAGGAGAGCCCGCACGTGTCCCGTACGAACCCCGCCGCCGAAGCTTCCGGATCCGCCCCGGAAGCCCAACTGCCCGAAGCCGACGGCGCTTTCGGGTACGCGACCGAAGCCGCCGAAGCGCCCGATCCCGCCACCACCGGAACCGGCCGAGCCGCCGCCCGGGACGCCGCCGAAGCTGGGACCGCGTCCGGCAGCCGCACCGAACCCGAACCCTCCGCTCCGCGCTCCTTCGACGACGTGCCGGGCTGGTTCTACAACACCGACGCCGTGCTCTTCGACTGGTTCCTGCGCCGCCAACTCCGCCTGGACCAGCCGGGAGACCTGCTGGAAATGGGCGCCTACCTCGGCAAGAGCGCCGTGATGCTGCGCCAGTACCTGCGTCACGGGGAGACGTTCACCGTCTGCGACCTCTTCGGCTCCGAAGCGCCCAGCGCACACAACGAACGCGAACAGCGCGGCTCGTACGCCGACCTCACCCGCCGCGCCTTCGAGGCCAACTTCCTCGCGTTCCACGAGGAGTTGCCGCACGTGCTCCAGGCGCCGACCTCCGTCGTGCCGCACGAAGTGGCCGAGAACAGCTGCCGCTTCGTGCACGTCGACGCCTCGCACATGTACGAGCACGTACGGCCGGACATCGACTCCGCCCGCACCGTCCTCGGCCCGGACGGGATCGTCGTGCTCGACGACTACCGGTCCGCACACACTCCCGGTGTGGCCTGCGCCGCGTGGCAGGCCGTACTGGAAGGCGGGCTGCGCCCGGTGTGCGTGAGCCCGCAGAAGATGTACGGGACCTGGGCCGACCCGGCCGCCGTACAGGACGAACTGCACACGGAGCTGCGCGAGCGCGGCGACTGCTGGCTGCAGTGGCAGGAGGTGGCCGGCCGGAGGCTGTTGCTGGTGGGCGCGCACAAGGCCGCGCCGCCGCCCGTACCGGAACCGCGGCACGAGACACCGCGCCGACCGGCCGCCCGGCGCCGGAGCAGAACCGGACGACGAGCCGCGGCGGCCAGGAGCAGCGGGGCCGGTACGGGCGGCGGCGCGGGCGGCGCAGCGAGCAGGCCCGCGGGTTCGCTGCCGCGCCGCATCGCCAGGGAGGTGCTGCCGCCCGTCCTGGCCCGCAGTCTCGCCCGTGCGCTGCGTTCGCGGCAGCGCTGAGCCGCAGCGTTCGCCGGGCCGCCGCGGCGGTCAGTCCTCGCGCGCGCTCTCCCGGGCGCCGCGCCCGGCGCCGGCGGCTCTGGCCGGGGCCGCGGCCGTGTCCTGCGCACCGTCCGGAACCGATCCCGCCCCAGCCGAGGCCCGTGCGGGCAGCCCCAGCGACTGGGCGGCGCGGGCTATCGCGCTGGCGAGCAGCGCCAGATCCGTCGGCCCGTTGCCCAACTCCCGTACGGGCCGCCGCGTCGGCGGATCACCCGCACCCAGCCAGTCGAGCGGCACGACGGTGGGCCGCAGCGTCGACGTACGAGGTATGCGGCCGGTGATGCGGCCCGCCTGGAACGTGCCGGCCTGCCACTCTCCCGAGGGCACCTCGCCCTCGCCCGCAGCAGCGGTGAGTCTGCCCCGGCCCGGACAGCTTTCCTCGCCGCTCTGGCCGCCTTCGCCGACGCCCGTCAACTCGGCCCGGAGCGCGGCGGTTTGCGCGACCGCCGTCTCCGCCGTGCTCTTCGGCCGCCCGGTCGCCGCTATGAGGTGGACGCCGAGCCGGGCGCCTTCCCGGGCCACCGCCTCCAGCGACCGCACTATCGAACCGGCGGCAGGGCGGCCGGGGTTGCCGAGCGCCGGGTCCACCAGGACGTCGAAGTCGTCGGCGAGGACGACGAGTCGGGGCAGCGTGCCCGCCCCGGACTCCTCCGTGGCCGCCGGCCGGTCGCCCGCCGACTCCGGAGGGCGGCGCTGCGAGATCACCCGCGGACCCGCCAACCCGCCGTCGTCCTCGGCCGGTTCACCCTCGTGGTCCCGGGCTTCGCCGTGGCCGCAGGCCTCGTTTCGGTCGCGGTCCGCCTGCTCCGGGCCGTGCGTGCGGTGCCCGGCGGCGTGGCCGTACTCCACGGCACGGCGGCCCTGCTCCGCCCCCTCCCGGCGAACGGGGCGCTGTGCGTACTCCTCGTACGTACGCTCCGGGCCGATCAGCTCCAGGCGCCGCTTCAGCTCGCCGCTCAGCCACTGGGCGAACTCGCGCATCCGCCCGGGGTCGTCGGCCTGCAACCTGCCCTCGGCATGGGGCAGTTCGAGACACGGGCGCAGATCGTCGCCGCTCGGGGCCCCCGCGCCGTCCAGCAGCACCAGCCGCAGCCGGTCCGGACGTTCGCCCGCGGCCAAGGAGGCGGCGAGGGAACGGAGCAGCTCCGTCTTGCCCGCGCCAGCGGCGCCGCTGATCAGCACATGCCCGCGATCCGCGCGCAGTACGGCCTCCACGGGGCCGTGCGGCCCCGCGCCGAAGACGAGCCGGGCGCGGCCGGCCCGTGGCCCTCCGTCCGCCTCCGCCCAACGGGCCTGCAGCGCCGCCGGGGTGGCGCGGGACAGCCCCAACTCGTCCAGCAGCCGGGCGGTTTCGGGAAGGGCGACCGCGGCCCGCGCGCTCGCGCCCCGGTGCGCCGTGGCTTCTTCCGGCTCGCGCAGCGGGGCCAGCGCCCGCGCGAACCGCTCGGCCCACGCCGCCGACACCGCGTCCACCGTGGCCACCGGGCCGCCGGCCGCGGGCGACTCCGGGTCCGTACCGGACGCACCGGAAGCGCGGGCGCCCGGCCGCACCACCCGCACCGCCGTCGCCACGGCACCGCTCAACAGCCCCAGGGCGCCGCACGCCCGGAAGGCCGGCGAGACCTCGCAGGCCGCCTCGATCGTGGCGTCCAGCGGAGAGACCGGAGTCGCGGCAGGCGTATCGGCGAGGCACAGCACATGGATCCCCGCGGCCGCCCCTTCCGCAGCCAGCCGGAACACCGCGTCCCGGGCGGCGGCGGAGCCCGGATCCCCGTCGACGACCAGCAGCGTGTACGGACCCGGGTACGCACCCCGGGGCCCTGCCGAGCCGTCCTCCGGAACCGCGGCGTGGAACCGCGAAGCGGCCTCCTCCGGGAACCGGCTCCGCGGCGCGGACCCCGAAGTGGCCGCCTCCCAGCCGGAGTTGGAGCCGAACCCGGAGACCGTACGCCCCTGCGGCGAACGGCCGTCCCCCTGCCGGGAGGCTGCCGCGGACGGCACCCGCTGCGCAGCGGCCGACCGACCGCCGGAACCGGGGGCCGCCGACGAGCGACTCTCTGCGGCGCTCCCCGCCGCCTCGCCGGCCGCGGCGGAGGAGCGGGCCGGCTCGCTCGACGGGGCCTCGCGGCGCGCCTCGTCGAGAGCGCGCAGCAACTCCGCGGTGCGGGCCGCCGCCTGCTCCCGGTCGTAGGCCGTCAGCAGCCGGCAGTCCTGGCCGTGTGCCGGGCGCAGATGGGGCAGCCAGCCCAGCCAGGACCAGTCGGCTGCGCGCTGCTCCGCCTCGCGGGACCGGTCCGCGGACAGCAGCACGATCTCCAGCGTGGACGGGCCGTGCAGCGCCGCGAGTTGGGCGATGACCGAGCGCGCCAGACCGGCCAGCCGCGCCCGCGGCCCGGCCAGCCCGAGCGCGCCCGCACCGCGCAGATCGACGGTCACCGGGCCGCCGGGGCCGCCGCTGCGGTGGGCCGTCCCCAGACGTACGGTCATCGCGTCCGGATGGCCGGGGCCGCGCTCCCAGATCCGCGGCCCGGGCCCGAGCGCAGTGAGCAGGACGGCCGCCGGGTCCGGCCAGCGGCTCTCGCCGCCGCCCTCCACCGTGGCCGGTACGCCGAACTCGTGGGAGCCCGCCGCCTCGGCGCCGGGCCCGGCCGCGGAACCCGGTGCGCAGGAGACCGCATCGCCGCCCGTACGGCCGCCCGAGAAGCGGCGGGCCCACGCGCTCAGCCCCCGCCCGCGCGGGCGCTCCGGCTCCACCGCCCGTACTCCGGGGCCGTAACCGGAACCGTGTGTGGTGTCCCCTTCGGGACCGGCCGGTGCACCGTCGGGCCGTGGGTGCGGACTGCCCGGGACGTACGCATGCGTGCCGTCGCCGGCGCTCGGCGTGCCCGCAGCGGCGGGCCACGTGGCGGAGGCATCCGGCGGCCCCGGAGGGGCGGCGGCGTGCGGCCCCTCCGTACGGGCGGCGCCCGGCGCACCGGCCCGGCGCCGTGCGCTCCCGTCGTCGTGGCCGCGGGTCAGCCGGAGTCGGCCCTGCCCGTCCGGCTGCGTGGGCAGGGTGCCGGGCAGCAGCGGCGCCGGTCCGTGCCCGGAGGCCCCCGGCCCCTGGTGGCCGGCGCCCGCGAACTCGGCGGGGATGCCGGCCGGACCGGTCTGCCCGTCGCCCGGCACCTCGAGGCGCACCGCGGACTCGCCCAGCCGCAAAGTGGTGCCGGGCCGGAACAGCACGGGGCGGGGCCCCACCGTGAGGTCGCCGAGCACCGTGCCGTTCGTCGAGCCCAGATCGGTGACCGTCACCGCGCCGCCGTCGGTGACCGTGACCGCGCAGTGCAGCCGGGAGACGTCGGGGTCGTCGAGCGGCACGTCCGCCTCGGCCGAGCGCCCCAGACGCACGGTGCCGCCCTGCAGCAGATGCACCCCGCCGGCGTCCGGGCCGGCGACCACGTGCAGCCGCGCCTTCGCGGAGCCGTAGGCGGACAGCGAGGAGGGCGCGGCCGGGCCGTGCAGCGTGACGACCGCGCCGTCCAACAAGGGCGGCTCGCCCAGCACTTGGCGGTGCGGATCGAGCCGCTCGGTGCCCGCGTAGACCGCGGTGGGCTCGACAGCGGCTTCGCCGCTCGACGACCGCTGGCCGCCCCCGCCCGGAGCCACCGCCGAGGCCAGCGCCGCGGTCACCGCGGAAAGCGGGGTCCCGGAGGGGGCCGTGACCAGGACGTCGCGCACCTCGTCGGCGTCCGCCGCGCCCGGCGCACCGTCGCCCGCCGTGTCACCCGCTCTCCGGCCGCCCGTCCGCGACCCGAGAGCGACAGTCAGCCGGATCTGCATCGGCCCCTCCCGGTCCCTCCGCCAGTGCGCCGCCGCAGCCGCGCGCCGGCCGGCGGCGGCGCCGGGGCCGAAGCCGTGGCACCGTCTCTTCGCCGCGCCGGCGGGCGGCGGCCGGCGGACGCACGCACCCGCACACACCTGCACCCGCACCCGCGGCATGCGCCCGCGCGCACACCGCCGTCAACGCTTCCGGCGCCGTCGTCGCGCACCTTCTCCGACGCCGTGTTGCATCCTCGCACCCGCCACCGACATCGCGTACGGGCCGAGTTCGCCAATGATCTTGATGAGCCGGCCCCCGGCGCAAGCGCGACCGGAGTCGATCGGCGACCGACCGGAAACCGCTTCCGCTGTTCTTTCGTGTGCGCCCGCTGACCGTACCGAGCCTCCGGGCCCGGGCCGTGCCGTACGCCGAGAGCGAACGTCCACCGCACCCGCTCCCTCCCCTCGCCCGGCACCGGACCGCGCCCGCCGCCACCCGTACCGGAAGGACGCGGCGACCGCGGCCGCCGTGCAACCGCCGGGTCGGCCGATGCGTCTCTCCCCGGAACCGTCCGTACACCGCCGTGCGTTGTCTGCCCCGCGGCCCGCGATCAGGCGTCGAGGCGGCACTATTGTGGGCGGGATTGCAGTACGAGACCAGGGAGCGCAGACGTGCGGCCGGTAGGCAGCAAGTACCTGTTGGAGGAGCCGCTCGGACGCGGTGCCACGGGCACTGTGTGGCGGGCCCGCCAGCGGGAGACGGCGGGCGCCGAGGCGGCCGTGGCCGGGCAACCCGGGGAGACGGTTGCGATCAAGGTGCTCAAGGAGGAGCTGGCGAACGACCCCGACGTGGTCATGCGCTTCCTGCGGGAGCGTTCGGTCCTGCTCCGCCTCCAGCACCGCAACATCGTCCGGACCCGCGACCTCGTCGTCGAGGGCGATCTGCTCGCCCTCGTGATGGACCTCGTCGACGGGCCCGACCTGCAGCACTACCTCCGGGACAACGGCCCGTTCTCGCCGATCGGAGCCGCTCTGGTCACCGCACAGGTGGCGGACGCGCTGGCCGCCAGCCACGCGGACGACATCGTGCACCGGGACCTCAAGCCCGCCAACGTGCTGCTCGCCGACGACGGCCCCGACGGCATGCGCCCGATGCTCACCGACTTCGGCATCGCGCGGCTCGCGGACTCCCCCGGCCTGACCCGCACCCAGGAGTTCGTCGGTACGCCCGCCTATGTGGCGCCCGAGTCCGCCGAGGGCCGCCCGCAGACCTCGGCCGTGGACATCTACGGCGCGGGCATCCTGCTCTATGAACTGCTCACCGGGCAGCCGCCGTTCGCCGGCAACACCTCCCTTGAAGTGCTCCAGCGCCACCTCGCCGAAGAGCCGCAGCGCCCTCCCGGGCTGCCCGAACCGATGTGGACGGTGGTGGAGCGCTGCCTGCGCAAGCGCCCCGAGGAGCGGCCCAGCGCCGAGAACCTCGCCAGGGCGCTGCGTACGGTCGCGTCCGGCATCGGCGCCCAGGCCACGCCGGAGCAGGCGAGCGCCGCCATGGGCGTGGCCGGGATGCTCCAGCCCGACCCGGCGCCCACGCAGGTTCCGGACAACGGCGGTGCGGGCGCCTCGGGAGGCCCCGGTGCCGCCGGACTGGCCGGTGCCGCCGGGCTCGGGGCGGCCGCGGGAGCCGCCGGAGCGGCGGCCGGCCTGGCGGGTGCCCAAGCGGGCGGCGCAGGGGGCGGCACCGATCCCGCGGACCCGACGCAGGCCCTCCCGCACACCGGTCAGGGCCAGGGGCCCGGCAGCACGCAGGGGGGCGGCTTCGATCCGAACGCCGCGACCAGCGTCCTGCCGCAGACCGGGCCCTCCGGGCAGGGCCCCCAGGGCGGTGCGCAGGGCCCGGGCCAGGGCTCCGGAGAGGACGGCACCCGGGTCATGCCGCCGATGCCGGACGGTCCGCCCTCGCAGTCCCCGGACTCCGG
>Ga0164243_10002698_pt1 | contig 29053 bp, 30 predicted proteins | sample OricompcompostOP_FD_108781 | JGI IMG/M metagenome (GOLD analysis project Ga0164243, IMG submission 108781) | Organic Plus compost microbial communities from Emeryville, California, USA - Original compost - Organic plus compost (OP) | ecosystem: Engineered > Solid waste > Mixed feedstock >... | reverse complement strand
CTCGGGCGGGCGCAGAGCGGCGAACTGCGGAACTCCCGCGGAACGGGGTGGGCGAGGCCGAGCGGGCCCGCTCGGCCGGCGAGATCAGCGCCGCGCTGCCGGAGTCCGCAGTGGACCTGCCGGTGCGGCGGGCGAGTTCAGGGAGTCCCGGGTGGACCCGGGCGACCCCACGGCGATCGGGCTGCGGGCCGGATCGGCGCTGCCGGCGGAATGCTCAGCACTGTCTCCACCGCTCATCCCCCTCTTGAAACCGGTATCGACTGCGTGCCACGTGGCTCAAGCGCGGACGCTAATTCCGGCTCCGGCGGTGCGCAGAGCACGAAGCTCCCGCTGCGGGCGCGGAACCCGCGCCTCCGCGGCCGGGGCGGGCGGCCGCTATCGAACAGCGGTGAGCGTGCGCGGGGCCATGATTCGCACGCCGCCGATCCCTCGACCCGCCCGGCGCGCGGGAGGCGGCCACGCGCAGCAATACACGATCCGGTCCATCACGGGGAGGAGGCCCGGTACTCCACCAGCAGGAGCCGCGGGCCCGTTCACCGGAAGGCCGCTTCGCGTGTGCGCGGGCCGGTGCGCCGCATTAGCGTTGCCGCTGCTCATCACGCGCCGTGCGCTCGAACGACGCGCTCCTGCTCTCCCCGAGGGGGTGTCCGGTACCGATGACCGTGAGCTGGCCGGAGGCCGTTCCCGCCGCGTTGGCGGCGATGTTCTGGCTCGTCGTCGCCGGGGTTCCGGCCTGCTACGCGCTCGGACTCCGCGGCATCGCCGCCTGGTGCGCCGCGCCGGTGGTGCCCGCCGGCGTGCTGGGTGCGGGTGCGGTCGTCGCCGGCTGGGTGCGGATCGCCTGGTCACCCGCCGCTGCGCTGGCCGCGCTGCTGCTTGCCACCGCCGGGTTCCTCGCGATCTCGGGAACGCTGCGCCGGCTGCCGGCGGATCCGCCGCGGGTGCGGGCCGCCGCGCTGGCCGGAGCGGTCACCGGCGCGCTGCTCGGCTCGCTGATCCTGGTGCGGGGGCTGGTCACACCGGGATCGGTGTCGTGGACATGGGACACCCCGTTCCACTACAGCGCGCTCGCGCACATCCGGGACTCCGGCGACGCCTCGTCGATGAGCCTCGGGATGCTGGGAGATCCGCGTTCCGAGGTCACGTTCTACCCCGCGGGCTGGTTCGACATCGCCTCCCTGATCCCGCAGAGCACCGGGGCGGGCATCCCGGTCGCCGCCAACGCCACGGCCGGGGCGACCGCCGCGCTGGTGTGGCCGCTGGCCTGCGTGTTCCTCGCGCGACAGGTCTTCGGCCGCAGGCCCGCGCCGCTGGCCGTGATCGGCGTGCTGTCGATGGGGTTCTCGCAGTTCCCGTGGGAGCTGTTCTCGTGGGGCGCGCTCTGGCCGTACTCGCTCGGCCAGGCGCTGATGCCGATCGGCCTCGGGCTGGTGCTGTCGCTGACCGGCAAGGCCGCCGATGACGCCGTCGGGCCCGCCCGCGCCTCCGTGCTGCTGGTCGTGGCGATCGCCGCGCTCGGTTTCGCCCATCCCGCCGCGGTGTTCGGGCTCGGCGTCCTCGCGCTGTTCCCCGTCGGCTGGGCCGTGGCCGAGTGGGTGGCCCGCCAGCACCGGGCCGGGCGCACGCGGCGAGCCGTGCTCGTGGTCGGCGGTGTCGCGGTCGTGGTGGCCGCGGGCGTCGCCGGTGCCGCCTCGACGTCCATGGTGGACAGCATGCGGGCGACGAACTGGCCGCCGACGCACACCGCCGCGGCCGCGTTCGGCGAGATCCTGCTCAACGCCACCAACAGCGACCGCGCCCTGTGGGTGCTCTCGGCGGTCATGGTCGTCGGAGCCGTCGTGTTCTGGCGCACGCGGGAGCTGCGCTGGATCGTGGTGGCACACCTGGGATCCGGGCTGTTCTACATCGCCACCGCGTCGATCCAGTCGACGCTGACGAAGTCGGTGACCGCGTTCTGGTTCAACGACTCGCACCGGCTCGCCGCCATGCTCGCGGTCACCGCACCGCTGATGACCGCGGCCGGAGCGGTGTGGATCGCCGAGCGCGCGGGCCGCTCCGCCTGGTTCGCGGCCGCCCTGGATCGGCTGTCCGCGCTGCGCTTCCGGCCGGCGAACCTGGCCGTGATCGCGCCGGTCCTGCTGGTGGTGCTCGCGCTGATGGGCACGACGAAGGGGCTCTACCAAGGCAGGCACGCGCTGGTGCTGCGCGACATCCACCAGCCGACGCGGGAGCACACCGGCAAGCTCCGCTTCTACCGGCAGCTCGAGCACGACGTGCCGCCGGACGCGGTCGTCGCCAACAACCCGGAGGACGGCAGCCCGCTGATCTGGGCCGTGGCGCACCGGCGGGTGATGCTGCCGCACCTGACCGCCAACGACAGCCCCGACCGCGCCTACCTCGCGCACACCCTCACGCACGCGGCGCGGGATCCGCGGGCCTGCCGGCTCGCCCGGCAGCTGCGGGTCGGCTACCTGATCACCGACGGCACGCTGCCGGAGTTCCGCCGGCGCGAATACCCGGGGCTGCAGGACTACCCCGGGATGCGCGGATTCCGGCTGATCCGCGCCGCCGGCCCGCTGAAGCTCTACCAGCTCACCGCCTGCGGCCCCGAATCAGCCGGCCCCGCCGCCCCGGCGGGCCGCTCCGCTCCTCCCGCCCCGGCAGGGCCCTGATCCGCATTTCCGCTGCTCGTACCGGATCCGAGCGTCCCGCTCGATCCCGAATTCCCGCTGGAGACTCCACAGGAACACCACCACGAACCACCCGAAGCAGAACACCGCGCTGATCACGAGCAGAATCCCGGCCCCCGCCTGCACGAGCGCTGCCGCGATCCCGCCCGCTTCCCCGAGCCGCCGGCTCCTGGCGACCTCCTGCTCCGCGCGGAATCCCGGGCGGAACAACTCCCCTTCCGCCCGAATCCGCTCCACTCGCACGAACGCGGAGAACGCGCGCACGAAGCTGTAGCCGACAGCGCACGCCACGACCAGCAACGCACCGCCCTTGACCGGGAGCGCGACGTCCGAGGTCGCGATCGCCCCGACCAGCGAGCCCGTGATCACCGCAGCCACCGCGAGCGCCAAGAACATCAGCCCGGCAGCCACCACCCGCCGAACCCAGTACGCAGGCCCGCGCTCCACCCACGTAGTCCCCAAGAACGGAAGCTCCTCGACCCCGCCCCGCACAACCCACACCGCATGCGAGGCCGCGAAAGCCGAGCGGTGACTTCGCAGCGCGTCCCCGTGCCATTTCTCCGGGCCGCGGGCTTGGTCGCGGAGTGTTGATCGCGGGGGCGCGGAGGCAACCTGTTCAGAGCACCGGGGCACGCGTTCGAGCGTTCGGGGTGGGGCAGGGCCGGATACATCCGTTTGCCGGTCGGTGGGACGCGACCGGCTTAAACGATCACGCGCAGTGGTCTGCGCCGTCGGTCGGCGCGATTCGGACGGGGCGGACGAGCGCTCCCGCTGGCCATGATCTTGGAAGGCGCTCGCGGGCGGGCCCGCGCGCGGAGCCCGCGACCGAGCGCAAGATTCGGTGTTGGTGCTGGTCAGGCGGTGGGGCAGGTGGGACTTGAACCCACGGCTGACGGATTATGAGTCCGCTGCTCTGACCTACTGAGCTACTGCCCCCGATGGCGTGATGAAACGCTCCCCAGCGTGATCGTAGCGAGCAGCGGCGTTGCGGGCGGCGCCGGGTTGCCCGCACGACCGGGCGAAACGCTCCTCGGGGACGGCGGATTCCCCGCCACGAGCGCAAAACGGGCCGGCACCCGCAGGTGCCGGCCCGTTCGTCGACGGGACTCACATGAAGGCGCTCACGTCGAACGCACCGGTCAACTGCCCGATGAGCACGATCGTCGCGAGCAGCACGCTGACGCCGGCGACCGTCAGCAGCGCGAGCATCGCGAGATAGACCAGCGCCTTGATCGGCTTCGGCAGCCGGGCCACCGAATCGAGGTCGGGCAGCGCGAAGTGGTTTTCCTTGCCGATACCTGGAGCAGACATCGTGACATCCCCCGTCCTGATAGTCGTCCCCGTTTTCGTGCACCACCGCTCCGAGGACGTAGAGCGGTGGGAGCCGAGTTGGTTGTAACCCACCGTGAATCGATCAGGCCCACCGCCACCACCGGCGCCAGCGGTCGCTGCAAGGCCAGTTGCACCCCGTTGACCTGCAAAAACTAGCCCACGCTGAGCTGTGGTGCCCGGCGGCTGCACGATTCAGATCGAAGTTCGCACCAGGATCGTTACCCGGCCCTGATCGCACCGACACATCGCCGCCCGATCGGTCGGCAGCGGCGGGTCGAACAAGCGAAAGGGGCACCGGTGTGGTGCCCCTTTCGCGATCTGCGCTCCTCCGACTGGACTCGAACCAGTAACCCCTCGGTTAACAGCCGAGTGCTCTGCCATTGAGCTACGGAGGAATATCAGTTGTGTTCGCCAGTGCTCTCGCGCTGACGGGTAACACTCTAGCGCACGCCCGGATGGGCGTTCGACACCCCCCTCCCCTGCGGCATCAGCGCTGGTGAGCGACGGCGAAGACGCGGCGGAACGGGAACCAGGTCGTTCCGTCCGGGCGGGGCGGGTAGGCGGCGCGGAGGCGGGCGGCGAGGTCTGCGCGGAAGTCCTGCCAGGCTTCCTCGGGCAGCTGGGCGCGCAGGGGGCGCAGGGCGGTGCCGGAGACCCATTCCAGGACCGGGTCCTCGCCCTCCAGGCGCTGCACGTAGGTCGTCTCCCACGCGTCCGCGAACAGCCCCAGGTCGGCGATCAGGCCCGCGTAGCCCACCGGGTCCAGGACCGAGTCGGCGCGCAGCAGGCCCTGGCCGGTCCAGCCGCGCTCGGCCACCAGCTCGCGGATCGCCCGGTACGACGGGGAATCGAAGTTGCCGGGCACCTGGAAGGCGAAGCTCGCGCCGGAGGGCAGCGCGGGCAGCCAGCGGCGCAGCAGCTCCGGGTGCTCGGGGATCCACTGCAGCACCGCGTTGCACAGCACCACGTCGGTGTCCGGCCGCGGGTGCCAGTCGCGGGCGTCCTGCAGCTGCGCGTCGACGCCGCGGTCGCGGGCGGCCCGCACCATCTCCGGGGAGGAGTCGCAGGCCTCGACGGCCGCCGCCGGCCAGCGGCCGGTGAGCAGCGCGGTCAGGTTCCCCGCTCCGCAGCCGAGATCGACCACCCGCCGCGCCTCCTTCTGCGGGACGCGGGCCAGCAGGTCGTGGGCCGGGCGATCGCGGTGCGCGCGGAACGACAGGTACTTCGCGGGATCCCACACGGGGCGCACAGTAGCGGGCGGGCTGCGGGGCCGGTCAGGCTCGGCGGGGTGTGCGGAGGCGGGCGGCGACCTCGGCGGCCACCGGGGCCAGGGCCTGCTCGTCGGTGCCCGGGTCCGGGCGGACCTGCAGCGCGAAACCGTTCCGGCCGGGGATCTTGCGCTGCACGAAGCGGGCGCCGCCGCAGGGCAGGTCGCGGTGCTCGCTGCTGCGGATCGAGCCGGTGATCCGCGCGTGCACCACCTCCGGCAGCCGCCCGGCAGCGGTGAGGCGGAACCGGCGCGGCGCCAGGTCGTGCAGCAGCACCGCCTCCCCGGCCGCACCGGACTCGGCCGCCTCGGTCAGCACCAGCACGTCGTCGTTCCAGGTCGCCTTGGTCAGCAGGTGCCAGCCGACGCGGCGCCCCTCCGGCAGCCAGAGGCCGAGGTGGGTGGCCAGCAGCGGGCCGTCGTCGGCGCGGGCGGCGGCGAGGACCTGCTCGTCGGCCGCGAGCTCACCGGCGAAGTCCGCCGGCACCTCGGCGGTGCCGGACAGCCGGGCCAGCAGCGAGCGCAGCCAGGTCACAGGGCCCCCATCGCCTGCTGCAGCAGGGACTGCCGGTACTGCTCCAGCGCCAGCATGTCGCCGAACAGCGAGTTGTACTCCTCCGGGTTCTCCGTGGGCGAGGTGCGCTGCACCCGCGACTTGATGTCCGCGATCTGCCTGCCGACCATGATCTCCTGCAGCCGGGCCAGCACCGCGGTCACGTAGCGCGGATCCTCCTCGGACTTGGTGTCCGGGGTCTCCACCGCCAAGGTCGTCAGCAGCCGCCGGGTCACCTCGTCCGGGCAGTGCTGCGAGACCGCGTCCACCAGGACCGCGCCGGACAGGCCGGACATCGTGCCGCCGGCGGAGACGATCGCCTGGTGCAGCCTCGCGTAGGCCGGCTCGGTGAACGCCTCCAGCGGCAGCGAGTCGTACACCGGCCCGGCCAGCGACGGCACCTGCAGCGCCAGCTTCAGCGACTCCCGCTGGCACCAGCGCGGGTCGTCCCGGCGCGGGCGCTGCGGCAGCTCCACGTCGACGCCCAGCGAGTCCTGGTTCGGGTTGTTCCGCGGCGCGCGGCGCCGCTGCTGCTTGACCGGGGCGCCCGCGGCCTCCCGCACGCGGCGCACCACCTGGTTCTCGTCGGTCCAGCCGGTCCAGCCGGCGAGCTGGACCGCGTAGCCGTCCCGGCGCTCCACGTCCTTGATCTGGGCGACCAGCGGGACGGTTCGCTTGAGCGCCTCCACCCGGCCGTCCACCGAATCCAGGTCGTACTCGCGCAGCAGGCTGCGGATGGCGAACTCGAACAGCGGCTTGCGGCGGGCCACCAGGTCGCGGACCGCGGTGTCGCCGTGGGCCTGGCGCAGCTCGCACGGGTCCATGCCGTCCGGGGTGATCGCCACGTAGGTCTGGGTGGCGAACTGCTGCTCGCCGTCGAAGGCCTTCAGCGCCGCCTTCTGCCCCGCCTCGTCGCCGTCGAAGGTGAAGATGACCTCCCCGCGGAAGGCGTTGTCGTCCATCATCAGCCGCCGCAGCACCGCCACGTGCTCGTCGCCGAACGCGGTGCCGCAGGAGGCGATCGCGGTCGGCACCCCGGCCAGGTGCATCGCCATCACGTCGGTGTAGCCCTCGACGACGACCGCCTGGTGCCGCTTGGCGATCTCCCGCTTGGCCAGGTCGATGCCGAACAGCACCTGCGACTTGTTGAAGATCGGGGTCGCGGAGGTGTTGACGTACTTCGCCTCGATCGGATCGTCCTCGAAAATCCGGCGCGCGCCGAAGCCGACCACGTCGCCGGAGAGGTCCTTCAGCGGCCACAGCAGCCGGCGGTGGAACCGGTCCAGCGGGCCGCGGCGGCCCTCCTTGGACAGGCCGCACTTGTACAGCTCGTCCAGCTGGAAGCCCTTGCCGATGAGGAACTTGGTGAGCCGGTCCCAGCCCGCGGGGGCGAAACCGCAGCCGAACTTCGTGGCCGCCGCCTCGTCGAAACCGCGCTCGGCCAGGTACTCGCGGGCGGGCAGCGCCTCCGGGGAGCGCAGCTGCTCGGCGTAGAACTCGGCGGCCAGCCGGTGCGCCTCGACCATGCGGGCGCGGGTGCCGCGGTCGCGCTTCTCCGCCGGGGTGCCGCCTTCGTACTGCAGCTGGATGCCCGCGCGGTCGGCGAGCCGCTCGACCGACTCGACGAAACCGAGGTGCTCGGACTTCATCAGGAACGCGATGACGTCGCCGCCCTCGCCGCAGCCGAAGCAGTGGAAGGTGCCGTGGCTCGGGCGCACGTTGAACGACGGCGTCTTCTCGTCGTGGAACGGGCACAGGCCCTTCAGCGCGCCCCCGCCGCCGTTGCGCAGCGCCACGTACTCGCCGACGACGTCGTCGATCCGGACGCGATCACGAACCTCTGCGATGTCGCTTTCCCGGATTCGCCCAGCCACGTCGACCAAGTCTAGGCGCTACCGCCGACGCCGCGGTCAGCGGCACAATCGGCCGCATGACCGCCACCGCCGCCGAGTTCGAGCAGCACCGGCCGCGGCTGACCGCCCTGGCCTACCGGCTCACCGGGCGGCTCGCCGACGCCGAGGACGCGGTGCAGGAGGCGTGGCTGCGGCTGGCCGCCGAGCCCGGCGAGATCCGCGACCTCGGGGCCTGGTTGAGCACCGTGGTGGGGCGGATCTGCCTGGACCGGGTGCGGTCGGCGGCCGCGCGGCGCGAGCGGTACGCGGGCCCGTGGCTGCCGGAGCCGGTGGTGACCTCGGCCGAGGATCCGCAGGAGGTGGTCGCCGAGCGGGACGCGCTGCGGATGGCCGCGCTGCGGGTGCTGCACGAGCTGAGCCCGCAGCAGCGGTTCGCGTTCGTGCTGCACGACGGCTTCGACGTGCCGTTCGCGGAGATCGCCGAGCTGCTGGAGTGCTCCCCGGCGGCCGCGCGCCAGCACGCCGCGCGGGCCCGGAAGGCGGTGGCCGAGGTGCCGCCGCGGGCCCCGGAGCCGCAGCAGCGGGCGGCGCTGGAGGAACTGCTGGCCGCCGTGGCCGAGCGCGACGTGCAGCGGGTGGCGGAGGTGCTGCACCCGTCGGCGGTGTTCTTCGGCGACGGCGGCGGGCGCGCGCCGACCGCGGGCAAGCCGGTGCTCGGCGCGGTCAGGATCGCCCGGTTCGCGGTCGGGCTGGCGGGCAAGTTCGGCCGGCGGCTCTGGGCCGGGGCGGTTCCGGTGCTGGTCAACGGCGAGCCGGGGCTGCTGGTGCCCGGCGAGCCGGAGCTCACCGGGCACCGCCGGGTCGCGCCGCGGGTGATCGGGTTCGCCGTGCGGGACGGGCGGATCGCCGAGATCTACGACGTGGCCGACCCGGGCAAGCTGGCCCGCGCGCCGCTGTGAGCGCCGGTCACGGGATCGGCGCGCGGCAGGCCTCGCCGGTGGCGAAGCCCTGCGAGGTCAGGCCGAGGGCGTGGTTGAACCGGGTCCGCTGGTGCTCGACGGCGATCAGCATGGTCAGCTCCACGAGGGCGGCGTGGCCGAGCTCCCGGTCCAGCTCGGCGACCTGCTCGTCGGTGACCTGCATCGGCAGGTCGGTCATCGCGTCGGCGTAGGCCAGCACCCGCCGCTCCTGGTCGGTGAACCGCGGCGAGGCCGGGTAGTCGTCGATCGCGGACAGCCGCTCGACGTCGAGGCCCTCCTCCCGCTGCAGCATCGTGCCGAAGTCGACGCACCAGGAGCAGCCGATCCGGGTGGCCACCCGGTAGGTCGCCAGCTCCCGCAGGTTCGCGGGCAGCTTCCGGGCCGCCTTGGCGAGCCCGAACTCGACGGTGCCCATCACCACCGCCAGTCCCGGGTGGTGCGCGACCACCGCGCCGGGGTCCGGCACCGCCCCGTAGCGCTTGGCCGACCAGCGGTACAGCAGCCGGGTCAGCAGTCCCGCCCGCTGAGCGGGCAGTCGTTCGATGCGCGGCATGTTCGCCTCCGTGCTCCGGCCCCGCCGGGTGCGGGGTTCACCGGCGGGACGAGACGGCCGCGCGGGATGTGACAGCCGATCACGGCCGAGGGCACCCGGACGGGCTCGGAGGCACCGCCCCGCGAACGGCGAGGCTCGTTGCCGGCGATCAGCCGGAACCGGCGCCGCTCGAGCCGGGCGGCCGATCAGGCCGGGTCGACCACGCGCGCCAGGAAGTACAGCGCCCCGGTCGCGCGGTGCCGCACCAGGAACAGGAACGGCCGGTCGACCCGCACGACGATCGGCTCCGGCTCCTGCACGATCGCGGTCAGCCGCATCATCGCCGCCGTGGCCGCGGCCCCCTCCAGGCCGGATTCGTCCACGCGCAGCACGGCCTGGTGCACGATCGTCGAGATCTCCAGCGGTTCGGCGGCCAGCGGGCTGAAGTCGGCGCCGCCGGTGAACACCGAGCGCACGCCGAGCGCGCCGAGCGGGCCGGTCAGCTCGGCCTCCCCGGTGGCCTCGAAGCGCGGCAGGTGCAGCTCGACCCGCTGCTGCTGCATCCCGTCCAGCAGGCGCTCCAGCGCGGCCGCGTCCAGCGCGGGCTCGGCCTGCTCCAGGTCCCCGTCGGGCAGCAGCACCACGGCCTCCACTCCCCCGGCAGCCGGCAGCGAGACCGCCTGCCAGCCCTCCGCGGCGGCATGGCCCATGCGGCGGGTGGCGGTCATGGTCGGGACCTCGCGCTCGCCGGACGGGGTGCGGAACGGCTGCTGCGCGGTGGCCTGCGGGTCGAACGCCTCGCGCCAGGAGACCTTGAGGTACAGCGCGTTGACCAGCGCCGCGACCGTGTCCGGGTCGACCGCGCCGGGGTCGAGCAGCTCCGGGATCAGGTCGCGGGTGGTCTCGGCGACGTCGGCGTTGATCCGCTGCCGCACCCCTTCGGGGTCGGTGCGGAACGGGGCGGTGCGGACCGCGCCGCCCGGCCACTCGGCCAGCTCGGTGCGGAAGGATGCGCGCACCTGCAGCTGCTCGTGCGCCCAGAGCGTGTTGGCCACCGCGAGCACCGGCGGCTCCGGCGCGCCCGAACCGTCCAGCTCGGCCGCGCCGGACAGCAGCGCGCGCGGCGGATCCTCGGCGCGCAGCGCGGCGAGCAGTTCACCGCGGGTCTGCCCGCCGGTGGCCGCCGCGGCCAGGCCGAGCGCGCTGGCCACCGAGTACGGCGACCAGCAGAACGAGCGGGACGGCGGCGCGGCGGCGGTGCGGTGCAGGGCGAGGCTGAAGTCCAGGTGCTCGGTCACGGGCGCGCGGCTCCGTTCAGCAGGTCGGCTGCAGTCGGGGTGAAGCTGCGGCCGAGTCTGCCAGCTCGCAGGCGCGCGTGGTCGCGATCGCGGCGGCGGGAATGCGCCGGGTCGCCCGCCGAGGCCGGACGGTTCGGGGGCGGTCCGGCCCCGGCGGGTTCACCGCCCGCCCGCGCAGCGAGCCCGCGGGCAGGGGTCCTGCGGCCCGGCCTGCGACCGGGCCGGAAGCTCAGCGCAGGGATTCCTCGATGTCGGACAGCCCCATCAGGCGCAGCTCCTGGGCGATGTACTCGGCCGCGCGGCGCGCTTCGGGGTTGCGCCACCGCAGGTCGTTCACCCAGTCAGCGAGGTTGTCGCTGTTGACGTAGGGCTCGCCGTCGACGACGAGCTTCTGGATGTAGTGCCGGTTCGGCATCGGGGGTCTCCTCGCGGCACGGGGACGGTTCGGGGGGACCGCGCCGCACGCACGGAGGCCGACCGCTCAACGTCGGGGGTCTCGAACGGCCGACACACCGGGTGAAGAGTATGCACATCAAAAGCCGTGAACACCCCCCGTTCGGATGTATTTCACAGGCTCTTGGTGTCGCTGCGTACATGCCGTGCATGCCAGGCCACCGCCTGCGCATCGGTCAGCGACGCCACCTGGTCCAGCACCACCCGCAGCCGATCGGCATCCCCGGACGCGGCCCGCCACGCCGGGGCGAACGCCGGGTCCAGCGCCTCCGGGCCCCGCTCGGCCAGCGTCCCCACCAGCTCGGTCAGCAGCTCCCGCTGCCGCTCCTGCATCCGCCGGCGGCGCGGATCGCTCATCACGAAGTGCACCGCCACCGCCTTGAGCACCGCGACCTCCGCGACCACCCGCCGCGGCACCACCAGTTCCGCGGCGTAGCGCGTCAACGGACCCCGGCCGTGCGCGGCGACCGTGCCGGTCACCGCCGCCGAGGTGAACCGGCCCACCAGCTCGCTGGTCAACTGCTTCAACCCCACCTGGGCGCGCAGCGAGCCGTCGTAGTCCGCGACCGCCGCCACCGCCGGCAGGCCCGCCAGATCGTCCGCGGCCGCATCGAGCTCGCCCGCGTCCCCGTCCGGCCAGAAGTGCTTGGCCGCCAGCCGCACGATCTCCGCCCGCTCGTCCGACCCCGACAGCTCCCGCAGCGAGATCCGGCCCGAATGCACCCCGTCCTCCACGTCGTGCACCGAGTAGGCCACGTCGTCGGCCCAGTCCATGATCTGCGCCTCCAGGCAGCGGCGATCCGCCACCGCCCCCTGCCGCAGCCAGGTGAACACCGGCAGGTCGTCCGGGTAGGCGCCGAACTTGACCATCCCGGGGCGCCGCGGCCACGGGTACTTCGTCGCCGCGTCCAGCGCCGCCCGCGTCAGGTTCAACCCGCTGTCCACCTCGCCCGGCAGCTTCGGCTCCAGGCGGGTCAGGATGCGCAGCGTCTGCGCGTTGCCCTCGAAACCACCGCAGGCATCGGCGAGCGCGTTCAACGCCTGCTCACCGTTGTGCCCGAACGGCGGGTGGCCGATGTCGTGCGCCATCCCCGCGGTGTCCACCAGGTCCGGATCGGCGCCCAGCGTGGTCGCGATGCCGCGGCCGATCTGGGCGACCTCCAGCGAATGGGTCAACCGGGTGCGCGGGACATCGCCCTCCTCCGGGCCCATGACCTGCGTCTTGCCCGCCAGCCGGCGCAGCGCCGCGGAATGCAGTACGCGGGCGCGGTCGCGGGCGAACGGGCTGCGGTCCTCCGGCTCCGAACCCGGCAGCGCCGCGCGCTTCGGCGGCTCCGGCACGAGCCGGGCCAGGTCGTGGTCGCCGTAACCGGGCAACACGTCGCTCATCGCGACCAGCCTACGGCCGGGCGCCGACCGGACCCCGACGACGCGACGACGCCCCGGCCAACAGCCCGGTCAGCCCAGGTTCGTGCCCGCGACCTCCGCCGGGGAGTGCGTGAGCCGGTAGTACAGCAGACCGCCGGTCTCCCGGAAGATGTAGTGGAACTGCGTCGACCGGGTCTGCACCATCGGCCCCGAGCGGGTCGGCGAGGCCGACGCGTCCAGCCCCGCGTCCGCGGCCATCGTCCGGGCCCGCAGCGAGTGCCACGGGTCGCTGACGATCAGCGCGGAGTTCCAGCCGTGCTGGTCGGCGATGCGCGCCACCGCGCGGATGCTGCCGAGGGTGTCGCTGCCGGTCTCCACGTCCGTCACCCGCGACGCCGAGACACCGCGCTTGATCAGCCAGTTCTTCCCGGCCTGCGCCTCGGTGTACTCGTCGCCCTCCTGGCGGCCGCCGACGGTGACCACGTGCTCGGTCAGGCCCTGCTCGTAGAGCTCCAGCGCCTGCTCCAGCCGCGCGCGCAGCACCGGCGTCGGCTTGCCGTGGTACTGGGCCGCGCCCAGCACCACGATCATGTCCACCGGGCGGCGGTCGTCGGTGCGGGCCACCTGCCAGACCGCGACACCGGTGCCGACCAGCACCAGCAGCGCCACCAGCAGCGCCCCGAAGATCGTGCGCCGCAGACCCCGGCCGAAACCGGGGCCACCGCGTACCTCAGCCATGCCGCTCCTCGGGGGACTCGCGCCGCGGTCGTGCCATCAGCAGCCGACGAGGCGGACGGCGAGGTACTCCTCCAGCTTGTCCATCGCCACCCGCTCCTGGGCCATGGTGTCCCGCTCGCGCACCGTCACCGCGTGGTCGGACAGCGAGTCGAAGTCGACCGTGACGCAGAACGGGGTGCCGATCTCGTCGTGCCGGCGGTAGCGGCGGCCGATCGCACCGGCGTCGTCGAACTCGATGTTCCAGTTCTGCCGCAGCTTCGCGGCCAGGTCCTTGGCCTTCGGCGAGAGCTCGGCGTTGCGCGACAGCGGCAGCACCGCGGCCTTCACCGGCGACAGGCGGCGGTCCAGCTTGAGCACCGTGCGCTTGTCCACGCCGCCCTTGGCGTTCGGGGCCTCGTCCTCGTGGTAGGCGTCCACCAGGAACGCCATCATCGGCCGCCCGACACCGGCCGCCGGTTCGATCACGTAGGGCCGGTAGCGGGAGTTGCTGGCCTGGTCGAAGTAGGACAGGTCCACGCCGGAGTGGTTCGAGTGCGTGGTGAGGTCGAAGTCGGTGCGGTTGGCGATGCCCTCCAGCTCACCCCACTCGTTGCCGGCGAACCGGAAGCGGTACTCGATGTCGACGGTCCGCTTCGAGTAGTGCGACAGCTTGTCCTTCGGGTGCTCGTAGTGCCGCAGGTTGTCCGGGTTGATGCCGAGGTTCGTGTACCACTCGGTGCGCGCGTCGATCCAGTACTGGTGCCAGTGCTCGTCCTCGCCCGGCTCGACGAAGAACTCCATCTCCATCTGCTCGAACTCGCGGGTGCGGAACACGAAGTTGCCGGGCGTGATCTCGTTGCGGAAGGACTTGCCGATCTGGCCGATGCCGAACGGCGGCTTCTTGCGCGCAGTGGTCATCACGTTCGCGAAGTTGACGAAGATGCCCTGCGCGGTCTCCGGGCGCAGGTAGTGCATCCCCTCGTCGCTCTCGACCGGGCCCAGGTAGGTCTTGAGCATCATGTTGAACTCGCGCGGCTCGGTGAACTGGCCGCGGTTGCCGCAGTTCGGGCAGGGCACCTCGGACAGGTCGCCCTCGGCGATGTCCTTGCCGGTGCGCTCGGCGTACTCCTCGCTGAGGTGGTCGCCGCGGAAGCGGTGGTGGCAGGAGGTGCACTCGACCAGCGGGTCGTGGAAGGCGCCGACGTGGCCGGAGGCCACCCAGACCTCGCGCGGCAGGATCACCGACGAGTCCAGGCCGACGACGTCGTCGCGGCCCTGCACCATGTTCTTCCACCACTGGCGCTTGATGTTGTCCTTGAGCTCCACGCCGAGCGGTCCGTAGTCCCAGGCCGACCGGGTACCGCCGTAGATCTCCCCGGACGGGTAGACGAAACCGCGGCGCTTGCAGAGGTTGACGATCGTGTCGATCTGGTCGGCGGGCACGTTAACTCCGGAATCTCGGGTCGAAGAGCTCGACGTTCTGCTGCGGTGCTTGCGCTCCAGGCAGCGGGCCGTCCTGGGGTTTCCCAGCGTACCGATGCGGCCGGGCGCATCCGTGGCCCCACCCTGATCATCCGGCCACCCGATCGGGGTGGTTGCGGGCGGGGCCGGGAGCTCGGCGGACGTGGCCGGGCGATCTCCGCGGTCCGGCCCCGCACCGCCGGGTGCGGGCAGGGTGCCCGAGGCCCGGCCGCAGGGACAATCGACCCAGCCGCGCGCCGGCCACCGGCCCGCCGCTCGCTCGCCTGCGGCTCGACCCGACGGTCGCTGACCGCCCCGCTCAGCACTGCCGGTCGTGCGCCCGCCGTTCGGCGCTGGGGGTTCGTGCGCCGCCGTTCAGCACTGCCGGCCATGTGCCGCCGTTCCGCACCGCCGGCCATGCGCGGACCGTGCGGTGCTCCCGTCGTGCGCCGATCGTTCCGCACCGCCGCTGCCGCACCGGTCGTCACGGACCGGACGCTCAGCGCCGCCGGTCAGCACCGCTGGCCGTGCACCGGCCGTTCGGCGCCCGGTCGTGCACCGGCCGGTCGCGGGACGGCCGGTCGGCACCGCGGTCAAGGCCGGGTTGCGGCCTGCGGCGAGAGGTGCCGAGGCGAGGCCCGCGCCCCGTAGAATGACCGCAGGAGAGCATCCGCCCTTCCCGCGCGGGGTGCTCCCGTCCCCGGGAGATCCCCCGCCATCGACGACGCCGCCAGGCACGCCGGAAAGGATTTCATGCCCGCGAGCCCGGACCCCTTCGCCGACCCGGCCGGCACCGACCCCGGCCAGGACGCGGCCGGCGGTGCGCCCGCAGGACCGGAGCCGGCCGGTGCCGAACCCGGCGGCGCGGCGCGGGCCGGCGCGGACACCAACCCGGACCGGGCCGAGGAGCACGTCCACTCCCCCGAGCGCGGGACTCCGCGGCTGGCGCCGGTGCAGGACCACCAGACCCTCGTGGAGGCCGGCGAGCTGCTGCGCGCGCTGGCCGCGCCGGTGCGGATCGCGATCGTGCTGCAGCTGCGCAGCGGTGGGCGGTGCGTGCACGAGCTGGTCGACGTGCTCGGGGTGACCCAGCCGCTGATCAGCCAGCACCTGCGGGTGCTGAAGTCCGCGGGCGTGGTGCACGGCGAGCGGCACGGGCGGGAAGTGGTGTACCGGCTGCTCGACGAGCACCTCGCGCACATCGTCGAGGACGCGGCCACGCACGCCGAGGAGCTCTCCGGGGCGAGCCCGCGCGCGCGGCGCGGCGCGAGCCAGCCGCCAGAGACCCCACAGGAGACGGAGACAGCGTGACCATCGGCGAGCGCTCCGCGGCCGGTGTGCCGGGACTGCGGGCGACCAAGCAGCGGGCGGCGGTGTCCCGCCTGCTCAACGAGGTCGACGATTTCCGCTCGGCGCAGGACCTGCACGAGCAGCTGCGGCGCCGCGGCGAGGGCATCGGCCTGACCACCGTGTACCGCACGTTGCAGACGCTGGCCGACGCCGGGGAGATCGACGTGCTGCGCACCGACTCCGGCGAGGCGGTGTACCGGCGCTGCTCGACCGAGCACCACCACCACCTGGTGTGCCGGCACTGCGGCCGGGCCGTCGAGGTCTCCGATCCGCCGGTGGAGGACTGGGCCGAGCGGATCGCGCGCGAGTACGGCTTCACCGAGGTCGGGCACACCGTGGAGATCACCGGCACCTGCCCGTCCTGCGCCGAGCAGCAGTAGCTCCGGCCGTTCCGGGGCATCCCTCCTTCCTCCCGCGCGCGGGTCGTGGTCAGTACTCGTAGGGGTTCGGCGGTGCCGGGATGCCGCGCACCGCTGTGATCTCGGCGGTCGGCACCTGCCCGGTGGCCGCGCTCGCCGAGCCGGGCCGCAGCGTGCCGGTCACCTCGATCCAGGTGTCGGCGGGAGTCGCCGCGAGCCCGCCCGCGGCCGGTCCGGCCAGCTCGACCAGCACCGGTGCCGCGTCGGCGGCGCAGCAGCTGATCCGCATCCGGGCCAGCCGGGTGCGCTCCGGGTGCTCCGGCGGGTGCACGACGAAGCCCTGCAGCCGCACCGGCCGGTGTTCGAGGGCGCCGGTGCCGTCCCAGACCGCGCGGGTGGTGAACTCCGAGGCGGTCAGCAGCGGCACCGGCCCGGGTGGCAGCGGTGGGAACAGCGAGCTCGCCCCGCTGGGCCGCTGCGGCGCGGCGGCCTGCTGGCCGGCGCGGCCGATCGAGTCGGAGCCGAGCGCGGGCGGGGCCACCAGGAAGATCGCCAGCACCGGCAGCAGCAGCATCCACGGGCTGCGCGAGCCGTGCTCGTGCCCGAGCCCGCAGCCGGTGGCCGCGTCCCGACGGCCGCGCACGTCGCGGACGATCGCGATCGCGGCCAGCGCCACCATCGCCGCCCCGGCCAGCACCAGCCACGGGAACAGCGAGGGCTTGACGTAGCGCAGGTAGGTGCCGGTCAGCGCGATCTTCAGCAGCGCCCCGCCGAGCAGCACCAGCAGCACGTTCTGCGTCTCGCGGCGCATCAGGCACCTCCCAGCAGCAGCCCGCCGACCAGCAGCGAGCTCGCGATCGCGACGAGGAACGTCGCCGGGGCGAAGCGCGCGGCGAACGCCCGGCCGAACGCACCGGCCTGCAGCGCGATCAGCTTGACGTCCACGGCGGGCCCGACGACCAGGAACACCAGCTTCGGCAGCAGCGGCAGCCCGGACATGGCCGCGGCCACGAACGCGTCGGCCTCGCTGCACAGCGCGAGCACCACCGCCAGCACCGCCATGACCAGCACGCCGAGCGCGAGCTGCCCGCCGAGCGAGCGCATCCACTCGGCGGGCACCAGCACGTTGAACGCCGCCGAGGTCACCCCGCCCAGCACCAGGAACCCGCCGGCCTCCACCAGGTCGTGCCGCGCGGTCTCGGTGAACACCTCCCACCGGCCGCCCGGGGCGGCGCGGGATTCGGCGCGGGCGAGCGCGCGCTCGGCGAGCCACCCGCCCCGGCCGATCCGCAGCCACAGCCAGCCCATCGCGCAGGCGGTCAGCAGCGAGCCGAGGAACCGGGCCAGCACCATCACCGGCTGGCCCGGGAACGCGACCGCGGTGGAGACCAGCACGATCGGGTTCACCGCGGGCGCGGCCAGCAGGAACGCCAGCGCCGCCGCGGGCGCGACGCCCTGCTGCACCAGCCGCCGGGCGACCGGCACCGAGGCGCACTCGCAGCCCGGCAGCGCGATCCCGGCGGCACCGGCGACCGGCACCGCGGCCGCGGTGTTGCCGGGCAGCACGCGGCGCAGCGCGGCCGGGGGCACGAACGCCGCGATCGCCCCGCTGATCAGCACGCCCAGCACGAGGAACGGCAGCGCCTGCACGCACACCGCGACGAACACGGTGGAGCCGGTGCGCAGGCCGGGTGCGTCGAGCAGGCCGGTGAGCGGTTCCTGGCACAGCAGCGCCACCAGCAGCAGCCCGGACAGCACCTCCAGCGAGGTGATCCGGCGGCGGCCGCGGCGCGGGGCGCGGCCGGTCGGAGGAGCGGTCGTGGTCACGGGCTCATCGTGCCAGGAGCAGTTGAAAACCGTTCGCAGCTGGCCACGCGGCCGGCACCGCGTTGATCATTCGATCGAGCTGAATCCGGCGCACGCCCGCGGGGCACCGAGCACGATCAGCAGCCGCCGACCGGCCGGCGATTCCTCCGAGCAGCCGAGCACGCACCCGGACCGGGTGATCACGAACCAGCTGCGGCCGACACGCCGAGGCGTGTCCGCACGAGGCGCCCGCAGCTCGCCCCCGAACACCGTCCGCGCAGGTCAACGCGGCTGACAGCACCCGGCCCCGACCGGCGGGGCCGCGGCCGGCTCACTCCGCCGGCGAATCCTCCTCGACCTCCGCCAGCAGCTCACCGCGCAGCTGCGAGGCCGTCGACACGACCAGCATCAGCAGCGTGCCCAGCGGCTGGGCGTCCATGCCCTCCGCCGGGAAGGCGTAGCGCAGGGTCACGTCCATGCCGCGCTCGGTGCGCACGACGCCGAGGGTGCCGAACAGGCCCTGCCCGGCGCGCTCGGCGGCCGACTGCGCCAGCTTGTCGTTCAGCGGCAGGTCCCACGCGACCACGCAGGTCAGGCTGAGCACGGTCAGCCCCTCCGCCAGCTGCATGGCCTGCACCGCGCACGGCACGTCCCCGTGCCGCAGCGTCAACGCGCCGTCGTCGTCGACGCTGACCTCGTGGTAGGTCTCCAGCGCCTCTTTCGCCGCGGTCAACAGCTCCGCGGTCGTGGCGGCCTCCTGGGTCATGAGATGCCCTCCTGGGCGGTAGCGGTGGTGTCACCCTGCTGCGCCGCGCGGTCCACGGCCCCGCCGAAGCGCCGGTCCCGGCGCGCGTACTGCTCGCACGCCTGCCAGAGGTGGCGGCGGTCCACGTCGGGGAACAACGTGTCCTGGAACACCATCTCGGCGTACGCGGACTGCCAGAGCAGGAAGTTCGAGGTGCGCTGCTCCCCGGACGGCCGGATGAACAGGTCGACGTCGGGCATCTCGGATTGGTAGAGGTGCCGGGCGACGGTCCGTTCGTCGACCTTCTCTGGATTGATCTTCCCCGCGGCGGCCAGCCGCGCGATCTCCCGCGCGGAGTCGCCGATCTCAGCACGCCCACCATAGTTCACGCACATGGTCAAATTCATGACCTCGTTGCCCTTGGTGCGTTCCTCGGCGGCCTGGAGCGTGTTGACGACGCTGCGCCACAGCCGCGGCTTGCGCCCCGCCCAGCGCACGCGCACGCCGAGCTCGTCGAGCTCGTCGACCCGCCGGGCGATCACGTCGCGGTTGAAGCCCATCAGGAAGCGCACCTCCTCGGGGCTGCGCTTCCAGTTCTCGGTGGAGAAGGCGTACAGCGACAGCCACTGGACCCCGATCTCGATGGCGCCCTTGGCCAGGTCGAGCACGACCTGCTCGCCCTTCTTGTGGCCTTCCACGCGCGGCAGCCCGCGCTCGTTGGCCCAGCGGCCGTTGCCGTCCATCACGACGGCGACGTGCTTGGGCACGAACTCCTGCGGGATGGCCGGTGGCTTCGCCCCGGAGGGGTGCGGCTCGGGCGGCTTCACGCTCGGGTCGTCGGAACCCCGTCCTCGGCGTCGCAGCATCTGTTGCTTCTCCTTCTCCTCCGCGGCCGGTCATCCATTCTCCCGGACGCTCAGATCACCCGTTCAGTGGTCTCCCGTAGCGGACCTCGACGCGATCGTCCGAGGGCAGCCGCACCATCCCGACCCGCTGGTAGAACCGCTGCGCCCCGGTGTTGTCCGGGCGCACGCCCAGCTGCACCCCGGGCGAGCCCGCGCGGGCGAGCTGGTGGAACACCGCGTCCAGCAGCCGCCGCCCGGCGCCGCGGCGGCGCGCGGTCGCCAGCAGGTTGATGTGCAGGTGCGACGGGTACCGGCCCTGGTCCGGCGGCAGCAGCAGCCGCGGCCGGTGCAGGAACGCCCGCAGCTGGCTGTCGGCGTCCCGGCTGTCGGTGGTGCGCCCGGCCGGGTGCGAGGCGGCGAACCGCGGCGCCCACTCCAGCTGCCAGCGGGCGTAGAACTCCTCGGTGTGCAGCGCGGCCACGACGTAGCCGAACACCCGCCCGCCGGACTCGGCCACGAACGCCAGCTCCGGGTGCAGCAGCAGGTACGGGTCGGCGAACACGTAGGCCACCAGCTCCGGGTCCTGCAGGATCGGGTGCACCGGGTCGCCGGCATCGCCGGTGGCCACGCAGATCCGGTGCACCGCGTCGGCGTCGCGGGGACGCCAGCTGCGCACGATCAACCGGTGGTCCCGTCCGCGGTCTCGGACTGCTCGACGGCGGCGGCCCTCTCGCGGATCAGCTCGGGCACCTGCTCGCGTCGCTCCACCAGCGGCAGCGAGCGCAGCTGGCGCTCCATGTGCCACTGCAGGTGGGCGGCGACCAGGCCGCTGGCCTCGCGGCGGACCGGTTCGGCGGTGCCCTCGGCGACCGGCCAGTCGCCGTGCAGCAGGGCCTCCATCAGCGGCAGCGTCTGCACCGCGGGCCGGGCGGAACCGGCCGGGCGGCAGCCGGTGCACATCGAGCCGCCGCCCTGCACGTTGAACGCGGAGTGCGGGCCGGGCGCGCCGCAGCGCGCGCACTCGGACAGCGCCGGGGCCCAGCCCGCGTAGGACATCGCCCGCAGCAGGAACGCGTCCAGCACCAGCGAGGCGTCCCGCTCCCGCCCGGACAGCGCCCGCAGGGCACCGGTGACCAGCAGGTACAGCCGCAGCACCGGCTCGCCCTCCTCGGCGGCCAGCCGGTCGACGGTCTCCAGCACCGCGCAGCCGGCGGTGTAGCGCTGGTAGTCGTCCACGATGTGCACGCCGAACGCGTCGAGCGTCTGCACCTGGGTGATCACGTCCAGCGTGCGGCCGGTGTGCAGCTGCACGTCGACGTGGCAGAAGGGCTCCACCCGGGCGCCGAAGCGGGATGTCGTGCGGCGCACGCCCTTGGCGACCGCGCGCACCTTGCCGTACCGGCGGGTGAGCAGGGTGATGATCCGGTCGGCCTCACCCAGCTTGTGCACCCGCAGCACGATGCCGGTATCCCGGTAGAGGCTCACGCACCCATCGTCCCACCACCGAGGTACCGGGTTCGGCGGGAGGGCTGCGCCCGGCTCGCGGGAAAGCGCCGTGGCGGCGGAACAGGCCTGGTACAACGAATCCGGCGATCACCGAATCAGGTGATCATCGCAGGAAGCCCCACGCCCGGCCCCGCCGGCAGCACGGGAGATCCGGGGAGGAAGAAAGAACGTGACCAATCCGCAGGACCCGTACGGCTCCCCATCCCCGTACGGCCAGGACCCGTACGGCTCCCAGCCCGAGCACGGCCAGAACCCCTACGGCCAGCCCCCGGGCAGCCCCTACCCGCAGCAGGACCCGTACCAGGCCTATCCCTCGCCGTACCAGCCCTATCCGCAGGCCGGCTACTACCCGGCCGCGCCGGGCAACAACAACCTCTCGATCGCGTCGCTGGTGATCTCGCTGGTCGGGCTGCTGTGCTCGCTCGGGCCGGTCCTCGGGCCGCTGGGCGCGATCCTCGGGCACGTGGCCCTGGGGCAGCACAAGCGGAACCCGGCGCTGCCGGGCCGCGGGATGGCGGTGGCCGGGACGATCATCGGCTGGGTGGTCACGGCGCTGTGGATCGTGCTGATCACGGTCGTGATCCTGTCCATGACCGGCGCGTTCGGGCCGGAGTTCCAGGGCACCGACTGAGCGCGCTAAGCCCGCAGTTCCGCGAATCCGGGGAGGTTGCGCACCACTCCCCACGCGATCGCCGCCCCGATCAGCGCGACCGCGCAGAGCCTCCCGGTGCGCCCGGCCGGCCAGTGCCGCGCCGCCTTGCCCAGCTCGCGGCGGTACATCGCGACCAGCACCGCGGCCGCCACTGGCAGCACCACGACGAGCGCGAAGGCGTTGTGGTCGGCCGCGGCGGCCGGGTCGCCGCGCAGCAGGTCGCCGATCATCCGGCTCCCGCCGCAGAACGGGCAGTCCAGGCCGGTCAGCCACAGCAGCGGGCACGGCAGCGGAAGCCCGACCGTGCCCAGCAGCAGCGCGAACGCCCCGGCCCCGGCGAGGGTGCCGGTGGTCCGGGGCGTCCTGCGCAGCGGCGGCGGGAGGAACCTCGCCGCGGTCATGTCGTCACCACTGCTGCGGCGGCTGCCCGTAGCCCTGCTGCGGGGGCTGCTGCGGGTGGCCCGGCTGCGGCTGACCGGGCTGCGGCTGACCGGGCTGGGGCTGCTGCGGGTAGCCGCCCGGCTGCGGCTGCTGCGGGTAGCCGGCCTGCGGGTAGCCCGCCTGCGGCTGGTAGCCCGGGTACGCGGGCTGCTCGACCGGCGCCGGCACCACGACCGAGCCGATGATCTTGTCGGCGAAGGTCTGCCGCTTCTCGTCCCACAGCGGCCACAGCCAGCCGACGTAGCAGGCGATCCCGTCCAGGAAGTGGCACAGGTAGCGCAGGAACGCGCTGCCCGCGCCGAGCGGCTGCCCGGTCTCCTCGCTGATCGTCTTGATCTTGGCGACCTTCTGGCCCAGCGTCTGCCCGGTCCGCCCGCGCCGGAACACCATGTTCCACAGCATGAACACGATCAGCGCCAGGTACAGCACGGTGCTGCCGAGACCGCCGATGAGTCCGGCGGTGGCGACGCTGCTGGAGTCGTAGGGGTCGACCGAGGAACCCGCGATCGCGCCGATGATGCCGCCCACGACGCCGACGATCACGCCGGGCACGACCGCGTCGATCAGGAAGCCCAGCGCCCGCGATCCCCAGTGCGCGTAGTTCTGCGGGTTCACCGGCTGCCCGTAGCCACCGCCGTAGGGCTGCTGGCCGTACGGCGCCTGCCCGTAGGGCGGCTGCCCGTACGGCTGCGGCTGGGGCATCGGGCCGGACTGGGGGTAGGCCTGCTGCGGCTGCGGACCCGACTGCGGATACGGCTGCTGCCCTTGGGGCTGCTGGGGCTGCGGACCGGAAGGAGGGCCGCCATACGGGTTGGTCACTGCGTTTCCTTAGAACTGAGGTGAAGCGCGGCAGCCGCCGCGGAATGCCGAGCAGGAAAAGTACCGGAGGGCACTCCCCCTTCGCGGTCGTTTCGCAAATTTGCGAACGTGATCCGCGGGACTTCCGCGGCGACTCCGCCGCGCTCCTAGAACCCCAGCCGGCGCAGCTGCTTCGGATCGCGCTGCCAGTCCTTGGCGACCTTGACGTGCAGGTCCAGGTAGATCTTGCTGCCCAGCAGCTTCTGGATGTGCGTGCGGGCGCGGGACCCGACCTCCCGCAGCCGCTCGCCGCGGCGGCCGATCACGATCGACTTCTGGCTCTGCCGCTCCACGTAGATGATCGCGTGCACGTCGACGAGATCGTCGCGGCCCTCGCGCGGGATCATCTCCTCGATGCCGACGGCCAGCGAGTGCGGCAGCTCGTCGCGCACGCCCTCCAGCGCCGCCTCCCGGATGAGCTCGGCCATCAGCGTGGTCTCCGGCTCGTCGGTGAGCTCGCCGTCCGGGTACAGCTGCGGACCCTCCGGCAGGTGGCCGACCAGCAGGTCGCCCAACGTGTCCATCTGGAACGAGTCCACCGCCGACACCGGCACGAGGTCGGCGAAGTCCATCACCTGCTCCAGCTGCAGCAGCTGCTCGGCGACCTGCTGCTTGGTGGCCAGGTCGGTCTTGGTGACCACGCCCACCACCGGAGTGCGCTTGGCGACCTTCGCCAGCTGCTCGGCGATGTAGCGGTCGCCGGGGCCGATCTTCTGGTCCGCGGGCACGCAGAACCCGACGACGTCCACTTCGGACCATGTCTCGTAGACCAGGTCGTTGAGCCGCTGGCCGAGCAGCGTGCGCGGCCGGTGCAGCCCCGGGGTGTCCACGATGATCAGCTGCGCGTCCGGCCGGTGCACGATGCCGCGGATGGCGTGCCGCGTGGTCTGCGGCTTGTTCGAGGTGATCGCCACCTTCGAGCCGACGAGGCTGTTCGTCAGCGTCGACTTGCCGGCGTTGGGGCGGCCGACGAAGCAGGCGAAACCGGAGCGGTGCGCGTCTTGGGAGCTGGTCACCGCCCCATTGTCCCGACCGCGCCCGCCGACCGGCCAAGCGGCCCTGGTCGGCGGGCGCCGGGGACTCAGCTCAGCACGCCGGCGACCTCGCCCCGGGCGTCGGCGCGCAGCACGGGCGCGGACGCGGTCAGGTCCCGCACCGCCGCGGCGGACTCGGCGTCGACCTGGTCGGCGTCGGTGACCACGGCCGCGGCCTCCAGCCCCTCGGCACCGCTGGCGACCGCGGCGGCCACCGCCGCCTGCAGCGCGGTCAGCCGCAGCGACGGCAGCGCGACGGTGCACGCGGCGTAGGTGCGCCCGTCGGTGTCGCGCACGGCCGCGCCCTCGGCCGCGCCCGTGCGGGCGCGCGCCGACCGGGCCAGCGTCACGATCTTGGCGTCCTCCGCGTCCAGCTCGGCGGGGGCGGCGGTCTCCTGCACCTGCTCAGCCACGAGCGCTGCTTCCTTCCTGTTCGGCACCGCGCTGCGGTGCGTGCTCGGGGTCCGCGCGGCGAACCAGCAGAGCGTTGATCCGGATGCGGCCGCGGTGGTCCTTGCCGCCCTCGGCGCGCAGCCGCAGGCCCTGCAGCTCGGCTTCCGCACCGGGCAGCGGCACCCGGCCGAGGCGCTGCGCGAGCAGCCCGCCCACGGTCTCCACCTCGGAGCCGTCCAGTTCCACGCCGAACAGCTCGCCGAGGTCCTCCACCGGCAGCCGCGAACTCACCCGGACCGTACCGTCCCCGAGGTCCTCGACCGGCTTGCGCTCCTCCAGGTCGGACTCGTCGGTGATCTCGCCGACGATCTCCTCGATGATGTCCTCGATGGTCAGCAGGCCCGCGGTGCCGCCGTACTCGTCGACGGCGATGGCCAGGTGGCTGCGGGACAGCTGCATCTCCTTGAGCAGCTCGTCCAGCCGCTTGGTGTCCGGCACGAAACTGGCCTCGCGCATCAGCTCGCCGACGCCGGGCCCGGCCTGGTCCAGCGCGCCCTGCTCGACGACGGCCCGGGTGAGGTCCTTGAGCGTGACCACGCCGACCACGTCGTCCACGCTGTCGCCGATCACCGGCACCCGGGAGAACCCGGAGCGCAGGCACAGCGCCAGGGCCTGCCGGGCGGACTTGGTGCGCTCGATCCAGATGATCTCGGTGCGGGGCACCATGACCTCGCGGGCGATGGTGTCGCCGAGCTCGAACACCGAGTGGATCATCTCGCGCTCGCCGGCGGCGACCACGCCGCGCTCCCCGGCCAGGTCGACCAGCTCGCGCAGCTCCACCTCGGAGGAGAACGGCCCCTCCCGGAACCCGCGGCCGGGCGTGATGCCGTTGCCGATGAGGATCAGCAGCCGGGTCAGCGGGCTCAGCCCCCACGCCAGCGCCCGCACCGGCGCGGCCACCAGCAGCCCCACCCCGTAGGGGTGCTGCCGGCCGATCGTGCGCGGGCCGACGCCGACCAGCACGTACGAGACCACCAGCATGATCAGCACGGCGATCAGCGCGCCCTGCCAGTCCGGCAGGCTCAGCCGCAGCACCACCACCGCGACCAGCACGGTCGCGCCCATCTCGCAGGCCAGCCGCAGCAGGATGAGCAGGTTCAGGTGCCGCGGCCGGTCCTCCAGCAGCAGCGCCAGCTGCCGGGCCCCGGTGCGCCCGTGCCGCACCAGCTCCTCCACCCGCGCGCGGGAGGCGGTGCCGACCGCGGAATCGGCCGCGGCCACCAGCCCGGCCGCCAGCACCAGCAGCACCGCCCAAATCAGCAGCGCAGCGGAACTCGTGAACACGGTGGCCTCAGTCGCGCGGGACGTCCGGGCCCGCGTTCTGGTCCAGGCCCACCGCGCCCAGCACCCGCGAGTCGGCGTCGCGCTGCGCGGCGGCCCGCTCGGCCTCGTCGCGCGCGACGCGGTAGTCGGCGAGGATCCGGTTCTGCAGCCCGAACATCTCGCGCTCCTCCTCCGGCTCGGCGTGGTCGTAGCCGAGCAGGTGCAGCACCCCGTGCACGGTCAGCAGGTGCAGCTCGTCGAGGGTGCTGTGGCCCGCCTTCTTCGCCTGGTCCTTGGCGAACGCGGGGCACAGCACGATGTCCCCGAGCAGCGCCGGGCCGGAACCGGCCGCGTCCGGCCGCCGGGACGAGTCGTACTCGTCCATCGGGAAGGCCATCACGTCGGTCGGGCCGGGCAGGTCCATCCAGCGCTCGTGCAGGTCGGCCATCACGTCCAGCTCGACCAGCACGATGGACAGCTCCGCGAGCTGGCTGACGCTCATCCGGTCCAGCGCGTAGCGGGCGACCGAGACGATCGTGCCCTCGTCGACGTGGACCCCGGATTCGTTGGCGATCTCGATGCTCATGCTCGTTCCCGGAACTGGCCGCCGCGGCCGCGGCGGGTGAACTGCTGGTCGGCCTCGGCGTCCTGGCGGGCCTGCCAGCGGTCGTAGGCGTTGACGATGTCGGTGACCAACTTGTGCCGGACCACGTCCGAGCTGTCCAGGTTGGCGAAGTGGACGTCCTCGACGCCCTCCAGGATCTCCCGGACCACGCGCAGCCCGCTGCGCTGCCCGCCCGGCAGGTCGACCTGGGTGACGTCGCCGGTGACGACGATGCGGGAGCCGAACCCGAGCCGGGTCAGGAACATCTTCATCTGCTCCGGCGTGGTGTTCTGCGCCTCGTCGAGGATGATGAACGCGTCGTTGAGGGTGCGGCCGCGCATGTAGGCCAGCGGCGCCACCTCGATCGTGCCCGCCTGCGTCAGCCGCGGCACCGACTCGGGGTCGATCATGTCGTGCAGCGCGTCGTACAGCGGCCGCAGGTACGGGTCGATCTTCTCGTACAGCGAGCCGGGCAGGTAGCCGAGCCGCTCCCCGGCCTCCACCGCGGGCCGGGTGAGGATGATCCGGTTGACCTGCTTGGCCTGCAGCGCCTGCACCGCCTTGGCCATCGCCAGGTAGGTCTTGCCGGTCCCGGCCGGGCCGATGCCGAACACCACGGTGTGCTGGTCGATCGCGTCGACGTAGCGCTTCTGGTTCAGCGTCTTGGGCCGGATCGTGCGGCCGCGCCGGGACAGGATGTCCAGGCTGAGCACGTCGGCCGGGGACTCGCCGTTGTCCGCCGAGAGCATCCCGACGACCCGCCGCACCGCGTCCGGGGTGAGCGGGTTGTTCTTGGACACGATCGCGATGAGCTCGGCGAACACCTGCTCGGCGAAGGCCACGTCGGCCGGTTCGCCGGAGAGCGTGATCTCGTTGCCGCGGGCGTGCACGTCGGCGGTGAGCAGTTCCTCGGCGACCCGCAGGTTGGCGTCCCGGGTGCCGACCAGCGCGAGCACCGCGCTGTCCGGCACGGTCACCTTGGCCTGCGCGTCGGCGTGCTCCGGGCGGTTCTGCGCGGACAGGGTGCGGGAGCTCATCGCGGTCGGCTCCGCGGTCCCGTCCGGGGCGCCGGGCTCCTGGGCGTCCTGCGGGAGCTGCGCGGCGTCCTGCGCCTGCTGGGTCTGGGGGTCTTCGGCGTCGGCGGACTGCTGCTGTCCGGACTGGGCGGGTCCACCCGCTGCGATTCCGGCCACGTGTGTTCGGGCCTGCTTTCTGCGCGTTGCGCGAGTCGGTCGTTCTTCCCGACACCGATGGTAGAACAACCGGCAACGCGGTTGTCCTGCCGATCGCGGCAGGTGGCGCCGTGCCCAGGACCGGGCCCGGGCGCCACCTCCGGTGCGGGGCCGTCAGCCCTTGATCGGCCCGCCGGTGAGGCCACCGAGGGGTTCGCCGCCGAGCAGGTGCAGGTGCACGTGGAAGATCGTCTGCCCGGCGTCCTCGTTGGTGTTGAACAGCAGCCGGTAGCCGGACTCGGCGATGCCCTCCTGCTCGGCGAGGCGGTGGGCGGTGTTGACCAGGTCCGCGAGCAGCTGCGGGTCGGCGGCGGCCAGCTCGGCGGCGTTGCGGTACTTGGTCTTGGGCACCACCAGCACGTGCGTGGGCGCCTGCGGGTTGATGTCGCGGATCGCGAGCACCCGCTCGTCGTCGTGCACGACGTCGGCCGGGATCTCGCCGTCGATCATGCGCTCGAACAGGGATTTCGTGTCGCTGTCGGTCATGCCCGCAGGTTATCCGGCCGCGCCTCGCCCGGGCCCCCGGACCTGATCACACCCGGGCCGCTCGCGGCTGTCCTCCTGGAACCACTCCGGTCCGTTCCCCGAGATCCCGCGCACCGCCCGGCCGCTCTGGCCGCGCGCGGAGTCCGCTGTTTCCGGCCTCGCGGGCAGCGCCGCGCAACGAGATCGACGACGGTTTTCCCGGGCGCTAGCGCGAGCGGGTGATGCGGCGCTACCGTGTGCGCCTGCCCGTGATGATCACGAGTCGGCTCGTCCGAGCCCGCGAACGCTCGCCGGACACCTCCCCCCTCGGTCCGGCGAGAGGCCGCGTCGCAGTAGGCAACCCCCAGCCAGTGCTGCGGCGCGGCTCCTTATCCCCACGCGCTGCACGGCGCTCCGCGAACCGGCCGACGCGACCACTCGCCCGGCATCCCAGCGGCAGAGCCCAGCAACGGCCCTAGGGCTACGCGCTTCCCGGCGCCGGGGCGGCACAGCCACTCCCCCTGAGCCCGCCACCGGGACAGCGCTCGTCACCGGACTGCGAACTCCCGGCCCGAGCGGCGAAGTCGCTTCCGCCACGCGCCGCCGAGAGCGCACTGATCAACGGAACGACGCACTTTCCGGCGCGCAGGCGGCGAAGCCCGCTTCCGCCGCGCACGCCACCGGCACTGCCGCGGGTTCTCAGCGGCTCCCTGGCGAGGACAGCTTCAACGCCGCGCAGCGAACTCGGGTTGAAGATCCCGCAGCCAGGGAGCCGCTGAGGTTCCGCTAGTCACACCGCCGGGAACCCGGACGCCGCGCACCGGCCGGCCGCCGGAGCGAACCGCACCGCTACGCGGCGAACCCTCACCGGTGCCCGAAGGACTTGAAGCGGGAGAACAGGCCCTGCCGCTGCCCGTTCCCGTTGGCGGTGACGGT
>Ga0164243_10002697_pt1 | contig 29054 bp, 28 predicted proteins | sample OricompcompostOP_FD_108781 | JGI IMG/M metagenome (GOLD analysis project Ga0164243, IMG submission 108781) | Organic Plus compost microbial communities from Emeryville, California, USA - Original compost - Organic plus compost (OP) | ecosystem: Engineered > Solid waste > Mixed feedstock >... | reverse complement strand
TGGGCTTCGGGGGCTGACGCGCTGGCTCAGCGGCCCGTCCGCCTATGGGTATGATGGGCAGGCAATACCGGGAGACGTCGCATAGTCCGGTCGAGTGCACCACCCTGCTAAGGTGGAGTCCCCGTAAGGGGACCGAGGGTTCAAATCCCTCCGTCTCCGCTTTGTCTTGTCTCTAGACATAGGAAACCCTCGAACCCTCAGGTTCGGGGGTTTTCTGTTGTGCGGGGTTGGTAGTCGGTGTCGGGATTGATGGTGAGCTCGCGGAGGAGTTCGCCGGTGGCGGCGTTGATGATGCGGACGTCGAGGTCGTCGATGAGCAGGATGACGTGGGTTCGGGCGTGGGGTCGGCCGACGCCGATGTGGTGGAGTCGGCTGCGGACGCGGAGGGTGACGGTTCCGGTTTTGTCGACCCGGTCGCGGCGGGTGCGGGTGTGGTGGTCTTGGTCGCGGCTGCCTGCGGTGGGGGACGCTTTCGGGAGGGCTTGGTAGCGAGTAGCCGGGGTCGCGTGGTGGGGTAGGGCTCGGTGGGGGCGGCGTTGGTTGTATTCGTCGACGAACGCGTCGAGTTGATGCCGCAGTTCTGTGGGTGTCGTGGGTTGGGTGGGTCTGGCGCGGAGCCAGTTCTTCATGGTCTGCTGGAACCGTTCGACCTTGCCCTGGGTTTGCGGGTGGGAGGGGCCGCCGTTCTTCTGCAGGATGCCGCGGTCGCGGAGTTCGGCTTCGAACGCGTTGCGGCCGCCGCGACGTCCCCAGCCGGAGTGTTTGACGGTGAAGACCATGCCGTTGTCGGTCAGGGTCGAGGCCGGAGCGCCGTGGCGGTCGATCGCGGCGCGGAATTCTGAGAGCACTATCGGAGTGGTGACGACGCGGTGGGCGGTGACGCTGATCGCGTAGCGGGTGCAGTCGTCGAGGAAGGTGAGGATCTCGGCGCTGCTGCCGTCGGCGAGCCGGTAGTGGGTGAAGTCGGATTGCCAGCACTCGTTGGGCATCGCCGCCTCGAACCGGATGTAGGAGGACCGGGGTCGCTTCCTCGGCTCCGGGACGATGGCGCCGGCTCGGCGCAGGGTGCGCCAGATCGTCGCGGTCGACACCGTGATCGCATAAGTGTGCTCCAGATGCCATCTGATGGTGTGAGGCCCGGCGTCCATTCCCTGATCGGTCAGCTGCCGCCGCAGCTTGAGGATCGCAGCGACCGTGTCATCGCCCACGGCGGTCGGGGTAGAGTGCGGTCGCCGTGACCGCGCCTCGAACGCCGCCTCACCCTCACGCCGGTAGCGCGCGACGAGCTTTGACACCCACCCCTTCGAGACCCCGTAGGCGCGGGCAACCTCGGCTTGGGATCTGCCCTCGACAACGACAGCCGTGATGATCAGACGAGCTTTCGACACCCCTCAGAGAGTGGCCGAGGGTTTCCTATGTCCTGAGACACGCGTTTCCTATGTCCTGAAACCAGACACCTCCGTCTCCGCCAGTTTGTCCCTGGTCAGAGCTGGTTTTTCTCGTTGGCTGTTCGGTGTTTCGGTCGCCGTTCGCGTTCTCAGGAGTGTCGCGAGGGTCCTGTAGGGGTCCCGACGCCAGCTCGTTGAGACGACGCAGGCCCTCGATGGTCTGCTGCTCACCGAGCACGTGCGCGTAGACCTTGAGCACCGTGCGCGGGTCGTCGCCGAGCCATTCGGCGACCTGGTTGATCGGGATGCCGGCGCGCAGCCACTGCGAAGCGCAGTAGTGCCGCAGCATGTGAGGGCGCTTTCGCGCTGCCGTTGTAGTCCACTTCGTGAAGCGTCGGTAGAGGTTCATCCGCAACTGCCGGCCCTTCGGGCTGGTGAACAGAAACGCTTCGGAGCGCTTCCCAGCCGCCGCTTCGCGGGCGAGCTGTCGTGCGCGCTCGGTGAGCGGCACGGCGCGTTCGCCGTTGGCTGTCTTGGGTGCTTTCTCGTCGTAGCCCTCCGACTGCGCGCGTCGCACCCACACGGCGGGGAACGGCACGTCTTGGAGGTCGGCCACCCGCAGCGCCCGCGTCTCGGACCACCGAAGACCGGTCAGGGAGGTCCACTCGGTGATCGTCGCGTAGTGCGCCGAAGCCGTGCGCTGCGCCGCGAGCGTGGCGGCGAGGCTTTCCGCCGTGAACCACTCGTCGGCGGGCTTTTGGCTCGCCCCGGGTGGCAGTGCGACGCCGCGCACGGGGTGCGTCGCGATGTACTTCTCGCGCATCGCGTAAGTGAACAGGGCGCTGAGCGTGGTGCGCATCCGCGCGACGGTCGAGCGCTCCTTGATCGTGAGCTGATCGGTGAGGAAGCCGAGCACGTCGGCCTCGCTGACCGAGCCGATCGGTCGTGCCCTGAGCTTCGCGGGGAGGGCAGCGAGGTTGTCGCGGTCGGTGCGGTGCGAGTGCGCCGAGACCTGGGAGGTGCGCGCGGCGAGGAACGAGGCAACAACCTCGCCCAGGGGCGTCTTGGCCTTCTGCGGCGGAAGGAAGGTTCCGAGTTGGATCGCGCGCATCTGCTCGCGCTCCCAGGTCTCGGCGTCGCTCTTGAGGCGGAACGTCTGCTGGGCGACGACCGCCCCACCGCTCTTGATCCGCGCCTTCCAGCGCACCGATCCGTCCTTGAGAACGCGCTTCTCGATCATCTGCTGGTCCTCGGGTGTGCCAGCGCCTCGATCGCCGCGACGGGGTAGAGGCGGCGGCTTCCGGTCATGACGGGTGTGACGGGGGAGCGGCCGTTCTTTGCCAGTCGTCCGAGTGTGGAGGGATGGACGCGCAGCGCGGCGGCGGCTTCCGCTTCCGTGTAGAACAGCCGCTCCTGGTCGACGGGATCTGCTGGGTGATCGCTCATGATCGCCTCCACACTATACGCATGATTGTGCTAGTACACGCGATTACATCACGAATCGCGTGTTTGTGCAAGAGCACATGTTTCTCGATACACTCGGAGGCGTGAGTGAATCCTCGTCGCCGTATGCGCTCCAGGATGCCGACGGGTTGATCCAGCAGAACGACCTTCCGGACGGCTGGTACCTGCCCACCCGGTTCCCCGGCGAGCGCAGCGACGACGCCAGCGCGCAGATCGACGCGATCCTCGGGTACGACGATGCGACACCTGCTCACAATGGCGAGCCCGGCGACGCCGAGCAGAACGAGACGACGGATGGTCGGTGGCGTTACATCGAGCACACCGAGAGTCACACACGCGTGTTCATCCGCTTGCAGCGCCAGACCTTCGCGGTGCCGGAGGAAGTGCGCATCACCGGCGTCGTCTACCTTCCGTGGCGCCCCGGCGACCCGATCACGAGCCGCCTGCTGCGTGAGCTGCCGACCGCTCAGATCGAGGCCGCGATCAACAAGCGTCTCTTCGCCATGAAGCGCGAGCAGACGATCACCGGCGGCAAGATCGTGCTGCCCAGCGGGCGAAAGATCGCGGAGCGCGACCTCCTCAAGCCGCTCGGAGGCACCGCCAAGCAAGACCCCGACTTCTATCAGCGCGTCGCCCTCCAGCACGGCCGGCTCACCCAGCAGGGTGACAAGAACCCCAGCGCCACGATGGCCGACATCAACGGTGTCGCGCTCACTACGGCACAGGGCTGGGTCGCCAAGGCGCGGGCTCGTGGGCTACTTCCACCCGGGCGCCGTGGGCGAGCGGGGTAGCGGATTCGCCGTGTGCGGCCGGGTCCGTAAGCCGCTTCGAGCATTGCAGACCCGAGCCCCGCGACGCTGCCGGCAAGTGTCGGATGGGCCGCACCTCGCTGCTGTCGGCATAGCTCTATTCGACTGCGAGTGTGCGGGGTATCTCGTGGCGGAGCGCGGCTACTGTTGGCGCGACGGTCGCGGCGAGGATGAGCACGAGTCCGCCGCCTGCGATCAGTCCCAGGGTTGCGAACGACACGACGGGGACGGGCAGGGAGAGCTTGGCGGCGATGATGAGTCCGCCGATGACGGTCGCGGCGGTGCCGAGGATGGCCGCGGTAGCGGCATAGATCACGGCCTCCCAGACTGCGGTAAGCGTGATCGCTTCATGTGTCGAACCGGCGGCTTGGATGAGGGCGAACTCTCGTTCGCGGGCGTGGCCGGACATGAACACGGTCGCGGCGGCGGCGACGGCTGAGAGCAGGAGCGGGCCGCCGAGCAGGATCACCACACCCTCGGGGGCGAGGTCGAATCCTTCGCTGTTGCCACTCCGCGCGGCTTGCGCCGCGGCGAGGGTCGCGCCGGTGGTGTAGAGGCCGCCGGCGAGGGCGATCGCGACCATGAGAGGGCTGATCGCGGCGCTGGATTGGCTGAGCCGGTAGCGGGCGGAGTTGCGGGCGAGGAACCAGGATGCAGATGCCTCGGCAGGGAGGAGTGACGTCCAGGCTCGCAGGACAAGAGGGAAGACGAGCGGGCCTGCTGCGGCGAGGGCGGCGGCGATGAGGGGCGTGAGCAAAACGGCTTGACCTGAGAACGCGGATATCGAGGCGTTGCCGTCGAGGGTCAGCGCCAGCGCGACGATCCCTCCGAGAAGGAGAGCGGTGAGCACGATGCGGAGCCACCCGATCTTGATTTGGGGTGGCTCGGGGTCGCGCAGCGCCTCGATCGGCGGCGTGCGGCTGGCGCGCCGCGCCCCCCGCAGTCCACCGAGCAGCACGACGACCGTGATCGTGGCGACCACGACGAGCACGCTGATGGTGTCGAGGTGCAGGCTGATGCCGTGCATGTCTGGCCACTCGCGGAACGCCCAGACGAAGAGCGGAGGGAATACCGGCAAGGCGACAAGACAGCCGACCAGCGCGCCGAGAGCGCCGACGATCCCGAGTTGGGTGAGCACGACCAGGGCGACGAGGGCAGGTCGGATGCCGACCAGTTGCCAGAGGGCGTAGCTGCGCTGTTGCAGAGCAACCGTCAGGTTTGCCGTGGAGCCGAGCACGATGAGCGCGGTGACGGCGGTGAACATGATGACGGCTGCGCTGGTGCTGGATAGTCCCTCTTGCACGCGCCCGCCGTGGACGATGCCGGTCTCGATGAGCCCGGCCGCGATCGCGCCTACGGCGCCGGTGGCGATCGTCACGGCAAGGACGCCGAGCCACACACGCGCGTGAGCTGCCAGATCGGACAGCACGAGGCGCATCATGCGGCTGCCCCGGCGAGTGTGATCGCTTCGAGCACCTGTTCCGGCGTGGGACGCCGCAGCTCGCTGTGGATGAGACCGTCTCGGAGCACGAGCACCCGGTCTGCGAGCGCGGCGGCTTCCAGGTCATGGGTGACTACGACGACCGAGCGGCCGTCGCCGGCTGCTGCGCGCAGGAGCCGGAGTACGTAGGAGCCGGAGTACGTAGGAGCCGGTAGCGGTGTCGAGCGAGCCGGTGGGTTCGTCAGCGAACACGATATCGGGGCGCATAGCGAGCACGCGGGCGATGGCGACGCGCTGCTGCTGACCGCCCGAGAGCTGTCCAGAACGGTGGCCGCCGCGATCGGCCAGCCCCACGTCGGCTAACGCGCGGTCGATGCTTGCGCGATTCGCGCGGCGGCGAGCGAGGCGAGCGGGCAGGGCGATGTTCTCGCGCGCGGTCAATGAGGGGATCAGGTTGAAGGACTGGAACACGAAGCCGACATGCTTGCGGCGCAGGGTCGCGAGAGCGCCACGTCCGAGGGTGCCGAGTTCGCGCCCGGCGAGCCGCACCACGTCGGAGTCGGCCGGTTCGAGCCCGGACAGGCAGTAGAGAAGCGTGGACTTGCCGGAGCCGGACGGCCCGACGATGCTCACCATCTCGCCCGGCTGCACATCGAGGGAGATCCCGCGAAGCACTGGCACGCGGGGCTCCTTCACCCCGGCCGAGGAGAAGGTCTTGTGCAGGTTCTCGGCATGGATGAGCGATTCGGTCACGTCCTCCATCTGACGCGACCGAGGCGACCGATGCGATGGAGCAGAGTGGAGAGTCGAGGTAGAGCTGGCTCTACTCTTCGGCGGGCGGCCACCCGTGGCCACGGGCGCGTCCGTAGGCTGGAATGCATGAGACCGGCAACCGTATGGCACGCGCTGATGCGCCCGCCGTGGCGGTTCTTGCTCGGTAGATGTCCCTGGCGCACGCTCGTCTACGTTCTGTCGAGCGCAGCGATCGGATTCCTTCTGCTGCCGGTCACCATCGTCACTCTGCTGCTCCTACCGCTGTGGGGCATCGTCATCGGTGCGCTCGAACGTCGCCGCACCCGCCTGCTCGGTTTCCCTCGCCAGACGTCCGGCCATGTCCCGCTCTCACGGGACCAGCGGCACATCTGGCTAGCCGTCCGCGTGGCCGAAGGGGCGACCTGGCGGGAGACAGCAGCCCTTCTGCTCGACCTCGTGCTCGGCTGGATCGCGCTCGCCGTCCTATTCGTCCAAGGTCTGTGCCTCGTCGTGTTCGTCTTCATCGGAGTGTCAGGATCGCGCGGCCCCGCTCAGATCAATCTCTTCGCGGACGTGCGGATCGTCGTCGGACCGGACAACTGGTGGCCGGTCATCCCGATCGCGCTGCTCGCGGTATGCCTGTTCGCCTATGTCAACGCCGTGCTCGCCGCGGGCCAGGCGTCGCTGCTGCGCGTGCTGTGCGGTCCTCGGCAGCGCGAGCTCGCCCGCAACGTGGAACGGCTCGTCCAGTCGCGGGCCGCGCTCGTCGCGGCATTCGAGGCCGAGCGGCGACGCATCGAGCGCGACCTGCACGACGGCGTGCAGCAGGAACTCGTCACCCTCGCCGCCCGGCTCGGCATGGTCAGCCTCGAACTCGTCGGCGCGGCCATCGCCTGGGGCGGCGTGCGCTCGGGGGGCCGGATCGCGGCCGTCGTCGTGAGCCTCGTGCTGCTCTGGCTCGTGCCGGCGCTCGCGACGGCGGTGCAGTCGGCGGTCGGATCGCGCGCGCTGCTGCGCGATTCCGGCGAGCTGCTCGACTATGGCGGGAACGTGTTCCAGGCGGCCGTCACGATGCCCTCGCTCGTGCTGCCGCGGCTCGCGGTCGCGGTGATCGTGGCGGCTGCGGGGATCGGCGGCCGGATGCTCGTGAGCCGGCGGCGACGGGCTCACGCCAGCAGCGGCTGATACTCCGGATGCCGTTCGATGTAGGAGGCGATGAACGGGCAGCTGGCGACGACGCGCGTCCCGTCCTCGGCCGCCACCGCGTCGAGTGCCGCCTTCGCGAGCGCCGATCCGAGGCCGTGCTCGTGGATCGCGGGATCGACCTCGGTGTGGGTGAAGGTGACGAGCCCGGGCTCGCGCGTGTAGAGCACCTTGCCGATCGGCTCGCCGTCGCGTTCGAGCACGAAGCGGCTGCGTTCGGGGATGTCGACGACCTGGTCTGTCATCCCCCGACGCTACGCCCTCGCCCCGAGCGGTGCTCGGAGCGAGGGCGGTGCTCAGTCGCGCGGGGCGAGACGCACGGGGTTGCGCAGCACGCCGATCCCCTCGGCCGCGATCTCCATGTCGTCGCCTTCGCGCAGCCAGAGCGGCGGGTTCCGGAAGGTGCCGCAGCCCGCGGGGGTGCCGGTGGTGATGATGTCGCCCGTCTCGAGCGTGAGGTGCCGGGAGGCGTGCGCGATGAGCTCGGGGACGCGGAAGATCCACTCCGAGGTCGAGGCGTCCTGCCGCAGCTCGCCATTGATCCGGCTCGTGAGGCGGACGGCGTCGATGTCGCCGATCGAATCCCGGTCGACGATCCACGGGCCCATCGGGCAGAACGTGTCGAAGCCCTTCCCGAGATCCATCTGATTGGGGCGGAACTGGACCTCGCGGTCGCTCACGTCGTTGATCAGGGTGTAGCCGAAGACGTGGTCGTAGGCGTCGGCCGCGGGGATGTCGCGCCCGGGTCGGCCGATCACGATGGCGATCTCGACCTCGTAGTCGACCTCCGAGACGGCCGCGGGGAGGATGACCTCGGCGTCGGGGCCGACGACCGAGCTCGGGAACTTCGAGAAGAACCCCGGCTCGACGGGCATCACGGCGTTCGGGTTCTCGAGCTTGTGGCCGACGTAGTTGATCCCGCTCCCGAAGATCTTCCCGGGTCGGGGGATGGGGGCAAGCAGCCGATAGCGCTCCGGCTCGACCGGCTCGGCTCCGGCGGCGTCGAGTGCGCCCGGCGTCGCGATCTCGGCCGCGATCGCCTGTGCCGCGTCACCGTAGGGCAGCACCCGCGCCCGCTCGGACTCGTCGACGAGCGCGGCGGTGACGGCTCCGTCGAGGAGGATCGTCGCGAGTCGCATCAGCCCTCCACCGTCCAGTCGTCGCCGTCGATGACGAGGCGCTGCCCGGAGCGCAGTGCGAGGGGCACGCGGGCTCCGGTGCTGTCGTACCCCGGCACGGCCGCGAGGAACTCGGCGACCGCCGGATCGTCGACGTCCTCGTAGTGGGTCGCCAGCGCGTACTTCACGCCGAGCAGCTCGGCGGCGTAGGCGGCCTCCTGCGGGCTCATCTCGCCGGTGATCACCTCGCCGGCCCCGGGTGCGACGAGCGACCAGGGCTGGCTGCAGCCCAGGAGTCCGACCGTGGGGGAGTGCAGCTCGCCGATCAGCCGCATCTCCGAGGTGATCGCGCTGTCGCCGAAGTGGTAGACGCGCACGTCGGGCTCGAACTCGACGACGAACGCCATCGGCACGCCGCTGATGACCTCGCCGTCGGCGGTGCGGGCCTGCGACCAGTGCGCGCACGGCACGGGGCGCACGACGAGGTCGCCGATCCGCACCCGGATGCCCCACGTCGTCAGGCGCAGCTGGGAGTCGGGTACGCCGTCCTGCCGCAGGAGCGCGGCGGTGTCGGTGCCGCACACGATCGGGGCACCGGTGCGCAGGGCGAGCCGTGCGGCGCTGCCCATGTGGTCGATCGCGGCGTGCGAGGCGACGATGACGTCGGGCGTCTCGAGGTCGTCGGCCGAGACGTCGGCGGAGGCGCTCCCGTCGAGGAAGGGGTCGAACACGACCCGTCCGTTGGGCCCCCACACCTCGTAGGTGGAGATGCCGTGATAGGCGATGGTCGTGGTCATCGTGTCCAGCTCTCTTCGAGACCGGCGATGAGCTCGGTCATGGTCGTGTTGAGGGGGGTGGCGACGCCGAGGCGGGCGCCCGCGTCGACGACGGCCTGGTTGATCACCTCGACCTCGGTCTTGCGCCGGGCCTCGACGTCCTGGAGCATCGAGGCCTTGCCGTCCCCGGCGGCCGCGAGCACGCCGTGGATGCGCTCGATGCGCTCCTCGGCGTCGATCGGCAGGCCCAGGGCCCGTGCGACGTCGACGGCCTCGCGGGCGAGGTCGTCGACGAGGGCGAGCATCGGCTCGCATCGGCCGAGCGCTCCCGCGGGAAGGCCCGTGAGCGCCGCGGTGGGGAGGGTCGCGGCGTTGAGGATCAGCTTCTTCCAGATCTCGGTGCGGACCCCGTCGGTCGCGGTCGCGGGCCAGCCCGAGCTCGTCAGCAGCTCGGCGGCGACCCGGGCGGGCGCCTCGTCGGCGTCCGGATCGACGACGCCCACGAAGGTCTCGCCGTGGCCGGAGTGCAGCACGACGCCGAGGCCGGCGATGCTGCAGCTGTTGTAGGTGACCCCGAAGACCAGGTTGCGGGTTCCGAGCACCTCGGCCAGGACGTCCGCATTGCCCCAGCCGTTCTGCAGCGAGACGACGACCGTGTCCGGACCGCGCAGCGCCTCGATGGTCGCCGCCGCGGCGCGCGTGTGCTGCGCCTTCACGAACAGCACCACGACGTCGACGACGCCCACCTCGGACGGGTCGGTCGTGGCGTGCGGATGCGCCGTCACCGGCTGCGGGCCCGTGACGCTCAGCCCCTGCTCGCGGATGTGGTCGACGAGCGCGGTCGACACGTCGACGACGTGCACCTCGTGACCGGCGGCCGAGGCCTCCGCCGCGAGCGCGCCGCCCATGGCGCCCGCTCCGACAACAGCTAGCTTCATCACTCTTCTCTCATTCGTACGAGCATCTTCTCGACGCTCTCGGGGTGGGACATGGCGTACTCGATCATCTGGGGGACCTCCTCGAGCGGGAGGCGGTTGGTGACCCACGAGCGCAGCTGCTCGGGGTGGCGGCGCACGAGGTCGATCGCTTCGGGGAACAGCCCCGTGTTGTTGCGGGACCCGAACACGGAGATCTCCTTGCGCGAGAACTCGATCACCGGGATCGCCACCTCGCGATCCGAGATCCCGACGATCCCGATCGAACCCGCGTAGGCGACGAGGTCGAAGGCGAGGCGGATGAGCTCGGGCACCCCGGTGGCGTCGATGACGACGCCCGCGCCGTCGCCCGCGGTGAACTCGTGCACGCGCTCGCGCAGGTCCTCGAGACTCGTGTCGACGGTGGCCTCGGCCCCCATTTCGCGCGCCTTGTCGAGACGGGAGGGGATGCGGTCGGCGACGAGCACGTGGGCGCCGGCGTCGGATGCGGCGAGGGTCGCCGCCAGCCCGATGGGGCCGGCGCCGAGGATGACGACGTGGTCGCCGGCGGTGACCCGGGCGCGGCGCACGGCCTGCAGGCCGATCGACACGGGCTCGACGAGAGCGGCGAGCTCCGGATCGAGGTCGCCCACGGGGTGCAGTGCGTCGGCGCGCACGACCACCTCGTCCGCGAGTGCGCCCGAGATATGCGCACCCATGACCTGCAGGCTGGCGCAGGCGTTGTAGCGCCCGTGCCGGCAGGCGTAGCACGTGCCGCACGGGACGAGCGGTTCGACCGCGACGAGGTCGCCGAGGTGCGCGGGACCGGAGTAGCCGTCCGGAAGCTCGATGACGCGGCCGGAGAACTCGTGGCCCTGCGTCTGGGGGAAGGTGGCGTACGGGTGATGGCCCGAGAACAGGTGATAGTCGCTTCCGCATAGTCCGACGATCGACACCGCGACGCGTGCGAATCCGGGTCGATCCGCGGGCCGGGTGGCATCCTCGACGATGCGCATGTCGCCAGGGGCGAGCGTCATTGCTTTCCGCATGGTCGGCAGTCTAGGCAGTCCGTCCGAAATTGGTCAACCGGTTGGACAAAAACGCGGAATCGTCTTGACACCCGCCTCGGGCGCTGCCTAGCATCCAGGTAAACCGGTCGACCGGTTGGGCAATTAGCGGAGGATCAATGGTGACCGCCACAGCACAGACGACGCAGCGAGACACGTCGCGGACGCCGCGTCTCGCCCTGCGCGGAGTCGGCAAGTCGTTCGGCGTGGTGCGCGCCCTGAACGACGTGTCGATGACGCTGCTCCCCGGCGAGATCAAGGCCGTCGTCGGCGAGAACGGCGCCGGCAAGTCGACGATGATGAAGATGATCGCCGGCGTCGAGACGCCCGACGAGGGCGAGCTGCTCATCGACGGCGTCGTCCGGCACGACCTCACCGAGGCGGGGGCGGCAGCCCTCGGCATCGCGATGGTGCACCAGGAGCGCAGCCTCGTCGGGCACCTCAGCATCGCGGAGAACATCTTCGCCGGACGTCAGCCGACCCGGGCCGGGCTGATCGACCGTCGCCGGATGCGGCGCGACGCCGCGGCCATCCTCGAGCGGCTCAGGGTGACGGTCTCCCCGGATGCGCTCGTCTCCTCCATCAGCCCCGCCGAGCAGCAGATGGTCGAGATCGCGAAGGCGCTCTCCCAGGAGCTGCGCGTGCTGATCCTCGACGAGCCGACCGCGGCGCTCACCGTGACCGAGACGCAGCGGCTGTTCGAGATCGTCCGCGAGCTGCGCGACGCGGGCACCTCCATCCTCTACATCTCGCACCGGCTCGCGGAGGTCTTCGCCCTGGCCGACTCGGTGCTCGTCATGCGCGACGGCACGCGCACCGCCGAGAGGCCGATCGCCGACCTCACCGAGTCGCAGCTGATGACCCTCATGGTCGGTCGCGAGCTGTCCTTCGAGCGCGTGCGCCGTTCGGTCGGCCATGGAGGCGACGCCGACCGCCTCACGATCACGGGACTCGCCGCGCCCCCGCGCGTTCAGGACGCGACCCTCGACGTGCGCGGAGGCGAGATCGTCTGCCTCTCCGGCCTCATCGGCGCGGGACGCACGGAGCTGTGCGAGGCGGTGTTCGGCCTCGGTCGGCGCACCGCCGGGACGATCCGCATCGACGGCGCCGAGGTCGACATCCGCTCGCCGCGAGACGCCATGCGTCTGGGCATCGGCATGATCCCGGAGGACCGCAAGGAGGCGGGGCTCTTCCTCGACATGAGCATCGAGCTCAACGTCGCCGCGACCAACCTGTCGACCGTCGCGCCGGGCGGATGGCTCTCGCCGCGCCGCATGCGCTCCCTCGCCCAGCACTACGTCGAGCTGCTGCGCGTGCGCACCCCCGACGTCGAGCAGCACGTCGACCACCTCTCCGGCGGCAACCAGCAGAAGGTGCTGCTGGCCAAGTGGATCGCCCGCCGTCCCCGCCTGCTGATCATCGACGAGCCCACCCGCGGCGTCGACGTCGGCGCGCGCACCGAGATCTACGCCGTCATCCGCGAGCTCGCCGCCGAGGGCACCGCGGTGCTCGTCGTGTCGAGCGACCTCACCGAGGTGCTCGCGCTCGGCGACCGCATCTTCGTCATGGCCGAAGGACGCATCACCGGCGAGATCGACGGCGATGAGGCCACCGAGATGGCGATCCTCGAACTCGCATCCCCCAAGACCCGCACAGCTGAGGAGGTCGGTCTGTGACCGAAGTGAAGGACCACCCGACGACGACGTCGGACAACGAGGGCACCGCCGCGGCACCCTCGAGGAACCGGGGGGCGCTGTGGGCGCTCCGCAAGGCCGGGACGCTCATCATCGACAACCGGCCGGTGCTGCTCGTCATCCTCATCCTCGCGCTCGGCGGCTACATGGCCTACATGTACCCCGTCTCGTTCCCGACGGCCGAGAACTTCGGCGCCGTGCTGCTCAACGCGGCGCAGAGCGGGATCCTCGTGATCGGCATGATGCTGCTCATGATCGGCGGGAGCTTCGATCTCTCGATCGGCTCGACCCTCGCCCTCAGCGGCGTCGTCGCGGCGCTCATCATCACCCAGGGCGGCCTTCCGCCGTGGCTCGCCGTGATCGGGGGCATCCTCGCCGGCGTGGTGTGCGGTCTCGTCAACGGCGTCATCGTCACGAAGGTGCGCATCAACGCGCTCATCGCGACCCTCGCGACGGCGGGCATCATCCGCGGCGTCACGCAGCTCGTGTCGGGCACCGGCGTCGGCTACATCGACCCGGAGTTCGCGAAGCTCGGGCAGACGACCTTCTTCGGGCTGCAGTCGCCGTTCTGGATCATGATCGCGCTCGCCGCGGTCGCCGCGGTGCTCGTGGCACGCACCCGGTTCTTCCGGCAGTACTACTTCGTCGGCAGCAACGAGCGCGCCGCACGTCTCTCGGGGATGCGGCCGCCGCGGCTCATCCTCATCTCCTTCCTGATCATGGGCGGCCTCGCCGGGATCGCCGGCGTGCTGAGCGCCGCCCGCCTGAACGCGGCGGTCGTGACCGCCGGGACGGGCGTCGAGCTGCAGGTGATCACGGCGGCCGTGCTCGGCGGAGCGACCCTCAAGGGCGGCGAGGGCACGATCCTCGGCGGCGTCCTCGGCGTGCTCTTCATCGCGATCGTCAACAACGCGCTCATCATCATGCGTGTCGACGCCTTCTGGCAGAACATCGTCGTCGGCGTCGTGCTCCTGCTCGCCGTGTCCCTCGACCGCTGGAAGCGATCCGCGGCCACCTGACCTCGCGCGCCGGCCCTCGGCCGCGCCCCCTGTCTCACTCCCGAAATCCCTGCTGTATCCGCATGTCCGACAATCGAAAGGAATCGATGATGATTCACCGCATCCCCGCGCGCGCCATCACGGTGGCCGCCCTCGCGGCGACCGCCGCGCTGGCGCTCAGCGCCTGCACCCCCGCCGAGTCCGGCGACACCTCATCCGGAGGCTCGACGGCCACGGGCGACTACTCGAACGAGACCTACTACTGGATCTCGCAGAACTCGACCCTCCCGCTGTTCGTCGCCAACGACTACCCGGGGTGGAAGGACGCGGCCGCTCAGCTCGGCGTCAAGGGCGAGATGGTCGGCCCCACCAACATCGATCTGGCCGCGTTCATCGCGACCATCGACCAGGTGTGCGCCCAGAAGCCGGCCGGCGTGGCCGTCGTCGGCTGGGACCCATCGCTGTCGGCCTCGGTCGACAAGTGCATCGCGGCCGGCGTGCCGACGATCACCGTCGACGCGGACCTGCCCGACTCGAAGCGGCTCACCTTCGTGGGCACCGACTGGTACCAGATCGGCGTCGCGCAGGCCCAGGCGATGATCGCCTCCGCCAAGCCCGGCCCCGTGGCGACCCTCTCGATCCTGAACGCCGACAACATGGACGCGGCACGCCGCGGCTTCTCCGACACCCTGGAGGGAACGGGCTTCACGATCGTCGCGAACGAGGACGACACCGGTAGCTCCGAGACGGCCGCCGCGAAGGCGTCGGCCCTGCTGGCCGCCTACCCCGACCTGGTCGGCATCGCCGGCTTCGACTCGGAGAGCGGCGCCGGCATCGTGCGTGCGCTCACCGAGGCGAACAAGGTCGGCAGCGTCGCGGTGACCGCGATGGAGCAGACGCCCGAGTTCTATCAGACGGTCAAGGACGGCAGCGTCGCGGCGATCATCATCCAGAAGCGCCGGCTGTTCACCTACTACGGGCTCAAGACGCTCTTCGACTACAACCACAACGCCCAGAACATCCTGGGCCTGGACCCGACGACCGCCGCTCCCGTGCCGGCGAACATCGACACCGGTCTCCTCGTGGTGACGAAGGACAACGTCGACGAGGTGCTGAAGGCCGTCAGCTCCCAGTGAGTCGCGGCGGCCGGGAGGGGGACGCCCTCCCGGCCGCCGTACCCCGCCGGAATCGACAAGGAGACATGCAAGGTGACCGCTAGCGAAAGCCCCGACCCCGTCCGCGCGCGTCGCGTCGACCACGTCGCGTTCGCGACCTCGGACGCGGATGCGGCCGCGCGATGGTACGAGACGCGACTCGGGATGACGGTGGTGGGCGACGAGCGCGTCGAGTCGGCGGGGGTGCGTCTCGTGTACCTGGCGCCGCACGATCAGGACCCGGACACGGCGACCATGATCCAGCTCGCGGAGCCGTTCGCCGAGGGCGCCGTCGCGACCCACCTGCGCACGCGGGGCGAGGGCTTCCATCACGTCTGCCTGACCGTCGACGACATCGACGAGGTGCTCGAAGCGGCGGGCCAGGATCGTGGCACGATCTTCCTGGGGGGACGCGAGCGGCGCGCCTGCTTCCTGCTCGAGCAGCCGCAGGGCGTGCTGATCGAGCTGACGGAGACCCACACGACGCACGAGAGGACTCCGGCGTGACGGGACGGCTGCAGGGCAAACGCGCGATCGTCACGGGCGCTGCCGGAGGGATCGGCCGCGCGGCCGTCCGCGCCTTCGCGGCCGAGGGAATCGCGCGGATCGGGCTCCTCGACCTCCCGGGTCCCGCACTGGAGGCCCTCGTCTCGGAGCTCGGGCCGGCCGCCGTCGCGCTGCCGTGCGATCTGAGCGACGACGCCGGCGTCGCGCGCGCCCTCGAGGAATGGGACGAGCACTCGACGGGACTCGATGTCATCTACGCCTGCGCCGGGGTGCAGCTGCACGGTCACGACGCGCGGGTGGGCGAGCTGGATCCCGAGATCTGGGATCGGACGATGGCCGCCAACGCGCGGGGCGTCTTCACGGTGCTGCACCACGGCGTGCCGCGCATGGTCGCCTCGGGCGGCGGATCCGTCATCGTCTGCGGATCGCCCACGGCGATGACCATGTCGGGAGCCGGATACAGCGCCTACTCCGCCTCCAAGGCGGCGGCGATGGCTCTCACCCGCGTGGTGGCCGCGGACTACGCCGCGGACGGCGTGCGCGCCAACATCATCGTGCCGGGCACGACCGCGACGGGCCTCATCGCGTCGCTGCTCGAGGATCCCGCCGTGCACGCCGAGCTGGTCGCCGGGGCGCCCCTCGGCCGGATCGGCACTCCCGAGGACCTGACGGGCATCGCCGTGTTCCTCGCCTCCGACGAATCGTCCTACGCGACCGGTGCCGTGTTCGCGGTCGACGGGGGCCTGACGAACCGATGACGGGGGAGCGCGTCGAGCTCGGTCCGCTGCGATTCGTCACGGACGGGGTCGAACTGCGCGATCTCGAGCTGGACGGCGAACGCATCCTCGATCGTCTCTACTTCGCCGTCCGCGATCCCGACTGGGGCACGGTCGAGTTCGTCGCCGAGCCGTCGGACGGCGTCCGCGACGGGGCGGGCTATCGCATCGAGCGCCACGGCGAGACCACGGCTCCGGGCCCGGCGATCACCGCGACCCTGACGACGACGGCCGACATCCGGAGCCTGCGCGTCGAGTGCCGCACCCGCGCCCGCGCCGACGCGTGGGTGAACCGGATCGGGTTCTGCCTGCTGCATCCGATGGCCTTCGCGGGCCGCGAGCTGCGGGTCGGCACTCCGAACGGCGATGTCGATGCGGCGTTCCCCGCCCGCATCGCTCCGCATTCGCCGTTCACCGACCTCACCTCCCTGGCCTTCCGCGCGGGGGCCTTCGACGTGGCCGTCGAGTTCGAGGGCGACGAGTTCGAGATGGAGGATCAGCGCAACTGGATCGACGCCTCCTACAAGACGTTCTCCACGCCGCTGTCGCACCCCCACCCTCGTCTGCTCCCGGCGGACGTGGTGCACGTGCAGGCGGTCACCATCCGCTGGCGCCCGGCGTCCCCGGCTGTCCCGGCGGCGGCGGAGACGCTCCTCGCGGACGTCGCGCCCGCGGAGGTCGGCATCGGCGCGTCGCGCACCGGTCCGGCGCTGACCGCCGCGGGAGCGGCCCTGCTCGGCGAGCTCGAGCCCGCCTGGCTCGCCGTGACGCTGCTGCTCGATCGCCCGTGGCGCGTGCGGTGGGATGCCGCGGTCGCGGAGGCGCGGCTGCTCGGCTGCCCGCTCGATGTGTCGCTCGTCGCGGAGGAGCCGGCGCAGCTCGACGCATGGTTCCGCGAGCTCGACCGGGCGGGCACCGGCGACCTCCCGCCGCTGCGGCGGATCGCGGCCTACGACCTGCTCGGCCACGTGAGCCGCAGGGAGCTCGTCGCGCAGCTGCGCGTCCGGCGGGACGAGCGCGAGTGGTCCGCGCGCGCATCCCTCGCGGGGGGCGCGCGATCCAACTTCACGGAGCTCAACCGGGCGCGCGAGATCCTTCCGCTCGAGTGGCTCGACGAGGTGACGTTCGCCGCCAACGCGCAGGTCCACGCCGTGGACGACGACTCGATCCTGCAGACGCCTCGTGCGCTCGCGGTGTGCGTGCGGGACGCGCTCGCGTTCGCGGGCGAGCGGCCCGTGGTGGTGGGGCCGCTCACCCTCAAGCCGACCTTCAACGCCGTCGCCGCCGATCCGCGGGCGCACCGCGCGAATCCGCCCGATCCCCGTCAGCACACCCCGCTCGCCGCCGAGTGGGCGAGTGCAGCTCTCGCGGCGTGCGGCGCGGCGGGGGGAGCGACGATCTTCGAGACGATCGGCGGGTGGGGTCTGCTCGACGCGGACGGTCGCCCGTCGCCCGCCTTCCACGCGGTCCTGGCGTCGCGCGCGCGCACGTGAGGTCGCGTGCGCTCAGTCGTCCCCGGGGAAGGTGGTCTCGAGCGAACGCGTGAGCCGGTTGCTCGCCGAGACCATGTGGGCGCGCATCGCCGCCTCCGCCGCCTCCGGATCGTGGGCCTGGATCGCCTCGAACACGGCGATGTGCTCATCGAGCGTGGACTCCGTGGTGCCGTCGGCGCGGACGGCGCGCTCGACCCACACCTGGAGCAGTGAGCGGACGCTGTGCAGGATGTCGGCGAGGACGCTGTTGCCGGTGAGATCGGCGATCTCGAGGTGGAACGCGACGTCGGCGTCGATGAACTCCTGGAGCGAGTCGGGGCTCCCCTTCATCCGCTCGATGTGCGCGGCGAGCCGCTCCACGCCGTCGGCGGATGCGCGTTCGCTCGCGAGCCGGGCCGTGATCAGCTCGAGCTCGGCGCGGGTCTCGACGAGGTCGAGGGTGCGCGGCTGACCGAGGGCGAGGCCCCAGTTGATGACGGTCGGCAGGAGGTCGGAGCTGTGCTCGCGCAGGTAGGTTCCCGATCCCGGACGGCTGTCGACGACGCCGAGCACCTCGAGGGCGGCGAGCGCCTCGCGGATGGTCGATCGCCCGACCTGGAGGGCGTCGGCGAGCTGCCGTTCCGACGGGATGCGCGACCCGGGCGCGAGGTCCTCGGTGTTGAGGTAGTCGATGAGCCGGCTGGCGACCTCTCGGGTGATGGAGTCGCGGGGCACGGGAGTGAGCCCTGCTTCACGGAGGGCCGCACTCCGTTCCGCCATGGGACGCTCCGATCTTGTCTACCGGTCCACCAATTCGGCGGCGATTTGGACAAGTGTATCCGGCCCCCCCACGTTTCCGGGGACCACGACGTAAGAGCGCTCACGACCTTCGGCCCCGGGGATCTCCCACAGCGAGATCCCGGCCTGCAACTGCCCGACGACGCGGGCCCGTTCGCCGCCGAGGCCGCGGCGCGCCACTTCCGCGGAGGTGATCCCGCCCTTCGCGATCACCGCGCCCGCCGTGTCGCGCACGGCCGCGACGGCGCGGGTGAGCGCGTCCATGACGCGCTCACCGTCGGCGAGGGTTCCGTGTTCGCGGCGGCGCAGCCGCGTCGTCGCGAGGGTCACGAGCGGAGCGCGGGCGAGCGCCGCGCGCAGCGGCGCGACGACGGCGGATGCGGCCGCGGCGGGATCGGCGATCGCGAGCTCGGCGTCGAGCTCGACGTGCTCCGGCCATCGGCTGAGCAGTTCGGCGAGCTGCGCGGTCGTGGCGGCCGTGTGCGAGCCGGCCACGACGAGCACGGGGGCCGCGCGATGCCGGTGACTCGGGTGCACCCGCCCCTCGGACTTGCGGCCCGCGAGGTAGGCGGCGAGCGGCGCGGCGGTGCGCACGACGACGTCGACGCCCCGGGCCCACGCCTCCCGGATGACCGCCGCGGCCGCCTCGAGCTCCGCGTCGCTCTCCGCGTCCAGGGCCAGTACCGCGCCGTCCGCCGGGGCCGCGAGCGCGGCAGCGAGGCCGGGGGCGTCGACCGTGCGCGCGTCGCGATCCCCGTGCGCGCGCACGTAGGCGATCAGGTCGCGCTCGCCGAAGCCGAAGACGGGGTCGCGGGCGAACTCCGTGTCGGCGACGTTGCGCCATCCGTCTTCGTCGCGGATCTCGTGGACGCCGCCGCGGGTGCGTCTCCCGCCGGCGGGGAACGCGGGAGCCAGCACCACCCGGCTGCCGGGTCCCGCGAAGACGTCGATCTCCGGGAAGACGTGGCCGCGCAAGGTGGAGTCGCCGCGCTGGACGACGCGGATCGACCATCCCCGTCGCGCGGCGATCTCGTCGAGCGCCGCGCGCAGCCGCGAGAGGAGGGCGACGGCGTCGCTCTCGACGAGCGAGCGGGTGTTGGTCACCGCGTAGACCACCTCGTCGTGCTCGAGCGCCGCTTCGAGCCGCGCGGAATCGAGCTCGAGCAGCACCGCCACGTCACTGGCCTCTTGAGAGCCGGTGGGGTCGTCATCCAGGATCACGTAGCGCGTCGCCGTCGTCACACCCCGAATCTGCCAACCGGTTGACCAATTTGTCAAGCGCTTCTAGTCTCATCCCATGATCGGTACGACGATGACCGTGGGATCGCTGACGATCCCCCGGGTGGGGGTCGGCACCTGGCCGCTCGACGACGAGGCCGCCCGCCGCCAGGTGGGCCTCGCGCTCGGACTCGGGTACCGGGCCGTCGACACGGCGGTGAACTACGACAACGAGACGGGCGTCGGCGCCGGCATCCGCGACTCGGGGATACCACGCGATGAGGTGGCGCTCACCACCAAGCTCGACGGGCGTCATCCCGGCGTCGAGGCCGACCGGGGCATCGACGAGAGCCTCGCCCGCCTCGGCACCGATCACGTCGATCTGCTCCTCATCCACTGGCCGCTCCCCGCCCGCGACCACTACCTGCCGAGCTGGAGGGCGTTCATCGACATCCGGCGGGACGGCCGCGCGCGCGAGATCGGCGTCTCGAACTTCCGACCCGCTCACCTCGAGCGCGTCATCGCCGAGACCGGAGTCGTGCCCGTGCTCAACCAGATCGAGCTCAACCCGTACGTCCGGCGTCGCGATCACGTCGCATTCCACCGCGAGGCGGGGATCGTCACCGCCGCCTGGAGCCCGCTCGGCGCCGGCAACGGCCTGCTCGAGGAGGAGGTCGTCGTCCGCATCGCGCGGCGGCTGGGACGCAGCCCCGCGCAGGTCGTGCTGCGCTGGCATCTCGAGCAGGGGCATCTCGTGACGCCGAAGGCCACCACGCCGGCGAGACTGGCGGAGAACCTCGCCGTCTTCGACTTCGCGCTCACGGCCGACGACCACGCCGCGATCGACACCCTCGATCGCGGCGACGGGGCGGGGGTGGATTCCGATGTCTTCGGCCACTGAGAACCCGCTGACCCCGAGCGGCCCGGTCGACCCGGAGATCCTTCCCGTCCTCGAGGCGCTCGACATGCTGCCTTCTCCGTTCACGCGGGCGCACCTGGATCGTGTCCGCGTCGAACGCGCGCAGGAGCCCGACTTCGGCGTCCTGACGCGCGGGCGCCTCGTGGAGGTCGAGGAGCTCGTCCTGGGGGAGGGCGTCGACGTCTCCCTCCTGCTGCCGTCGGACGCGACGGGTCCGCTCCCGTCGCTCGTGTTCGCGCACGGCGGCGGCCTCATGTTCGGGAACCGATTCCTCGAGGGCGAGGCCCTCGTCGATCTCGTCGAGAGCCACGGCATCGCCGTGGCGGCCGTCGAGTACCGGCTGGCGCCCGAGCACCCGTACCCGGCCGCGCTCGACGATGTCATGGCGGTCATCGCGTGGATCTCCTCCGGCGGGCGCGGCGGGCTCGATCCCGCGGCCGTCATCGTGGGCGGGCGCAGCGCGGGCGGTCATCTCGCCGCGGCAGCCGCGCTGCGGGCCCGCGACGAGGGGATCCCGCTCCTGGGGCAGCTGCTCATCTACCCGATGCTCGACGATCGCACCGTGCTGCCCGCGGGCGCCGAGCCGCCGAGCGTCCCGGTGTGGAACCACACGAGCAACCGCACGTCGTGGGACGCATATCTCGGCGGGGTGGACGACGCGCCCTACGGCGTGCCCGCGCGAGCGGCGGCGCTCGGCGGGATGACCCCGGCCTACCTCGAGGTCGGGACGGCCGACCTGTTCCGCGACGAGTGCACCCGCTACGCGCTCGGCATCTGGGCGGCGGGCGGCGAGGCCGAGCTGCACGTCTGGGACGGCGCGTTCCACGGATCGGACCATGTCGCCCCGACCTCGCGCGTGAGCGCGGCGACCCTCGAGGCGCGCTCGTCGTGGATCGCGCGCCGACTCGCGTCGCGCCGCTGACGACCGGGGTTCGTCCTAGGCTGTCCCACGATGTCAGGCACCGGATCCGCACCCTCCCGGGCTTCCTCGCGGGCGATCCGGCGCGCCCGCCGACGGCGCCGTGCGCCGACACCTACGCTCGTGAACTGCTCACCCTCCCCGAAGGTGCGATCGGCTACCTGCTCAAAGACCGCGTGAACAGGGTCCGCGACTTCGCCGTGGCCCTCGAAACCGTCGCGTCCGGTGGGACGGTCATCGACCCCGACGTGGTGCAGCACCTTCTCGGAGGCTCGCGGCCGGGACCGCTCGACAGCCTCACGACCCGAGAACGAGAAGTGCTGGCGCTGATGGTGGACGGCCAATCCAATGCCGCCATCGCCAGCACACTCACCCTCTCGGACGCCGCCGTGAGCAAGCACATCGGCAACATCTTCAGCAAGCTCGGCCTCAGCCCTGTCGAGGACAACCGCCGAGTCAGAGCCGTGCTGACCTATCTCCAGGCCGCCTCCCGCTAACCACGACGCCCGACCTCCCAGCGCCTCCACTCTCGCCTCACACGTCACCCCCAGCTCTCCGCTGACCCCACAACTCTCCCCGTACCCCAGCTCAACTCCCGTACTTCCTGAATGGACGTATACTACCGTGGATAGTTGCAAGAACATGAGTTATGAGGAGGCGACGATGAAGGGCGGCGTGATCTTGTTCCGGGGCTCCGGTGTGGACGCGCGCCGCTATTTGGAGTCGGATCGCTCCCGTGCTGACGACTACTACTTGGAGGGCGGGACCGCTCTGGCAGAGTTCGCCGCGGTCGACGCGCACGGCGATGTGATCGGGGAACTCGGGCTGACGGCTGACGAGTACGCCCAATGGGTGGACTGGACCAACCCGCTCACGGGCGAGTCGATGGGCACTCCGCGGCAGGCGGGCCAGGGTCGGCAGGGGTCGCCGCGGTTCGCGGAAATGGTCGTGAACGCGCCGAAGTCCCTGTCGATCGCCGCCGCGCTGCATCCGGACGTGTCCGAGGCGCTGAACGCCGCGCAGCGCGACGCGGTGGCGGAGATTCGGTCCTGGCTCGGCCAGCACTCTGTCACGAGGGTTGGGCCGCGCGGGAGGCAGGAGGTGGTGCCGGTCGAGCAGTTGGAGACGGTCGCTGTCTCGCACAAGACCTCTCGTGCCGGCGATCCGCACCGGCACATCCACTTCCAGATCGGCACGCGGGTATGGGCGGCCGGCGCATGGCGCGGTCTGGACACCGGGGCGCTGTTCCGTCAGCAGGGCGCGATCCGCGCACTCGGCGCCGCGGTCATTGCCGCGCACCCGCAGCTCGCCGCGGTGCTCGACGCGCACGGCCTCACGCTCGATCTGGTGACGGGCGAGGTCGCGGAGCTGCAGCCGTACAACGCGGTGATGTCCAAGCGGGGCGAGCAGGTCGCACGCAACCTCGCCAAGTTCGAGGCCGAATGGCGGGCAGCGCATCCCGGGCAGGAGCCCGGCCCGGTCGCTATGTCGCGGCTGATCGCGATTGCATGGGATCACGAGCGCCCGCACAAGAAGCCGACCGCCCTCGGGCACGAGGCCGCTTGGCGTGCCGAGCTGGACGAGGCAGGCTATCGGCCGAAACCGCTGCGCGTGTGCCGCAACGCGCCGGTGGCACTGGACGATCTGAGCGTGCAACAGGTTGCATCGCGTGCGCTCGACCGGTGCGCGGCCGGTGCTTCGACATGGACGGTGCACGAGATCCAGGAGCACGTCACCCGCATCATCACCGAGGCCGGTGTGCGCGCCGAGTCTGCTGCGCTGCGCGACCTCGTGGCGCTCACGACGCGTCTGGCCGCGGAGAACTGCCTGTCGGTGCTGCCGCCTGACGCACCGGCACCAGAGCATGTGGCGCACCTGACCTCGCTGCATGTCATCGCGGTGGAGACGCAACTGCGCGACATGCTCGCTGCGCGTGCGACCGCCGCGACGCAGGATGCGTCTGACGTGACCGGGTTGGCGTTGCAACGCAACCTTGACCCGGAGCAAACGCAGGCTGCCGCTGCGATCGCCGGCACCGACCCGCTCGTGGTGGTCGAGGGCGCCGCGGGCGCAGGCAAGACCACGATGCTTGGCGTGGCGATCGAGGCGGCCATCGGCCACGGTCGGCGCATGCGGATCGTGGCCCCGACGAAGAAGGCCGCGGACGTGGCCGCTCAGGAACTCGGCGTGAGCGCCGACAGCGTGGCGAAGCTCGTCCACGAGCACGGCTGGCGGTGGAACCGCGACGGCGTGTGGACCCGCCTCGCGCCGGGCGACACCGACCCGGAGAGTGGCAGCACCTACACCGGACCCTCGGAAGCGGCGCAGCTCGCCCGTGGCGAGCGGATCGTGGTCGATGAGTCCGGGATGCTCGACCAGGACACCGCCCACGCCCTGCTCACCGTCGTGGACGAGCACGGCGCAACCCTCGCGCTCGTAGGCGACCGGGCACAGCTCCCCGCGGTCGGGCGCGGCCGCATGCTCGACATGGCCGCGCAGCTCGCCGGCCGCGTCCACGACATGACGACCGTGCACCGCTTCGCGGACCTGGAATACGCGGACCTCACGGTGCAGATGCGCCGGGGTGAGCATCCGGCGTTGCTGTTCGACCGGCTGCACGCTCTCGGCCTGGTCGCGCTGCACCAGAGCGCCGAGGCAGTGCGGGAGGCGCTCGCTCACGATGCGCGAGACGGTGACGCGATCACTACGGCGACGAACGACGAGGCGCGCGAGCTGAACGAGCGAATCCGCGACGAGCGGGTGTGCTCCGGCATGGTCGACGACCGCCGCACCACGACCGGTAGCGACGGCCTGAGCATCGGCCGAGGCGATGTGATCCAGACCCGGCGCAACGACTCGGACGTGCGGGTGGCGAACAGGCAGACCTGGACCGTCCAAGCGGTCGGGCAGGACGGAACGGTGTGGGCTAAGGAGAACGGCACCGGCCGCCGGCGCGAGCGCACGGTCCGGATCCCCGCGGAGTACGTTGCCGAGCACACCCACCTCGCCTACGCCTCGACCGCCTATGGCGTGCAGGGCGCGACCGTGTGTGCCTCGCACACGGTCCTGTCCGACGCGCTCGACGCCTCGGGCGTCTACGTCGGCATGACCCGCGGCCAAGAGACGAACCGACTCCATGTTGTCGCCGCCGATGTGGACGATGCGCGGGAACAGTTCGTGGCCGCGCTCGACCGTGACCGCGCCGACCGCGGCCTGGTCGCCGCAACCCACGCCGCGCGCGAGGCCGTCGCCGGCCTCGCTGTCGACGGACCGGTGCGTCTCGTGAACGCCGAACGTGCGCGCCTGACCGAGCAGATCGAGCATGCTGAGCGCCGGGCGGAGAAGTGGGAGCAGGTCCTGACGGGGCTCGACCGACAGCGCCAGGCGCACCGAGCCGAGGCCGACAACCAAGAGGAGATCGTTGCCGCCGCGGATGCCCGCGCCGCCGAGGTGCGTGCGGAGGTCGCGGCCCCGCTGATCGAGCAGGCCATCGCCGACGGTACCGCCTACCTCGCCGGCTGGGAGCGGATGCGGGAGGCGCAGGCCGCCCGTTCCAGTGCCGGGCGGCACAGGAAGCGCGCCGCCAGCCGTGCAGCAGCGGAGGCCGCGGGCGAGCATCGCGCGACGGAGGACGTGGTGCGGCGACGCTGGGGCAGTCTGCCGACCGGCACGGGCGGACTGGAGTCGTGGGCCGAGATGGTCGTCGGGAAGCAGGCCGACGCCGACCCGCGCGTGACCGAGACGCGGCAGAAGGCGCAGCAGGCCCACCGCGAGCAGAGCCGCATGGTCGAGCGGCATTTGCGCGAGTCGATCGCACTGAGCCAGCGCGCCCTCGCGGGATCTACCCCAAGTCGTGTCATCGCCCACGCCGCGAAGCTCAGGAAGCAGGCCGAACGCGACCGCCGCGACCTCGCACGGATTGAGGCCCTGCCCGTCACCGAGGCCGCGCAGCTCGTCCGCGAACTCACCGCCCGCGCGGAAGCCGAGCGGGAAGCCGCCGAGCGCGCCCGCACCGCGCGAGAGGCGCGCGCCGCTCAGCTCGAACCGTTCCGACCCTCGCCCGGCCAAGGCCGGACGGGACCTGAGCGCGGCGGCCTCGGGATGTAGCCCGGCGACGCAACCGCTCAGCGGCTCAACGGCTCCTTTCGGTCGTCGGACGTCGATCGCCCTGTGACACGATGGATCAATGACCCAGGCCCCCGCGACCACTGTTCGCGTGGGTCCGCGCCCCTGGTGGGTGCTCATCGTCGCCGTGGTCGTCTGGTTCGGTCTCTGGTACCTGACGCCGGGACTGCTGAGCAACGGTGTCGGGCATCTGTTCACGGACGATCTGGCGACCTCGGTGCTGATCGAGACGGTGCTCGCGGCGGTGCTCGCCGTCGTGCTCGTGCTGACGCACCGGCGGTACAACCGCGTCCTGTTTGCCCGGTCCTGGTCGATCTGGCTCTACGCCCTCCCGGTCGTCCTGGCGATTGCGCTGCCCTTCCACTACGAGCTGGTCCTGCCCGTGTTCCTCTACATGGTCTGGATGACCGTCTCGGTGTTCTGGCAGGACTACCTCACCTTCGGGCTCTTGCAGAGCTACCTCGGAGAGCGCCTGCCGGGATGGGGCGTGATCGTCGCCAGTGCGGTCATCTTCTGGCTCGGCCACGCGCTGTTCATCCCCGACCGCTTCGCACCGACGAACTGGCTGCCGAGCCTGGCGATCCTTGCGCTCGGTTTCGGGCTGGCCTCTCTCCGGGTGTGGCTCAAGTCGCTGCACCTGATCCTCGCTCTGCACCTGTCGTTTTACTTCGTGTTCGCGTAGGAGAGTGGGTCGCGTTCGCCGCAAGCCGGTATCAATAGCGGTGAGACCAAGTGTCGGGTGGAGACTGTTCGACTTCCGTGGACCCTGAGCGTCGAGTTCGCGAGAGACCGGGCTTTCCGTAGACTCCGGATTGTGGGGGCAGACCGCGAAGACGTGACGACGTGGGAATTCCTCCGTGTCGAAACTCGCGGTGCATCGGAGAAGGTGTGGCTCTCCGAGCCAGGCGGTTCCTCAACGCGGCCCGAGACACATTGGCTTTTCAAACCGGCCACCGTGCAGAGCAATGGCAATCGTCAAGTGGGCGACTGGGCCGAAGCTGTCGCGGCGACCATTGCGGACGAACTGGATGTGCCGGCAGCTGCTGCCCGGCTAGCCCTGCGCGGTGGGATCGAAGGCGTCATCACGCGAAACGTGCGGCCCGTCGAGTACGACATGGACACGGGTCGTCTCGCGATGCTAGATCGGATTGACGTCCACCTTCGTGACTCCCTGCGGGACCGATCCGCGTCGATAGGGCACTCGTTGGACAACATCCGTCGAACTCTGGACGGGTATGTGGCGCCTCCGCAGGCGGCGTCATGGGCTGCTTGCACAGCGTATGACGTGTTCGTCGGGTATCTGATTCTCGACGCGTTGATCGGGAACGGTGACCGCCACGAGCAGAACTGGTCTGTGCTCCGTGCCCGGTCCAGTGAAGGCCCAGCCGACGCGCTGGCGCCGGCGTATGATATGGAAGCGAGTTTGGGTTTTCAGTTGACGGATGACGCGAGGGCGACCAGGCTTCGCGATCCGGGAGCACTTGAGTCGTTCGCCTCGAAGGGTCTCGCGCGCCGATTCGACGGGGACTTGAAAACCTCGCTGGTTGATCTTGCGGCACGAGCGACGCAGGACTGCAGCGAGGCGGGAAGAGCGCGCATCGCAGGCTTGTTGGAGTCGGTAGGACGCGCTGATTTCGAAGCGATGCTTGCCCGTCATGGCGGAGTGTCGGAGGTCACGCGTAGGTTCGCAGGTGCAGTGTTAGAGATCAATGGAAGGAGGATCCAAGATGCCATCAGTGCTTGAAGCGCCTATTGCTGATGTCGTGACCGAGACCGAGTTGCTCGTTGTCTGGCAGCAGCCCAGCACACGCGCGATGATTCCCGTCGGGGTCCTTACATTCGATGGCGAGACTTACGCGTTCGAGTACCTTCCGAACGTCGCTCACGTCGCAGAGTTCAGGCCGTTGCTCGGCTTCCGTGATCTCACGAAGAGATACGAGAGCGACGAACTGTTCCCGCTGTTCCATGAGCGGGTGATGGACCCTACTCGTCCAGATTTCGTCCGCGTGCTTGACGAGTTGAGCCTCGATCCCGCGTCTGCGACTCCATGGGAGCAGCTCGTTCGTTCGGGCGGGTCTTCGGAGGGGGACACGCTCCAGGTCACTCCCTTCCCTCGTGAGAGCACAGAGGGCTGGACTTGCACTGCCCTGGCAGCAGGGGTCCGGTATCTCGCCAAGAAGACCGTCACGACGACCGCCGGACAGACGCGTCTCTACTCGGATGTCGAACTCGAAGCTCTCCTGGATGGGCTTGTCCCTGGCCAGCACCTCCGCGTCATTGCGGAGGTCGGGAACGACTACAACGCCGACGCTCAACTGTTCTTCACGGAGCACGACGAGCCCGTCGGCTATGTCCCTGACTGGCTCGCGAAGCTCACGGCGCCCTGCCTTCACGATGGAACAAGCGTCCGGGCGGTTGTTGACCGTGTCAACGGACTGAGTGCGGGGTGGCATCTTCGAGTGCTCGTGACTCTTCACGTTGGAGAGTCCTTCGTGGACCTTCAAAGTCGGCTCGACGCCGCCACTCGCTCTTACTGATCCGCGTGCCCGAAGGTCCGTGGGCGGCCCGGCATCCGACGACACCGCCGAATGCATCGCGTTCCACGTGTAGGAACCCATGATTCCCGCACTATCTGCATACGTCGCAGGCCCGTTGGAAGAGTGGAGTCACTCAAGAGAACTCCCTCATGGCGGAACTTTTCGCGGTCGGGAGATCTATTCGAACACCGCGAACACGACGTCGAGAGGCCAACATGCGCGCGCAGAGTGAAGCTTCGGCGCCATCGGTGCGCCAAGATCGATCGGTGAGACCCATGCGGAGCAAGCTTCGATCCGGAAGAAGAAGCACTGTGAGGTCCGGCAGTCGTCGATTCGTGTTGGGACAATGAACTTCGGTCGCGTCGTCGACATCGACGGCCCGGATCTGTCGGAGGTGCCGACGATCGATGTGCAGCAGATGCCGATAGCGAAACAGCTCGACCTTTTTGGTGCGGTCGACCAGCACTACGGCATCGAAAGCGGCGAGATGACCGAAGAACTCAGCACCCTGCGCAACGATGTGCGTGACCGCTTCGGCTTGTGGCCGTGGTCCGAATCGACCCGAGCCGCGGCGCCCAATGTATCGAGGGCCGCGGCGTCGCGCCTCGACGTCGAGTTGATCGCCGCGTACTGGTGAGTCTGGGCCCACATCGTGGACCGCGATATCCGCGCCGCCCGGCTACTCGACCCTTCTCAGTCGATCGATGCGCTTCTCCTCGATGACACCGATGAACGCTGAGCCGCCCGCAAATCATCTTACGAGCGCGTGCGCGCCGCCTCGTCGACAAAGCACGGGAGGTGACCGGGAGCGATGGCCTGTCTACTGACGCCGGCGATGTGATCCAGACCCGCCAGAACTGTCTACGTCGAGCATCCTTGCTCGGTGACGTCCCCTGGGGTGGTGGACTTTCCGGCAGGGTCGTCGGCGTCGTAGACGTTGGTGAGCCATCGTGCGATGGTCAGTGAGAACCGATCAAAGCTACTCACAGAAAGACACGACGCAC
>Ga0164243_10002693_pt1 | contig 29072 bp, 26 predicted proteins | sample OricompcompostOP_FD_108781 | JGI IMG/M metagenome (GOLD analysis project Ga0164243, IMG submission 108781) | Organic Plus compost microbial communities from Emeryville, California, USA - Original compost - Organic plus compost (OP) | ecosystem: Engineered > Solid waste > Mixed feedstock >... | reverse complement strand
CGTCGTGCGCGCCGTCCGCGCCGTGCTGCCTCCCTTCCCCGTCTCCGCCGTCGCGGCCGCCGCGGCGATGGCCTCGCTGGCGCATCCGTCGGCCCTGGAGGCCCGCGTCGCCGCGACCCGCGCCGAGCGGGCCCGGGTCACCGCACTGCTCTCCGGCCACGGCCTGGCCGTGCCGCCGTCGCAGGCCAACTTCGTGTGGCTCCCGATCGGTGGCGACGCGCTCGCCTTCGCCGAGCGGTGTCGCGACCACGGGCTGCTGGTGCGCCCGTTCGCGGGGGAGGGAGTGCGGATCACCGTCGGACACCCCGAGCTCACCGCGGTCCTGCAGGAGATCCTCGCGGCGGGCCTCAGGTGACGCCGGGCGAGGTGCGCCGGCTGGTCCGGCTCGCACCGCCGCGCCGGGACGCCCTCGCGCGCTGCCGCACGGTGGCCGACGTCCGCGAGGCCGCCCGGCGGCGCCTCCCGCGGCCGGTCTTCGACTACGTCGACGGCGGCGCGGACGAGGAGATCAGCCTCCGCGCCAACGAGGCGGGCTGGCGGGCGTACCGCTTCGCGCCGCGCGTCCTCGTCGACGTCTCCCGACCCGCGCTGACGACCCGCATCCTCGGCGCCGCCGCGGACCTGCCCCTGGGGCTCGCGCCGACGGGCTACACCCGGATGATCCACCCCGACGGCGAGGCCGCCGTGGGTCGAGCCGCGGCCGCGGCCGGCGTCCCGTACGTGCTGTCGACCATGGCGTCGACCTCCCTGGAGGAGGTGCGCGCCGGGCTGCCGGAGGCGGACCTGTGGTTCCAGCTCTACGTCTGGAAGGACCGCGGACGCACCCGCGACCTGGTCGCCCGGGCCCACGCCGAGGGCTACCGCGTGCTGGAGGTCGCCGTGGACACTGCCGTCTCGGGCCGGCGCCTGCGCGACGTCCGCAACGGGCTCACCATCCCACCGCAGCTCGGCCCGGGCACGCTCGCCCGCATCGGCGCCCGCCCGCGCTACTGGGCCAGGCTGCTGCGCGCACCGGCGCTGACCTTCGCCCACCTCACCGACCACCACCCCGACCAGCACACCGGGCCGTCCGGCGCCGGTCACACCGTCGCCGACATCGGCGCGCTCTTCGACCCCGCCGTGAGCTGGCGGCAGCTGGAGGAGCTGCGGGAGCTGTGGCCCGGCAAGCTCGCGATCAAGGGGCCCGTCGGCCCGGACGACGCGGTCACCGCCGCGTCCCTCGGCGTCGACGCCGTCCACCTGTCCAACCACGGCGGCCGCCAGCTGGACCGGAGCATCGCACCGGTCGACCTCATCGCGCCGGTCCGCGCCGCCGTCGGCGACCGGATCGAGATCCTCGTCGACTCCGGGATCCGCCACGGCGCCGACGTCGCGACCGCCGTCGCGCTCGGCGCGGACGCCGCCTTCGTCGGCCGCCCCTATCTCTACGGCCTGGCCGTGGGCCGCGAGCGCGGCGTGGCGCACGTGATCGCGCTCCTGCGCGAGGAGCTGACCCGCACCCTCCAGCTGCTCGGCGTCGCCAGCATCGCCGAGCTGCGCGCCGAGGGCGCCCGGCTGCTCAGCCGAGGACCTTGCCCGGGTTCATGATCCCCAGCGGGTCGAAGGCCCGCTTGACAAAGCGGTGCAGCTCCATCGTGGCCGGCCCGACCTGACGCTCCAGCCACGCCGCCTTCAGCACCCCGACACCGTGCTCGCCGGTGATCGTGCCCTCGAGCTCCAGGGCCGCGGCGAACACCTCGTCGGCGGCCGCGGCCACCGACGCCGGGATCTCGTCGCAGCCGTGGTCGAAGACGAACGTCGGGTGGAGGTTGCCGTCACCGGCGTGCGCCACGGTGAGCACCGCGACCGCGTGCCGCGCCGCGATGGCCTCGATCCGGCGGATCATCTCGGGCAGCCGCGACACCGGGACGCCGACGTCCTCCACCAGACACCGGCCCAGCTGCTCGGCGGCGGGATAGGCGAGGCGGCGTACGGCGAGGAGCTGGTCGGCCTCCACCGGGTCGGTCGACACGGCGGGCTCGTCGACGGCTCCGGCCGCCGCGCACAGTGCGGCGACCTCGGCGGCGTCCTCCGGCAGCCGCCCGTCCACCTGGACGACGAGCATGGCCTCGATCCCGCCGAGCCCCATCCGGCGCCAGCTGTCGATCGCCCGCAGGGTCGCGCCGTCTAGCAGCTCGAGCAGCGACACCTCGGGACCGGAGGCGACGATGGACGCCACCGCCTCGCCGGCGGCGTCGAGGGTCGCGAACGCCGCGACGACCGTCGTCGGCGCGACCGCGGGACGACGGTGCAGCCGCACGGTCGCGGCCGTGATCACGCCGAGCGTGCCCTCCGAGCCGACCAGCAGGCCGGTGAGGTCGTAGCCGGCGACGTCCTTGGTGGTCCGGCCGCCCGTCTCGATCACCCGACCGTCGGGGAGCACCACCTCCAGGCCGAGCACCGACTGCCGGGTCACGCCGTACTTCACGCAGCGCAGGCCGCCGGCGTTGGTGGCGACGTTGCCGCCGACCGTCGAGATCTCCCAGCTGGACGGGTCGGGTGCGTACATCAGGCCGTGCTCCGCGGCCGCCCGGTCCAGTTCGGCGTTGACGACGCCCGCCTCGACGACCGCGACCCGGTCGAGCGGCTCGAGCAGCCGCACGGAGGTCATCGCCTCGGTCGAGAGCACGAGGCAGCCCGCGACGGCGCTCGCCCCGCCGGCCAGGCTGGTGCCGGCGCCGCGCGGCACGACCGGCACCCGGTGGGCCGTGGCCAGCCGCAGCGCCGCCGCCACGTCGGCGGTGGTGCGGGGGAGGACCACCGCGCAGGGCAGGCCGCCGGCGACGATCGTCGCCTGGTCCTGGCGGTACGACGCCAGCAGGTCGCCGTCCGTGACGACCCGGCAGCGTCCACCGAGCTCGTCGACGAGGGCGGAGACGAAGACGGAGCTGACGACCGAGCTCGGTGGGGTGTTCATGCGGGGACGATACGCACGGGCAGTGAGCTCAGCCCGCGCAGCGTGTTGTGCAGGAACGGCACCGGCTCGCCGGCCGGCTCGATGGACCGCACCCGCCGGGCGAGCTCGCCGAAGAGGACCTCCATCTCCAGCCGGGAGATCGGCTGGCCGACGCACTGGTGGATGCCCATGCCGAAGGTGAGGTGACCGCCGGCCTCCCGTTCGATCCGGTAGCGGTCGGCGTCCGGGCCGAAGCGCCGCTCGTCGCGGTTCGCGGCGCCGAGGAAGACGATCAGCTTGCTGTCCTCGGGGAGCACGACGCCGCCGAACTCGACCTCGCGCGCGGTGGTGCGGAAGAACGACTGGAAGGGCGCCTCGAAGCGCAGCGCCTCGTCGATCGCGAACTTCGTCAGCCGCGGGTCGGCGTGGACCAGGTCCCACTGGTCGGGGTGGGCGGTGAGGCAGCGCATCGTGTTGCCGATCGCGATGACCGTCGTGTCGAGGCCGGCCGACAGCAGGGCGCGGACCAGCACCGCCGCGTCCTCGGGCGCCACCGCGCCGGCGTCGGCGTGCGCCCAGATCTTCGCGCCGAGCCCGTCGGGGCTGAGGCTCTCCCGGGCGCAGTTGCTCATCGTCCACTCGACGGTGTGCTCGCCGGCGCGCATGTAGTGCTCGTAGCGCGCGTCCTCGGGACCGAACTGGGCGAAGTTCATCGCGCCGTGGGCGAGCAGGTTCTCCTCGCGGCCCTCGCGGGGGATGCCGACGGCGTCGCCGAAGACCCGGATGGGGAAGATCTCCGCGAGGTCGGTGATCGCGTCGAACTCGCGCAGGTCGAGGAGCCGGTCGACGAGCGGGGTCGCGAACTCCTGGAAGCCGGCCCGCAGTGGCCGCATGTTGCGGGGGCTGATGACGTCGGCCATGACGGCGCGCAGCGGGGTGTGCATCGGCGGGTCGGAGTCGAGGATGCCGGGCTTGCGCCACGGCGGGGTGTGGTGGTAGTTCCGCGGGCCGACGCCGGCTCCGGAGATGAACGTCTCGTGGTCGACGAGGATCTCGCGGACCTCGGCGAAGCGGGTGAAGGCGGGCACGCCGTACTTCTCCAAGAACACCACCGGACCGGCGTCGCGCATCCGCTGGAACAGCGGGTAGGGGTCGGTGAGGTTGGCGTCGTCGTACGGGTCGTCGCCGAGGGTGACGCCTGCGTCGGTGGACGTGACCGGGTTCATCGCTGCCTCCTGCCGGGGTCGTTGCGCCGAACGTAGGAGTCGAGAAGTCGCGCAACAACGGAGGTTCCCGTGCCGTGGGAATCCGTCTTGCCGCGGCCGGACGGGTCTCCGGGAGCATGGCGCCATGACGCACACCACCCTCGATCCCACGCGGCTCGTCGTCCTCGGCCGCGACCGGCTCACCCTCGCCGACCTGGTCGCGGTCGCCCGGCACGGTGCGCGGGTGGAGCTGGACGAGTCGGTCGCCGAGCGTCTGCGCCCGAGCCAGGACTGGGTCGCGGCGGCGGGCCTGGAGCGGCCGATCTACTCGATCAACACCGGCTTCGGGTCGCTGGCCGGTCGCCAGGCGTTCGCGGACCCGGCCGACGCCGCCGAGCTGTCGCGACGACTGGTGCTGTCGAACGCCTTCGGCATCGGCCGGTACGTCGACGCCGAGCTGGTCCGGGCGACGATGCTCATCCGCGCGGTGAGCCTGCTCTCCGGCCACTCCGGTGTGCGGCCCGAGGTCGCCCGCCTCGTCGTGGACATGCTCAACGCCGGCGTGCACCCGGCGATCCCGGAGTACGGCTCGCTCGGCGCGTCGGGCGACCTGATCCCGCTCGCCCACCTGGCGCTGGTGATGACCAAGGGCGTCGAGGGGCGCGAGAGCCCCGACGAGGACGTGCGCAACTCCGGCGAGGTCCTCGTCGACGGCGTGGTGGTCCCCGGTGCGGAGGCGATGGCGGCCGCCGGCCTGGAGCGGATCGCGCTGGCGGCCAAGGAGGGCCTGGCGCTGCTCAACGGCACCTCCTTCTCGTGCGCCCAGGTGGCGCTCGCCCTGCACGACGCGCAGAACCTGCTGGCGACCAACCTGGTCACCGCCGCGATGACGATCGAGGCGCTCCAGGGCTTCGGCGACGCGTTCATCGCCGAGTTGCACCAGGCGCGGGGCCAGGCTGGTCAGATCGAGGTGGCGGCCCGGATCCGGACGCTGCTCGCGGGCGCGACGCTCGTCGACGGCGACCGCGACCACGACCCGGTCCGGCAGCCCCCGCAGGACGCCTATTCGCTGCGCTGCGTGCCGCAGGTGCTCGGCCCGGTCACCGACACCCTGCGATTCGTGGCCGGGCTGGTCGAGAACGAGATGAACGCCGCCACCGACAACCCGCTCGTCTTCCCGGGGCTGCCGCGTCCGCTCAAGGCGGTGTCCGGCGGCAACTTCCACGCCGAGTACATGGCGTTCGCCGCCGACTTCCTCGCCATCGCCGTCACCGAGATCGGCAGCATCACCGAGCGCCGGCTGTTCCGCATGGACGACGGCACGCTCAACCGGGGCCTGCCGGACATGCTCGTCGACAGCGAGCAGGTCGGCATGGACTGCGGCTACATGCTGCCGCAGTACCTCGCCGCGGCGCTGGTCTCCGACTGCAAGACACTCGCCCACCCGGACTCCGTGGACTCCATCCCCACCTGCGCCAACCAGGAGGACCACGTCTCGATGGCCAACAATGCCGGGCGGCACGCCCGCCAGGTGGTCGCCAACATCGAGGCCGTCGTCGCCACCGAGCTGCTCATGGCCGCGCAGGCGCTCGACCTGCGGATCCGCCGCGACGAGGTCGCCGAGGAAGGCCTGGCGCCGGCCAGCCGGGCGGTCCGGGCGCTGCTGCGCGCCAGCCGGGACGGCCAGGGCCAGCCGGTCACCCACCTGCCCCAGGACCGCGTGCTCTACCCGTGGCTGCGGCGTGCGGTCGAGCTGGTGCACGACGGCGCCGTGGTCGCCGCCGTCGCGGGGGTCGTCCCGGAGGCCGTCTCGTGAGCGGTGGCGCGGGTGGCGTGAGCGGAGAGGTCCGGGTGCGGGTGGCGTCGGCCCGTCCCGTCGCCGAGCGGGTCCGCGAGCTGGTGCTCGCCCCCGTCAACGGCACCCCGCTGCCGGCGTGGACGCCCGGTGCGCACGTCGACGTCCGGCTCGGACCCGACCTCGTCCGCTCCTACTCCCTGTGCTCGACGCCCGGCGCGGACACCTGGCGGATCGCGGTCCTCGAGGAGCTCGCCGGCCGGGGCGGCTCCCGGCACGTCCACCACGCGGTCGCCGTCGGTGACGAGCTGGTGGTGTCGGGCCCGCGCAACAACTTCGAGCTCGTGGTCGGCGACCGGCCGATCGTGCTGGTGTCCGGAGGGATCGGGGTCACCCCGATCCTGCCGATGGCCGCCGCCGCCGACGCCGCGGGCGCCGAGTGGCGCATGCTCCACCTGGCGCGGAGCGCGGCCGCCGCGGCGTACGTCGACGAGCTGGCGGCGTACGGCGAGCGCGTGGTCCGCCACGTCGACACCGACGGCGGCCCGATCGACCTGCCGGCCGCGCTCGACGCGCTCGGCGGCGCGGACGCCGACGTCTACGGCTGTGGCCCGACGCCGCTGCTCGGCGCGCTCGAGGAGTACGCCGCCGCGCGGCCCGGCTGCCGGCTGCACGTCGAGCGGTTCACCGGCGACGGCGCCGCGGTGCGCGAAGGCGACCACGCCTTCGTCGTGGAGCTGGCCGACGGCACCGAGATCCCCGTCGCCGCGGACCAGACCATGCTCGAGGCGCTCACCGACGCGGGGGTCCGGGTCCTCAGCTCCTGCCAGGAGGGGGTGTGCGGGACCTGCGAGACGCCGGTCCTCGCCGGGGAGCCCGAGCACCGCGACCACGTCCTGAGCGACGAGGAGCGGGCCAGTGGTGAGATGGTCATGCCGTGCGTGTCGCGATGCCGCGGACCGCGCATCGTCCTGGATCTGTGAGAAGAGGGAGAACATGAGTCAGCAGGTGAAGGCCGTCGTCGCCAAGGCCAAGGGCGCGCCGGTCGAGGTGGTCACGATCAACGTGCCCGACCCGGGTCCGGGCGAGGCGGTGGTGAAGGTGCTCGCGTGCGGGGTGTGCCACACCGACCTGCACTACCGCGAGGGCGGCATCAACGACGACTTCCCCTTCCTGCTCGGTCACGAGGCGTCCGGGATCGTCGAGGCCGTCGGCCCCGACGTCACCTCCGTCGCGCCCGGCGACTTCGTCGTCCTCAACTGGCGGGCGGTGTGCGGTGAGTGCCGGGCGTGCAGGCGAGGCGACCTGCACTACTGCTTCAACACCCACAACGCGACGCAGAAGATGACGCTCGCCGAGTCGCTGGAGGGTGGCCCGGAGGCCGGCACCGAGCTCTCCCCGGCCCTCGGCATCGGTGCCTTCGCCGAGAAGACCCTCGTCGCCGCCGGGCAGTGCACCAAGGTCGACGCCGACGCGCGCCCGGCCGCGGTGGGCCTGCTCGGCTGCGGCGTGATGGCCGGCATCGGCGCGGCGATCAACACCGGTCAGGTCGGTCGCGGCAGGTCGATCGCGGTGATCGGCTGCGGTGGCGTCGGCGTGGCCGCGATCGCGGGTGCCGCGCTGGCGGGCGCGTCGCCGATCATCGCCGTCGACATCGACGCCAAGAAGCTGGAGAAGGCGCGCGAGATGGGCGCGACCCACACCGTGGACTCCTCCCAGGTCGACCCGGTGGAGGAGATCAAGCGGATCTGCGGTGAGACCTACGAGGGCGCCGAGGGCGCCGACGTCGTCGTCGAGGCCGTCGGCCGCCCCGAGACCTGGAAGCAGGCGTTCTACGCCCGCGACCTGGCGGGCACGGTCGTGCTGGTCGGCGTACCGACCCCGGACATGAAGGTCCCCGACCTGCCGCTGATCGACGTCTTCGGTCGCGGCGGCGCACTCAAGTCGTCGTGGTACGGCGACTGCCTGCCCTCGCGCGACTTCCCGATGCTCGTCGACCTCTACCGGCAGGGCCGGCTCGACCTTGACGCGTTCGTCACCGAGGAGATCGGCATCGACGACATCGAGGCCGCCTTCGAGAAGATGCACCACGGCGACGTACTCCGCTCGGTGGTGATCTTGTGAACCGCCCCACCGTCTCCTTCTCCTCCGCCGCGCGCGCCCGAACGACCTCGCGGGGGCCCCGGTGACGGCCGGCTCGACCGCGCGGGTCGACCACGCCGTCACCTCCGGCACGTTCACCCTCGACGGCGAGACCTTCGACGTCGACAACAACGTCTGGGTGGTCGGCGACGACAGCGAGTGCGTGGTCATCGACGCGCCGCACTCGGTCGACGACATCATGAAGGTGGTCGGCGAGCGGCGGGTGAAGGCGATCGTGTGCACCCATGCCCACGACGACCACGTGCGCGTGGCGCCGGCGCTGCGGGAGCGGGTGGTCGCCCCGATCCTGCTGCACCCCGACGACCGTCCGCTGTGGGAGCTCACCCACCGCGCGCACCTGTGGGACGTCGACCTGGCCGACGGGCAGACCCTCGACGTGGCGGGCACGACGCTGCACGTGCTGCACACGCCCGGCCACGCGCCCGGGGCGGTGTGCCTCTACGCCCCGGAGCTGGGCTGCGTCTTCACCGGCGACACGCTCTTCCACGGCGGACCCGGCGCCACCGGCCGGTCCTACAGCGACCGGCCGACCCTCGAGGCCTCCATCCGGGCCAAGCTGTTCGACCTCCCCGGCGACACGGTCGTGCACACCGGCCACGGGGAGGACACCACCATCGCGGCCGAGCGGGAGGCGCTGGGTCGCTGAGGGCGCGGGCGGGGCGGGCCGGCTGGGGGCCTGTCGTCGCGCCGCCGGTCGAGTAACACGCTGTCCACGGCACGACACGCCGGGCGACACGCCGAGGAGCGTGCCGACAACCGCCGGGTAGTCGGGTGGACAGCGTGTTACATCGGCCCGGTCACACAGCCCGGTCACACCAGCCCCGTCACACCCCGCTGCCCCGCAGCAGCCCCCGCAGCCGGGCCAGGCTCTCCTCGTCGAGTCCCAGCCCGTCGCGCAGGTACGCCGCCCGGTCGCCGTACTGCTCGTCGACGGCGTCCCACGCGGCGCGCAGGTAGGCCACGTCCACCACCAGGGTCGGCTCGTAGACGGCGACGAGGTCGGGGCCGCCGTGCCGCTCGATCTCCGCCTCGACCCGGGACCGGCTGCCGGCGGTGAGGGCGTTGGTGAGCAGGTAGTCGCTCTCGATGGTCGGGTCGTCGACGCCGGCGACGTGGAGCAGGAGCGCGGCCACCCAGCCGGTGCGGTCCTTGCCCTGGGAGCAGTGGAAGAGCTGGGGACCGCCCGTGGCGAGCTGGTGCAGCACCCCGCCGAACGCCCGGCGCGACTGCTCTTCGACGACGAAGCCGCGGTAGACCTCCTCCATGAGGGCGACCGCCTCGGCGCGGCCGGTCAGGCCGGAGAGCCGCTCGATCGGGATTCCGAAGGCGTCGAAGTGCAGGTGGGCGACGCCGGGCACGTCGGGATCGGGGTGGAGCGCGATCTCCGCGGGTGTGCGGAGGTCGACGATCGCGCGCAGACCGAGGCCGGCGAGCGCGGTGAGGTCGACGTCGGTGAGGCGCAGGTCGTTGGAGCGGTAGAACACGCCGGTGCGCAGGGTGCCGCCGTCGCGCGTGGGATAGCCGGTGCCGGCGACGTCGCGGAAGTTGTCGGCCGACGCCAGCCGGAGGTACTCCTCGTCCTCGGTCACGGCCCTCACCGTAGGGGACGGCCGTGGCTCAGAAGTCGAGGGTGAAGAACGCGAGCGGCACGCTGGTCGGTCGCGCAGAGCCGCCGTCGGGCTCGACCGTGATCCCGACACCGGTCGCCTCCGTGGCGTCACCGTCGAGCACCACGGTGGCGTCGCCGCGGTCGGGCATGAACCCGGCCGGCTCGAGCACCCCCGCCGGCGTCTGCAGCCAGAGCTCGTAGACCTTCCCCTCCGGTGCGGGCGCCATGTCGTCGGTCCGGATGAGCGCCCGGCCCTCGCTGCGGGACACGACCACCGTCGCGGTGGCACCGTCCGGGAGCGACGTCTCCATCGTGCGGGCGTCCGACGCGGCCAGGATCCGCTCGGCGGCGGTCCGGGTCTCGGGGGCGTCCGCGGCCCACGGGCGCAGCCAGGCCAGGCCGAGGCCCGAGACGAGCACGACCGCGGCGGCCACGGCGAGCAGGAGCGGGGTACGACGACGCAGCGTGGTCACCGTGCCCCCGGAGGCCGACGGCGGCAGCGGCCGGATCCGCTCGATCCCGGCGAGTACCTGCTCGCGGACCGCGGGGGGCGGCTCGACGAGGTCACCGGTGCGCGGCAGTGAGCCCAGCAGGGAGGCGGTCTCGCGGAGGCTGTCCACCTCCGCCCGGCAGTCGGCGCACTGGGCGAGGTGCGCCTCGAAGGCGGCGCGCTCCTCGGTGTCGAGCGCGTCGACGGCGTAGGCGCCGGACAGGGCGTGCACGTCCCCGCCAGGGTGCTGGTCGCGGTCGGTCATCGGGTCACCCGTCCTGTCGTCCGGAGGAGCACACCGTCGCGGATGCGCCCGCTGGGATGCCTCATCGTCCTACTCCGATCGTGTCGCGCAGCCGGATGAGGCCGTCGCGGATCCTGGTCTTGGCGGTCCCGACCGGCAGGTCGAGGAGGGCGGCCACCTCGGTGTGGGTGTAGCCGCCGAAGTAGGCCAGCTCGATCGCCTCGCGCTGCACGTCGGTGAGCTGGGTCAGCGCCGCGCGGACCCGGCGCGCCTCCAGGGAGGCGTGGGCGGTCTCGGCGGTCACGTCGTGGTCCACCGGGCGGTTGGCGTGCTGGTAGGTGTGGTCGCGGCGGCTGGCCGCCTCGGCGCTGCGCACCCGGTCGACCGCCTTGCGATGGGCGATCGTCATCAGCCAGGCGAGGGCGCTGCCGCGGGCGGGGTCGTACCGGCTGGCCTGGCGCCACACCTCGAGGAACACCTCCTGGGTGACCTCCTCCGCCTGGGCCGGGTCGCGGACCACCCGCAGCACGAGGCCGTGCACGCGCGGCGCCGTGGCGTCGTACAGCGCGGCGAAGGCGCCGGTGTCGCCGCGCGCGGCCCGGTTGAGCAGCGGGCCGAGGTCCGCACCGGGCACGCCGGCCGGCGTCCCCTCGTCGGGGACGCCGGCCGGGCTGCCGGGGACGGGATCCATGGACGTGATCCTTCCGCGTGGACGGTGCTCGTGACGAGGGGGCGCGGGTCACTCGACCCCGGTCAGCACCTTGTCGATGACGTAGACCGTCGCGTTGGCCGTCGGGATGTTGCCGCACAGGACCTGGGCGGTGACGGTGCCGTCGGAGACGGTCATCCCGCTCTCCGGGTCGCCCTCGACGGTCAGCATGTCCCCGGCCAGCGTCTCCTGCTCGCCGGTGACGGAGTCGGCCTTCTCGTTGGCGCCGAGCACGTGATGGGCGAGGACCTTGTAGAGCGCGCTGTCCTGGCCCTTCTCCTTGCCCTCGCTGACCATCGCGCCGAGCTGGTCCTCGGGGATGGCGGCGAAGGCGTCGTCGTACGGCGCGAACACGGTGAGCGCCTCGGCGCCGTTGAGGGTGTCGGCGAGACCGTCGATGCTCGTCACCGCCGTGACCAGGGTGCTCAGCAGCGGGTTGTTGCTGGCCGCGGTGGCGACCGGGTCCTTGACCATGCCGTCGAACGACCCGGCGCCGGACGTCGGGATGGAGGAGCACCCGGGGCCGAAGGTGTCCGCGCCGGCGGAGTCGGCGGCCGCCGAGGACGCCTGGTCCGCGTCGGCGCCCGAGGAGGTCGTGCTGGTGGCGGCGCCGTCGCCGTCGTCCCCGCAGGCGGTGAGCGTGAGGGCCAGGGCGGCGACGGCGAGGCCGGCGCCGGTGGTGCGGCGGAGGTTCTGGAGCTTCATGGTCGTGCCTTCCGTGGGAGGTGGTGTCTGCAGGTGGTTCGGAGCCGGGGGCGCGGCGGATGGGTGACTCACGACACCCGCACGAGCAGCTCGTGCAGACCGCTGGCGCCGTCGGGGAAGGGCTCGGTCCGGTCGGCGGTCTGCGTCTGGCCGTCGCCGGCGACCGCTCGGACGGCGATCCGGTGGGAGCCGGGCGCCGCGGTCCAGCGGTGGAACCACTGGCGCCAGTAGTCGTCCCCGCCGTCGGGGCCGAGCCGCGCGTCCACCCAGGGCCCGCCGTCGACGCGGACCTGGACCGCGGCGACCCCGCCGCGCTCCTGCGCCCAGGCGATCCCGCCGATCACCACCTCGCCCGCGTCCAGCTCGGCCAGCGCCCGCGGGGTGTCGATCCGCGCGGAGATCTTGATCGGGGCGTCGGTCGCCCAGCCGCGCTCGGTCCAGTAGGCCTCGCGCTCGGCGTACGTCGTCAGCGTCAGCCGGCGCAGCCACTTGGTCGCGCCGATGAAGCCGTAGAGGCCGGGGACGACCAGCCGTGCGGGGAAGCCGTGGGCGCGCGGCAGCGGCTCGCCGTTCATGCCGACGGCCACCAGCGCGTCGCGGCCGTCGGTGGCGAGCCGGAGCGGGGTGCTGATCGTCATCCCCGCCACGTCGGTCGAGAGCAGCTGGTCGGCGCGGGTGCGGCCGATGCCGGCGAGGTCGAGCAGGTCCGCGAGCCGTACGCCGAGCCAGCGCGCGCCGCCGACGTAGGGCCCGCCGACGCTGTTGGAGACGCAGGTGAGGGTGATGTCGCGCTCGATCATCGGCAGCGCGAGCAGCTCGTCGAAGTCCAGCGTCACCGACCGGTCGACGTCGCCGTCGATGGTGAGCGTCCAGTCGTCGGCGCTGACCACGGGGACGTCGAGCCGGGTGTCGACGCGGTAGAAGTCACGGTTGGGGGTGCGGAACCGGGTGATCCCGGGCACCTGGTCGTCGAGGCCTCGGGGCAGCGCCGGAGCGGGATCGGCCGGCGGCGGCAGCGTGACGTCCTCCGGCCGCGCCCGCAACGACGAGACGAGCCGCCCGCCCAGCCCCCCGAGCGCCGCGACCGCGCCGAGGGCGGTCACGGTCAGCAGGAGGGCACGGCGGCCGCCCTCCGCGCCGCCGGCCCGGTCCGCGCCGGCGGCCCGGTCCGCGCGGGCGTCCCCGTCGTGGGCGGGGCGACGGGTGCGCTCGACCCGGGCGAGCAGGCACAGCGCGGTGGCCCCCGCCACCGCGGCCACCAGGCTCGGGGCCAGGTCGGAGGGGCCGGCTGCAGGCCGGCGGAGCGCCGCCAGCGCGGCCACGCCGACCAGCGCGACGAGCACGCCGGCTCCCACGACGAGCCGGCGGCGCGCGGCCACACCGGCGAGCGCGGCCAGCGCGAGCGCTCCGGTCAGCACCGAGCCGACGAGCACCGCCTTGTCCGCGCTGCCGAAGGTGCGGATGGCCCACTCCTTCATCGGCGTGGGCGTCAGGTCGATCACGGTGGAGCCGACGGCGAGCACGGGCGAGGCGGCAGGGTCGGTCAGCGCGGCGGTCAGGTGGGCGAGCCCGATCCCGACGAGGGTCGCCAGCACGCCGTGGCCGGCCCAGCGCAGCGTCCTGGGGTGGTGCGTCCTCATGGGAGGGGTTCGGCGCCGAGCGCCGTGCGGATCGGATCCCGGCTACGCGGGCGGTCCCTCGCCGGGCGTGGCGATGTGCACCAGCGCGTCGCCGGCGTGGACGATCGGCGCCCGGGTGAGCCCGATCACGATGCCGGACCGGTCGGCGTGCACCAGCCGCACCCGGCGGCCGAAGGTGTCCGAGAGGCCGCCGAGGCGGCGACCCTCCTCGACGTACTCGCCGAGGTGCACGTCGAGGTGGAGGATGCCGGTGCCGCGGGCGCGCACCCACGAGCTGTTGCGGCACTCGACGGGCGACGGCGCGTCGTCCTCCGGCTCGGCGTCGATCATGTCGAGCGCGGCCAGGACGCGGCGTACGCCGGCGACGCCGACCGCGATCGGCTCCTCCTCGAAGCGCAGCGCCTCGCCGGCCTCGTAGAGCAGGACCGTCGCGCCGCGGTCGCGCGCCGCCTGCCGCAGGGAGCCGTCGCGCAGCCGCGCATGGAGCATCACGGGCGCCCCGAACGCCTCGGCGAGCTGCCGGGTGCGCGGGTCGTTGAGGTCGGCGCGGATCTGCGGCAGGTTGGTCCGCCGTTCCGCCGCGGTGTGCAGGTCGATGCCGACGTCGCACTTGCTGACGACCTCGGTCATGAACAGATGCGCGATCCGGCTGGCCAGCGAGCCGCGGGCGGAGCCGGGGAAGGAGCGGTTGAGGTCGCGTCGGTCGGGGAGATAGCGGTCGCCGGTCATGAAGCCGAGCACGTTGACGACGGGCACCGCGACCAGGGTGCCGCGGAAGGTCCGCGCCGAGAGCGTGGCCAGCGCCTGCCGGATCACCTCGACGCCGATCACCTCGTCGCCGTGCACGGCCGCGTTGACCCACACCGTGGGGCCGTCCTCGCGACCGTGGACGACCCGCACCGGCAGGCTCACGTCGCCGCCGGTGACCAGCCGGGTGATCGGCAGCTCGACCTCCTTAATCGACCCGGCCCGCACCCGGACGCTGCCGATGGCGAACGACTCACGCAGCGCCATGCCGTCCCCGGTTCTTGCGGCGCACCCTCCGCGGCGGTCGTCCGCCCAGGTAGGAGCGGCCGGAGTCGACGAGGAAGCCCTGGCGCAGCGCCTCGCGGCCCACCAGCATCCGGAAGCCCATCGCGTCGCGGCGGGTGAGGGTGACCTCGGTCGTGATCGTGTGGCCGATCAGCTCGATCTCGGTGAGCACCACGATCCGCAGCTGCGCGTGGCCGGTGGAGCTGCGCACCAGCCGGCGGTCGTGGACGGGGCACTCGACGTCGACGGCGTCCTCCGCGGAGCGCTGCCAGGGCTGGACCGAGAAGCGCACCCAGCCGGCGCCGTCCCGCTCGAACTCCCGCAGGTCGTAGGCGTGCAGCGCCGACGTGCGCGCGCCGGTGTCGAGCTTGGCCTTCACCGGCCCCACACCGAGGCCGGGCAGGTGCACCCATTCGCGCCACCCGGCCGTGACCGGCGGGCTGATTGAATGGGACCTGACCACGCTGCCATCCAAGCAGGGAATCCCATCAGGCCGGCAATGAAGCTCGCGATCCTCTCCCGCGCGCCGCGTTCGTACAGCACCCAACGCCTGCGCACCGCCGCGCTCGACCGGGGCCACCAGGTCAAGGTGCTCAACACGCTGCGCTTCGCCATCGACCTCTCCGGCGAGGAGCCGGACCTGCAGTACCGCGGCAAGCAGCTCTCGGACTACGACGCCGTGCTCCCGCGCATCGGCAACTCGATCACCTACTTCGGCACCGCCGTCGTGCGCCAGTTCGAGCAGATGGACGTCTACACGCCCAACACCGCCAACGGCATCGCCAACTCGCGCGACAAGCTGCGCGCGACGCAGATCCTGTCGCGGCACAACATCGGCATGCCGGCGACCACGTTCGTGCGCGAGCGGGCCGACGTGATCCCCGCGATCGAGCGTGTCGGCGGGGCGCCGGTCGTCATCAAGCTGCTGGAGGGCACCCAGGGGATCGGGGTCATCCTGGCTCCGGACATCAAGGTCGCCGAGGCGATCATCGAGACCCTGCAGAGCACCCGCCAGCAGGTGCTCATCCAGCGGTTCGTCAAGGAGAGCCGCGGCCGTGACATCCGGGCCCTGGTCGTCGGCGACCGGGTGGTCGCCGCGATGCGGCGGGTCACGCAGGGCGACGAGTTCCGGTCCAACGTCCACCGCGGCGGCAGCGTCGAGCGGGTCGACCTCGACCCGGCGTACGAGCAGGTCGCGGTCCGCGCCGCCCAGATCATGGGGCTCAAGGTGGCCGGCGTCGACATGCTCGAGGGCAGCGAGGGGCCGCTGGTCATGGAGGTCAACTCCTCCCCGGGCCTGGAGGGCGTGGAGACCGCGACGAAGCTCGACGTCGCCGGCGCGATCATCGACTACATCGACAACCAGGTCGCCTTCCCGCAGATCGACGTGCGCGAGCGGCTCAGCGTGTCGACCGGATACGGCGTCGCCGAGCTCGTCGTGCACGGCGACGCCGACCTCGTCGGCAAGACCCTCGGCGACTCCGGCCTGCGCGACCGCGACATCACCGTGCTCACCCTCCACCGCGGCACCACCGTGATCCCCAACCCCTTCCCCCACCATGTGCTGGAGGCCGAGGACCGGCTGCTGTGCTTCGGCAAGCTGGAGGAGATGCGCTCGATGATCCCCACCCGCCCGAAGCGGCGGGCCCGGGTCAAGCGGCTGCCCAAGCAGCCCATCCACCGCGACGGGTGACGGCGCCTGGTCGCCGGCACGCCACGCCGCCTGCGCACGTCGTCGCCGCGGCGGCCACCCGACGCGTCCGCCGGTTGCGGCAGGATGAGCGCCATGACTGACGCACCCGCCGAGCTGGTCCACCTCGACGTCGCCGACGGCATCGCGACCATCACCCTCGACTCGCCCCACAACCGCAACGCGCTCTCGCGGCAGCTGGTCACCGAGCTGGTCGCCCACCTCGCGACGGCCGACGCGGCCGACGACGTGCGGGTGGTGGTGCTGCGCTCCTCCGGGCGGGTGTTCTGCTCCGGAGCCGACCTCTCCGAGGCCTCGACCGTGCCCATGCAGGAGGGCGCCCGCGCGATCGTCGCGCTCCAGCGCCAGATCGTCGCCCTCACCAAGCCGGTGGTCACCGTCGTGGAGGGCGCCGCCCGCGCCGGCGGGATCGGCATCGTCGCCGCCTCCGACGTCGTCGTGGTCGCCGAGGACGCCACCTTCGCGCTCACCGAGGTCAAGCTCGGCCTCACGCCCGCCGTCATCTCGCTGACCGTCTTCCCGCGGCTCACGCCGCGCGGCCTGGCCTGGACCGCTCTCGGCGGCGAGGTCTTCACCGGTGCCGAGGCGGCCGACTACGGCCTGGCGACCTTCGCCGTGCCCGCCGGGCAGCTGCAGGCGCGCGTCGACGAGGTGGTCGCTCAGATCGCGACCGGCGCCGCGCAGGGTCTGCGCGAGACCAAGCGGCTGCTCGCCGCGGACCTGCTCGCCCGCATCGACGACCGCGGTGAGGAGCTCGTCGAGCTCAGCGCCCGCCTCTTCGGCTCCGAGGAGGCACGCGAGGCGATGACGGCGTTCCTCACCCGCAAGAAGGGCTGACCCGGCGCGCCGGCTCAGCCCTCGAGGTACGTCGTCAGCATCGTCACGATCGCGCGGTGGGCGCGCTCGAGGTCGATGCTCGTGCCGAGCAGGCGCTCGTTGTGCAGGCTGCGCAACATCGCCGGCAGGACCTCCGACATGACCGCCGACCGCTCCGCGTCCACGTCGTCGAGGTCCTCGAAGAAGTGCACGAACGCGCCCGCGGCGAGCTCGTCGAGGTGCCGGATCGAGGCGGCCGTGCGCGGATGGGTCTCGGCGAGGACGTCCAGGGGGCGCGGCAGCGCCCACCGGATCGTCTCGACCGCGATGGCGTAGGGCGACTCCAGGAGGTCCCGGTAGAGGTCGGCGACCTCGGCGACGCGGCCCGCGATGGTCGTGCTCTGCGGGGTCGCCCAGAGCTCGGGACCGACCTCGACGATCTGGTCCACCACGGCGGACCAGAAGCCGTCGGAGTCGCCGAAGAGGTTCTGCACCGAGCCCCAGCTGAGCCCGGCCTCCTTGGCGACCATGTTGATCGAGACGGTCTCCGGCCGTCCCGTCCCGAGCATCTGGAGAGCGGTGGACAGCAGCTTCTCGCGGGCTGCCACCCCTCGGCGGTTCGGTTTGCGCGGCGGTGCCGCAGGCGTCGTAACCATCGTGTTCCCCCCTAGGACGCGCGATGCCTTGGCAACATTCAACCGCACTTCGGCCCCGACGGCTGCCGATGACCATCCCTGTAGAGTTGGGTGCTTGCCGCGGCGCCCGCGGTGGGACAGGAACGAGTGCGGACGGCAGGTGCGTCGAGCAGTGGCAGACGAGCTGGTGGAGCGCGAGGTCGCCGTCGAGCAGGCCTTCGTCGATCGGGTCTACCGGCAGCTGGAGCGAGCCGGCAGGGCCGCTCAGCAGCTGGCCAAGGAGGGGCACTCGCGGGGGCGTCTGGGTCACGAGGGCGGCCTGGTCGAGCGCGACGCGATGGTCTTCCAGGCGGCCAAGCGGATCGCCCAGCTCGATGCCGCCCACGAGGGGCTCGTGTTCGGACGCCTGGACCTCGACGACACGATCGACCCCGAACCGCGGTACGTCGGCCGGATCGGGCTGCGCGACGACAACCACGACTCCCTGCTCATCGACTGGCGGGCGCCCGCCGCCGCGGTGTTCTACCAGGCGACCGCCGCCGACCCGCAGGGCGTGCTGCGCCGCCGGGTCCTGCGCAGCGCCGGCAGCACGGTCGTCGGCGTCGAGGACGAGCTCCTCGACGCGGAGGGCATGGCCCGCGCCGAGGCGGCCGGCCGGGACCTGCCGATCGTCGGCGAGGGCGCGCTGATGGCGCAGCTCTCCCGGGCACGCGACCGGTCGATGCACTCCATCGTGGCCACCATCCAGGCCGAGCAGGACAAGGCCATCCGGGCCCCTTCGAAGGGCGTCGTGAGCATCTCCGGGGGCCCCGGCACCGGCAAGACGGTGGTGGCGCTGCACCGCGCGGCGTACCTCCTCTACACCGACCGCCAGCGCTACGAGCGCGGCGGCGTCCTCGTCGTCGGGCCGTCCGGCGTCTTCATGCGCTACATCGAGCGGGTGCTGCCGTCGCTCGGCGAGACCGCGGTGGCGCTGCGCAGCCTCGGCGAGGTCGTCGACGACGTGCGGGCCACCCGCCACGACGAGCCGGCCGTCGCCGACATCAAGGGCTCGGCGCGGATGGCGGAGCTGATGCGGCGCACGGCGCGGCAGCAGGCGCCCGGCTCTCCGCGGGAGTACCGCGTCTTCTGGCGCGACGAGCGGCTGGTCCTCGACCGCGGCCGGCTCGGCCAGATCCGGCGCCAGCTCATGTCGCAGGGCCTGCGCAACAAGCAGCTCCCCAGGGTCTCCCACGCGCTGCTCGACGCGCTGTGGCGGCAGGTCCGCGGCGAACGCGGTCGCGAGCAGGGCCGCGAGAAGTTCAACGACGAGATGCTCTCCCGCGACGACTTCCTCGACTTCGCGCTCGCCTGGTGGCCGCCGCTCGACGCGCCGACGGTGCTGTGCTGGCTGCGCGACCCCGAGTTCCTGGCGCGCGTCGGCGAGGGGCTGTTGTCGGCCGAGGAGCAGCGCCTCCTCCTCAAGACCTGGGCGCACCTCGATCCCGCCCGCCCGATCAGCGGCCAGATCTCCATCGAGGACGTCCCGCTGCTCGACGAGCTGCGCTATGCGCTCGGCGACGTGCCGCAGAAGGCCGACGACGAGCGCGACGACCCCCTCGCGCTCATCGAGGGCGCGGTCGACATCCAGGAGCTGATGACCGCCGCCGACCGCGAGTTCGCCCCGTCCGGCCGGGCCTGGCGCCCCCCGGTCAGCAGCATCGAGGACGACGGCTACGCCCACGTCCTCGTCGACGAGGCCCAGGACCTCACCCCCATGCAGTGGCGGATGGTCGGTCGCCGCGGGCGCACCGCGTCGTGGACGATCGTCGGCGACCCCGCCCAGTCGTCGTGGCCCGAGCCGGCCGAGGCGGAGGCCGCCCGCGCCGCCGCCCTCGAGCGCAAGCAGGTGCACTCCTTCCACCTCTCGACCAACTACCGCAACTCCGCGGAGATCTACGCCCACGCCGCGGCGTACGCGCAGCGGGTCGGTCTCGACGCGGACCTCCCCGACGCCGTCCGCCGCACCGGCGAGGAGCCGCGCCGGGTCCACCTGCCCGCCGACGCCACCGCCGAGGACCTCGAGGCGGCCACCCGCGAGGCGGTGCTGGACATCGCCGGCCGGGTCGCCGGCACCGTCGGCGTCGTCGTCCCCGTCGCCCGCCGTTCCGAGGTGAACGCCTGGCTCGCCTCGTGGCCCGAGCTCGCCGCCGACGCCCCCGGTGCCCGCGCCGCGATCGACTCCTCCGTCGCGCCCTCCGGGGACGACCGGGTCGTCGTCCTCACCGGTCTCGACACCAAGGGCCTGGAGTTCGACGGCATCGTGGTGGTCCGACCGCAGGAGATCGAGGACGAGTCCGCGACCGGCCGGGCGACGCTCTATGTCGTCCTCACCCGCGCCACCCAGCTGCTCACCACGGTCGGCTGACCCCGGTCCGGCGGCCGGCGGCGCCGCGGCGTTGTGCACGACGCCCAACCCGGCCGCCGATGTTGTACGCCGGCCCGAGAGCCGGCCGCCCTCCGCGGCGCAGGCTGGACCCCTCGCGCGACGACTCGTCGCCACCGGTCCACCCGACAAGCACGGAGGAAGACATGGCCAGCACGACGGCAGGCGGCGGCGCCGCGGGTGACATCGCGGTGCCCTGGAAGGACAAGAAGCGCTCCCTGTGGATGCTGGGCCTGGTCGTGCCCACCACGCCGATCGCCGGCATCGCGCTGTTCGAGGCGACCGGCAGCGCGCTGTGGCTCTGGCTGACGCCGGTCGTCTTCTTCGCGCTCATCCCGCTCATCGACCTGGTCGCCGGCTACGACGACACCAACCCGCCGGACGAGCTCATCGAGGCGCTGGAGAACGACCGGTACTACCGCTGGGTCACCTATCTCTACCTCCCGGTCCAGTACGCCGGCTTCGTGGTCGCGATGTGGTACCTCGCCACCGCCGACCTGTCCGTGCCGGCCAAGGTGGGCCTGGCGATCTCGATCGGCGTCGTCGGCGGCGTGGCCATCAACACCGCGCACGAGCTGGGCCACAAGCGCGAGTCGGTCGAGCGGTGGGCGTCGAAGATCGCGCTCGCGCAGACGGCGTACGGGCACTTCTACATCGAGCACAACCGCGGCCACCACGTGCGGGTCGCGACGCCGGAGGACCCGGCCAGCGCGCGGATGGGGGAGAGCGTCTACCGGTTCTGGCCGCGCACGGTGGCCGGCGCGCTGCGCAGCTCGTGGGAGTTGGAGGCCAAGCGGTACCAGCGCAAGGGGACGCACCCCTTCCACCTGGGCAACGACGTCCTCAACGCGTGGCTGATGACCGTCGTGCTGTGGGGCGGCCTGCTGCTCTGGCTCGGCCTGGGGTACGACGTCCACCCGCTCGCGCTGCTGCCGTACCTGCTGCTCCAGGCGGTCGTCGGCTTCTCCCTGCTCGAGGTCGTCAACTACATGGAGCACTACGGCATGCTGCGCCAGAAGGTCGGCGCGCCGGGCAGGCAGCGCTACGAGCGGGTCACCCCGGCGCACTCGTGGAACTCCAACAACATCGCCACCAACGTGCTGCTCTACCACCTGCAGCGGCACAGCGACCACCACGCCAACCCGACCCGGCGCTACCAGACCCTGCGCGACTTCAAGGACGCCCCGGTCCTCCCGACCGGCTACACCGGCATGATCGTGGTCGCGCTCGTCCCGCCCCTCTTCCGCGCGCTGATGGACCGCCGCGTCGTCGCCCACTACGACGGTGACCTGCGGCGCGCGAACATCCTGCCGAGCAAGCGGGAGCGCCTGCTGCGCCGCTACCCGGTGCCGGCGGACGTGCTCGCGGCCGAGCGGGCGGAGGCCGAGCGGGCGGAGGCCGAGCGGGCGGAGGCCGAGCGGGTCCTCGCCGACACCAGCGCCCGCGCCGTCACCCACGAGGTGCTCGCCGCGCGGTGCCCGGGCTGCGGCTACACCTACGAGGTCGCGGCCGGCAACGAGCTCGAGGGCTTCGCCGCCGGGACCGCCTGGGCCGACATCCCCGACGACTGGTGCTGCCCCGACTGCGGCGTACGCGAGAAGGTCGACTTCGAGGCCGTCGAGCCGCGACTCAGCGTCGTCGGCAGGGTCGGTGCTTGAGCGGGGCGCCGTGTGACCGCCCCGCCGCCCGACCCCCGCTCACCCCCGGCCGGCGTGGAAGAGCTGGTGGTGGCGCAGCGCCACGGCGAGCTGGGGGTCCATCCGGGTGACGGGGCGGCCGAGCATCTCCTCGGCCTGGGCGAGCCGGTAGCGGATCGTGTTGCGGTGCACCACCAGGGCCCGGGCCGCCTCCTCGGCGCTGCCGCCGCTGTCGAGGTACGCCGTCAGCGTCTCCCGGATCCGCTGGACCGCCTCCTCCTCACCGACGAGCGGGCCGAGCTGGCGGCCGACGAACCGGTCGACCTCGGCGGAGCAGCCCAGCAGGACGGGCAGCTCGACGTCGGCGTACAGCGCGAGCCAGCGGTCGGTGTCCGGAACGGTCACGCGCAGGGCGCCCTGGGCCTCGCGATGGGAGGCGACGAAGCCGGCGATGTGGGGGGTCGCGGAGCCGACGCCGACGACCACGCCCTCCGGCCGCCGGTCCACCGCGGTGAGCGAGGAGGCGAGGGCGGAGAGGTCCGGCGCGTCCCGCGTGCCGAGCCACATCCACAGCTGACGGCCACCGGGCTTGACCATCAGCGGGTTCGCGGCGCCGATGCGGCGCGCCAGGTCGGCGGCGAGCGGTTCGAGGGTGCCCGCCTGCCCGGCGTCGCCCACGGACAGCACGACGGCGGTGTGCTGCACGGAGATCGGGTAGCCGCCGAGCGCCGCCGACGCCTCGCGCGGGTCGGCCAGCTCGCCGGCCAGGATCGAGCGCACCGACTCGTACCGCTGCGCCGCCGCGCCGGTCAGCACCTTCGACCGCGCCGCCTGGTAGGCGGTGATCGACTCGGTGATCGACTGGTCGAGCCACACCCCGGCCCGGTTCCAGAAGTACATGAGCAGGTCCGCCCGGTCGAAGTCGGCCGGCGGGAGGGCCGAGATGAGCTCGCTGACGTAGGCCCAGACCTCCTGCTGGGCGATCCGGTAGAACCGGATCAGCGCCTCCAGCGGCAGCTGCCGGTCGGCGATGTCCACCGCCAGCAGGCGGGCCGCCTCCGGCAGGTGGAAGTGCTGCTCGGGCTGGGCGATGTCGCCGAGGAAGGCCACCCAGTGCTCGCGGATGGTCACCCGCAGCGTCGGGAGCAGGCCGTCGACGGCCTCCACCTCCGGCATCTCGCGCACGATCGCCCCGAACACCCGGTCGACCCAGGCCTCCACCTGGTCGGGCTGGGCCTGCTCCGCGACGTACGCCAGCAACCAGGGCGCGAGGTCGGACGGCACACGATCCCTGCTCATCCGCCCACTCTAGGGCGTCAGAGGCGGCCCGCCGGGCGGCCGCGCGGCCAGGCCGTCACCCGCCGAGCCGCGCCTCGACCTCGCCGAGCAGCGGGTCCCGCAACCCCGTGGAGTCGTGCTCCCACCACACGTCGCGATAGATCACGCGGCCGGTCATCCAGCTCTCGTACGCCGCCAGCGGCACCGCCTGGAACGCCGGACCCGGCACGCGGCGGGTGGGCGCCTCGATGCCGAGGTCCGCGGCGGGGGACCAGCCGTGCCGGCCGTAGTAGCCCGGATCGCCCTCGAGCACCACCACCGGCGCGCCGAGCCGGTCGGCCTCGGCCACCGCCGCCGCGAGCAGCCGCTGACCGATGCCGCGGCCCTGGTGCGCGGGCGCCACGCTGAGCGGGCTGAGCACGAGCACGTCGACGAGCGCCGGCCGGGTGTCGAGCCAACCGTGGCTGAGTCCCACATGCCCGACGACCTCGCCCGAGCCGTCACCCGGGCCGTCCAGGGCGACCAGCTGGGCCCGGTCGAGGCCGCGCGCGACCACGGCGGCCCACAGCTCCGCGACGGCCGCTCCCGCCTCGCGGAACGCGGCGGCGATGACCCCCATCGCCTGGTCGGCGGCCGCGGTCTGGTCGGGCTGGAGGGTGCGGATCTCGGGACGCATCGCGCCATTGTCGCGGGAGCACGACGCCGGCGCATTCGCAAAGTGGTGTTTGCAAACAGATCTTTGGAGTTAGGGTGAGGCCATGACCGATCAGCGACCGTCCGTCGTGACTCCGGATCTCGCGGGTCTGCGCGCTCTCTCCCACCCGACCCGGCTGCGGATCCTCAGCCAGCTGCGGATCGAGGGCCCCGCCACCGCCACGACGCTCGCGACCCGCTTCGGGCTCAACACCGGCGCGACGTCGTACCACCTGCGCCAGCTCGCCGCGCACGGCTTCGTCGTCGAGGACGAGGGACGCGGCAACGCCCGGGACCGATGGTGGAAGGCGGCGCACCAGGAGACCCACAGCCGTGCGGCCCAGGCGCGGACCCGGGAGGAGCGCGACGTCGCCGACGCGTTCGTGCAGGCCGCCGCGGTCATGTACGCCCAGAACCTGCAGGCCGCGATGGAGGAGCGGCCGCTGCTGCCGACACAGTGGCGGGCCGCCTCCACCGTGAGCGACTGGGTGCACACCATCCCGGCCTCGAAGGCCGCCGACCTCGTCGCACGGATCAAGGAGCTGATCGCGTCCTGCCAGGACGAGCCCGGCGACGACGCCCTCCCGTTCGCCGTCCAGATCCAGGCGTTCCCCGTGCCCGGGCATGTCGAGGTCTCCGAGGACGGCGAGTGAGATGGCGGGGCGCTCGGGCGTCCTGATCGGCTTCCTCGCCGCCGACGCGATCTCCCTCGCCGGCACCCGCCTGTCGCAGATCGCCGTCCCCTGGCTGGTCCTGACGACCACGGGCTCGGCGGCGAAGACCGGACTGGTCGCGTTCGCCACGCTGCTGCCCCTCGTGCTGGCCCAGGCGCTGAGCGGGCCGTGGATCGACCGGGTCGGGCCGCGCCGGGTCGCCGTCGGCTTCGACCTCGGCTCGGCCGTCGCCGTCGGTCTCGTCCCGGCCGCGTACGCCGCCGGCTGGCTGAACTTCCCGGTGCTGGTCGCGCTGGTCGCGGTCACCGGCCTCCTGCGCGGTCCGGCCGAGGCCGCGCGGCACGCGATCGTGCCCGCACTCGTGCGGCACCTCGGTCTGCCGACGGAGCGGGTCACCGGACTGGTCGGGACCACCGACCGCCTCTCCGCACTCGTCGGTGCTGCCGTCGGCGGAGGGCTCGTCGCCGCGCTGGGACCGGCGACCGCGCTGCTGGTCGATGCCGGGTCGTTCCTGGCCTGTGCCGCCGTGCTCGCCGCCTCGACCCGCGGGGTGCTCGGCGACGGGCCCGCACCGGTCTCGCCGGCGGACCGGTCGTCGTACCTCGGCGACCTGCGGGACGGCTGGGCCTTCCTGCGCCGGGACCCGGTGCTGCTGGGGATGATGGTGATGGTCGCGATCACCAACATGCTCGACCAGGGCTTCTCGGCGGTGATGCTGCCGGTGTGGGCCGACGACTCGGGCGGCGGCCCCGCCGCGATCGGGCTCCTCGGCGCCTGCATGGGCGGCGCCGCGCTCCTCGGCTCGGTGGTCGCGACCTGGCGTGCCGAGCGGCTCCCGAGACTGCGGACCTACGTCGTCGGCCATCTCGTCGCGGGCGCGCCGCGCTGGGTGGTCCTCGCCCTGGGCTGCCCGCTCTGGCTGGTGGCCGCTGTGCACGTGGCCGCGGGGTTCGGCGCCGGCTTCATCAACCCGGTGCTCGGGGCCGTGCAGTTCGAGCGGATCCCCGAGCGGCTCATGGGCAGGGTCGGTGCGCTGTCCGTCGCTGCGTCCTGGTCGCTGATGCCGCTCGGCGCCCTCCTCGCGGGCGTCGTGGTCGGTGGCGTCGGACTGTCGACGGGTCTGCTCCTGCTCGGCGCCGGCTACCTCGTGGTGACGATGGCGCCGGCCCTGCTGCCCTCGTGGCGCGACATCGACCGCCGCCCTCGGCAGGACACGGCACAGGACACGGCACAGGACACGGCACAGCCCGCCGGGCCGGTCACCTGCTCGCCGTGACGCTCTCGAGATAGCCGACGACCAGAGCGATCGCCTGGCTGAGGAGGAACTCGTCGCCGTGCGGGTCGTGCTCGAAGGCCAGCTGGAAGGCCCGGTCGCCGACCTCGACGGCGAGCTCGGCGATCGCAGCCAGCTCGCGCTCGTCGTACCGGTCGGTCGTGAGCAGTCCGGCGTCGGTCGCGAACGCGCGCAGGTTGGCGGCGATGCGCCGGTTGTGGTGGCGGCCGTACTCCTCGATGGCGGGATTGGTGCGTCCGCGCATCCAGATCTGCAGGAACGCGGGGCGGCGGTGGTAGACCGCGACGAAGGCGCGCATCGCCGTCTCCACCATGGAGCGGATCGTCACCTCGCGCAGGGCGGCGAGATCGGCGGCCACCTGGTCGTCCATCTCGGCCATGTCGCGCTCGCAGACGGCGAGCAGCACCGCCTCCTTGTCGGCGAAGTACTGGTAGAGCGAGGCGACCGGGAGCCCGGCCGTCTCCGCGATGGACCGTGTCGTCAGCCCGTCCACGCCGTTGGACACGACGAGACGGGCGGCCGCGTCGAGGATGCGCTCCACCCGCTCGCGCGAGCGGGCCTGCGCGGGGACCCGGCGGCGGCTGGGCCCCACGCCGGAGCCGGCGATGGCGGACGGCATGGACGCAGTGTAGACCGGACCCGAACCTGACACATGTTCATGTCTCCGCGAGGCCCGTGATCGCTGTCCCCGTCCTCGCGTCGTCAGGGTGCGGCGAGCGGCTCCGCGTCCGTGACGGGCGCGGTACGGCGGGTCAGCCGCCGCACCGACGGCGCGCCGAGCGCCGCCAGCGAGCTCAGGCCGACGACCGCCGCGACCACGACCAGCCAGGCCTCGGTGCCGACCAGCGCGGCCACCGGCCCGGTCAGCGCGAGGCCGATCGGGCGGCAGACGTAGGAGCCCACGAGGTCGAAGGAGTAGACCCGGGCGAGCATCTCCTCGGCGACGTTCTCCTGGATCGCCAGGTCCCAGTTCACGCTGAACAGCTGCAGGCCCACGCCGTGCACGAACGCGCCGAGGAGCACCCAGCGGAGGTCGCCGGCCAGTGCCATCGCGAGCGGGAAGGCGGCGGTGAGCGAGAGCAGGACCACCCCCCAGCGCAGCAGGCGGTGGGGCCGCCAGCGCAGCGCCATCAGTCCGCCGGCGACGAAGCCCGCCATGAGCGCGGAGAGCGCCCAGCCCCATGCCTCCTCGCCCCACGCCGCGCCGATCACGATCGGCCCGAGCACGCCCTGGGCGCCGCCGTAGAAGAGGTGGTAGAGCAGCGCCTGACCGATGAGCAGCCACAGCCAGCTGTGCCGCAGCACCTCGCGCGCGCCCGCGGCGAGCTCGGAGAGGATCCGTGCGTGCTCCCCGCCCGACGGGCTCGCGGCCCGGATCATCGCGAACAGCGCGGCCGCGACGGCGTACGTCGCCGCGTCGACCGCGATCGCCCATCCGGGGCCGGCGAGCGCGACGACGACGCCGGCGAGGGCGAACCCGACGGCGAACGCCGTCTGCTGGGCCAGGCTGCGCAGCACCACCGCCCCCGCGAGCTGCTCCTCGCTCACGGTCGAGCGCGTCATCGCATTCGAGGCCGGCTGGGCGATCGCGCCGAGACAGCCGGTCGCCACGCCCATGACGGTGAGGAGCCAGATCGAGCCGTGGCCGGTGATCAGCGCCGCCGCCAGCGCCGCCTGGGCGACGGCCGTCGCGGCCGAGGAGCCCTGCATCAGGACCTGGCGGGGCAGGCGGTCGCCGAGCACGCCGCCGTACAAGATGGTGACGACCTCCGCGGCGGCGGACGCCGCGACCACCAGGCCCAGCTCGGTGGCCGACCCACCGAGGTCGAGCACGGCGAACGCGAGCGCGACCGGGGTCATCGCCGATCCCAGACCGCTGACGGCCACGCCGCCGGCGAGCAGGCGGAAGTCGCGGGAGCGCAACGGCGACAACATCGTCATGCGCCCAGAATAGTTCGCTAGCGAAGTATTCGCCATCGAAATACCGTCGGCGGTCGCGGCCCAGTAGCGTGCGGTCATGGCCGAGGACTGGACCGATCGTCATGTCGCGCGGTGGAAGGACCACTGGCTGGACCTGGCCTTCGACGAGGTGGTCGAGGGGGTGTTCGTCCGCATCCACCGGATCGACCGCTACCTGCGCACCGCCAAGCAGCGCGCCGTGGCGGAGGTCGGCCTCACCGACTTCGAGTACGACACCCTCCATGTGCTGATGATCCGCGACACCCCCGGCTCCGCCTCCCCGACCGAGCTCGCCGCCGAGCTCGGCGTCTCCGGGGCGGGGATGACCGGACGGCTCGACGGTCTCGAGAAGGCCGGGTGGATCCGTCGCATCCCGTCCGTCGACGACCGGCGTCGGGTGATCGTCGAGGTGACGAGGAGCGGCATGGAGGTGTGGCGGCGCGCGATGGACATCCGCGGCGATGCCGAGAACGACCTCGCCGACGCGCTGAGCGCACGGGAGCTGGCCACCCTCAACCGGCTGCTGAAGAAGATCACGGTGCGCGCCGAGGAGCGAGAGGCCTGAGCCGGCCGGGCGGTCACCCGCATAGGCTTCGGCCATGCCCGAACAGCCCAGCACCGTCCTCACCGCCCGGGAAGCCATCGCGGCCGTCCAGGGGCACGAGGCCTGGGCGATCATCCGGCGCTCCACCCGCGCGGGCGACCGCGACACCGTCGGCGTCCTCGGCGGCACCCGCAGCGTGGTGGAGTCGATCATGGACATCCCGCTCGAGACCGGCGTCCCGGAGCCCGGGCACATCTGCGACCGGCTCGTCGCGGTCCCGTTCCGACAGGTCGGCGAGCGTGGCTTCGAGGCCCACGACGACGGCACGCCGCTCGTCGTGGTCGACGTCACCGAGGAGCACGAGTTCTCCGTGGCCGACGTCGTCGACGCGATCGACCCCGTGCCCGTCGCGTTCACCGACCGCGGCGGCTTCGAGACCTCCGACGAGGAGTACGCCAAGATCGTCGCCGCGATCATCGACGACGAGATCGGCCAGGGCGAGGGCGCCAACCTCGTCGTCGGGCGCAACTACCGCGCCGTCGTCGCCGACTTCGGCGCCGACGTCGCCCTCACCGTCTATCGCCGCCTCCTCGAGCGCGAGCGCGGCGCCTACTGGACCTTCGTCTTCTTCACCGGCGACCGCTACCTCATCGGCGCCTCGCCGGAGCGGCACGTGTCCGTCCACGGCGGTGACGTGCGGATGAACCCGATCTCCGGCACCTTCCACCTGCGCCCGCCCGCCGGCGAGACCCGCAGCACCGAGGCGCGGCTGCGGGAGTTCCTCGAGGACGAGAAGGAGATCTACGAGCTCTTCATGGTCGTCGACGAGGAGCTCAAGATGATGTGCGACATCTGCACCGAGGGCGGCCAGGTGCTCGG
>Ga0164243_10002690_pt1 | contig 29096 bp, 25 predicted proteins | sample OricompcompostOP_FD_108781 | JGI IMG/M metagenome (GOLD analysis project Ga0164243, IMG submission 108781) | Organic Plus compost microbial communities from Emeryville, California, USA - Original compost - Organic plus compost (OP) | ecosystem: Engineered > Solid waste > Mixed feedstock >... | reverse complement strand
CGTTCTGCAATTTGTAAAAAGGAGCATTGAGAATTTATTGGATTACATCCTGGCCAAACAGCCGCCAGATAAGCGGTTGATCAAAAAATTATTAATATTAAGAATTTGACAAAGTAGAGTTAACCAACACGCAATAATCCCAACCTTTCAGGCTGTGTATTACCGGTGCGTCCGGGCTTACTGTTGTACCGGAAAAAATATCTTTGAGCGAATGTTTCAGTTGCTGTTCCGGAAGCGTTACGCTTATTTCATTGGGTGAGAGATTCAGCACCACCAGGAGTTGCCGGTTGTGATGGCACCTCGTAAAAGCAAGCACCGGCTCATGCGAGGCAATGTTGATCAGTTGCGGGGCCGCGTCATCATGATGCAGGGCGGGGTGCTGCCGCCGCAGGTGCAGCAGTGTTTTGTAGAAGTCGTGCAGTTCGCAGGTATCCTGCCACTCTATCTGGTCTTTATCAAAAAATTTCAGCCGTTTGCGGTTGGGCAATTCCTGGCCGCTGTAAACAAGTGGTATTCCATCCCAGGTGCAACTGAATACGGCAAAGGCTTTGGCGGCGGCGCCATACTTTTCATACTCTGTACCATTCCAGCTGTTCTCATCGTGATTGGCGGTGAAATACAGGCCTATGGCTTTTGGCGGAAAATCGTGACGGTAGCGGTGAAGTATCTGCAGCAGATCGGTGAGCGAGGCCTGGTGCCGGCAAAACTTTTCTGTTGCGGCCATCCATTGCCAGGTATACCAGCTGTCAAATACGCTGAGGTAAGCAGTATGTTCCGTTTCGGCCAGCCAGAAGAGCGGCTTGATGGTGTCCAGTTTTGTGCGGGCTTCGCGCCAGAAATCGAGCGGCACCAGGTGCGCCATATCGCAGCGAAAACCATCAATATTGGTTTCTTCTATCCAGAAACGCATGGCGGCGATCATAGCGCGCCGCATGGCGTGATCGTAATAATTGAGGTCAATCACATCGTGCCAGCCATTCACATCATAAAACTTCCCGTCAGCAGTCCGACGGTAAAATTCAGGATTGGTGCGGGTCCAGGTATGGTCCCAGCCGGTATGGTTGGCTACCCAGTCTATGATTACGCGCATACCCAGCCCGTGCGCCTCGTCCACCAGCAACCTGAAATCATCCAGTGTACCAAATTCAGGGTTGATGGAAACGTAGTCCGAACAGGCGTAATAGCTCCCGAGACTACCCTGCCGCCCTTCTTTGCTGATGGGTGTAACGGGCATAAACCACAAAATCTCTACACCCATGTCCCGGAGGCGCGGCAAATGCCGTGCAAAGGCGTTGAACGTCCCCTCCTCCGTATACTGACGGATATTAACTTCATACACATTGCTGCCCTTGCACCAGGCTACAGGCGTAAAGCGTTTATACATAAAGCAGGTTACAGTGTTACAGGTTATGCTTGATCTTTGTTCTTCCTTCGAAATTACCGCTTCATGCCGGGAAAAATGCATTCACCGGCAACTTTGTACCTTCGCAGTCGTTATAACTAAGCATGAAAACGTTCAATGTTCCCATTATCTATCGCAGCCCGTTGATAACAGCGGTCAAGAACAGGCGCAGGCAACAGGATAAAATGAAAAAAGATTTTACTCCTACCCTGCTGGATTTTGGTCCTGTGCATATATACCTGGCGCGCCATTTCGGGTTTTGCTATGGAGTGGAGAATGCCATTGAAATTTCTTTCCGCACCGTTGAGAACAATCCCGGCCGGAGGATCTTTTTGCTGAGCGAAATGATCCACAATCCCAATGTAAACGCCGACCTGGTAGAACGCGGCGTACGATTTCTGCAGGATACCCAGGGCCGCCAACTCATCCCTTTTTCGGAACTGACGCCCGATGATATTGTGATCATTCCTGCCTTTGGCACCACCATGGAAATTGAACGCCAACTGAATGAACTGGGCATACAAACAGAAACCTACAATACCACCTGCCCCTTTGTGGAGAAAGTATGGAACCGAAGTGAGCAGATTGCCAGAAAAGGGTATACCATCGTAATTCACGGTAAACCCAAACACGAAGAGACCCGTGCTACTTTTTCGCATGCGGCAGCGAATGCACCGGCTGTGATTGTAAATGATATGCAGGAAGCAACAGAACTGGCGCAATTCATTACAGGCGCCAGACCGGCAGCCGGATTCTACACGGCATTTGAAGGAAGATATTCTGCAGGGTTCAACGTGGAAAAAGATCTGCAACGCATCGGCGTAGTGAACCAGACCACGCAACTCGCAACCGATACGCAGGCCATTGCCGAATACCTGCGACAAACCATCAAGCAGCATTTCGGTCTCACCGATGCCACGATCAGTGAACGCTTTGCCGATACCCGCGACACCCTGTGTTATGCCACCAACGACAACCAGTCTGCCGTAACCGGCATGCTGCAAACACCGGCCGATATCGCCATTGTGGTAGGCGGATACAATTCCTCCAACACCACACACCTGGTAGAATTGTGTGAAGTAAAACTGCCCACTTATTTCATCAGCTCCGAAGAAAAATTATTGTCGGCGGAAGCAGTACAACATTACGACTGGCATATCCGCAAAGAACAGATCACCAGCAATTATCTGCCCTCCAATACACCGGCACGCATCCTCATCACCAGCGGCGCTTCCTGCCCGGATGCGCTGGTAGAAGGCGTTATCCGAAAGCTCACAGCTTTTTACGGAGTAGAAGAAAAAATGGAAGAGTTGATTGCAGCGTTTACTGCATCATAATACTTACCACTCACCATGCACCCTGGCTGTTAAATCATCTTGAATGATTCCAGGAACTTTGTATTGAAATTACCGCTCCTGAATGCTTCGTTGCGCATCAGTTGCTGGTGGAAAGGAATGGTTGTCTTCACGCCTTCAATCACATATTCACTTAATGCCCTGCTCATGGTGTTGATCGCTTCTTCGCGGGTGCGCGCAACGGCAATGATCTTTGCGATCATGGAATCATAGTAAGGAGGAATTACATAACCCGCATACACATGCGAATCAATCCGGATGCCGTGACCGCCGGGCTGGTGCAGTACCGTAATGCGTCCGGGGCTGGGCCGGAAATCATTGTACGGGTCTTCCGCATTGATGCGGCATTCAATAGCATGCATCTGCGGTTCATAGTTCTTGCCGGTAATGGCTTCGCCGCAGGCAATCTTGATCTGTTCCTTTATCAGGTCGAAGTTGGTGACTTCTTCCGTTACGCAATGTTCTACCTGGATACGCGTATTCATTTCCATGAAGTAGAAATTGCGGTGTTTGTCAACCAGGAATTCAATAGTACCTACGCTTTCATACCCGATGGCCGATGCCGCTTTGATGGCGGCTTCGCCCATACGTTTGCGCAGTTCGGGCGTCATAAACGGAGAAGGCGATTCTTCTACCAGTTTCTGGTGACGGCGTTGTATGGAGCAATCGCGTTCGCTGAGGTGACATACTTTTCCGTAGCGGTCGCCGGCTATCTGAATTTCGATGTGCCGTGGTTCTTCCACGAATTTCTCCATATAGATGCCGTCGTTCTTAAAGGCGGCGCCGGCTTCGGCTTTGGCCATGTTGTAGCTGTTCTCCATTTCTTCTTCAGACCATACTACGCGCATGCCTTTGCCACCCCCACCGGCGGTTGCTTTGAGGATAACGGGATAACCAATCTCTTTGGCAAGCCCTTTTGCTTCGTCCAGGCTTTCCAGCAGTTTTTCCCCACCGGGCACTACCGGCACGCCGGCCTTGATCATGGTTTCTTTGGCCGTCATCTTATCGCCCATGGCGCGGATCTGTTCCGGCGTGGGCCCGATAAATTTAATATTATGTTCGCCGCAGATTTCCGCAAAACGCGCATTCTCCGCCATAAAACCATAACCGGGGTGAATAGCGTCTGCATTGGTGATTTCCGCCGCGGCCATAATATGCGGAATATTGAGATAGGAATCGGTGCTTGCTGCTTTGCCTATACATACCGCTTCATCGGCAAAACGCACGTGCAGACTGTCCTTATCCGCGGTGGAATAAACAGCAACCGTTTTAATGCCCATTTCCCTACAGGTACGTATTACCCGCAAAGCAATCTCTCCCCGATTAGCGATTAATATCTTTTTAAACATCTTGGTTAATGTGAAAAGGTGAAAATGTGAAAATCAGCAAATCTGGTCAGCAGGTTGCCAATTTTCAATGATCACTAAAATAAGAACTAACTGCTGCCAGCTATTTTGCTATTTCACGCCGGTTCTACCAGGAACAGCGGCTGATCGTATTCAACAGGAGATGCGTCTTCTACCAGCACTTTTACGATACGTCCTTTTACTTCGCTTTCGATTTCGTTGAAGAGTTTCATAGCTTCTATGATGCATACCACTTTGCCGGGGCTTACTTCGTCGCCTACTTCCACGAATGGTGGTTTGCCGGGTGACGGGCTGCGATAGAAGGTCCCGATCATGGGACTCTTGATGGTCAAAAGATTTTCGGTGGCCGGTTCTGCGGCACGCGGCTTTTCAGCAGCTGGCTGAGGAGGAGGCGGTGGTGCAGCGGCGGCAGCAGCAATGGTTGGAATAGCCATCTGCGCGGCCTGAACCGGGGCAGCAATTACGTTCTGAGCCGGCTCTTCTTTTTGCTTTATTTGTAACTTAAATCCTTTCTCTTCAATTACCAGTTCTCCGATGTTGGATTTGTTGATCATTTTGATCAACTCCTGAATTTGCTTGAAATCCATCTGATAAAATTTTTTTTATCGGTCATTGCCGGTAAACAGGCGGCTAAGATAAGGATAACAGAATAAATAAATTGAAAACGTGCTTTTGAATTAATGCGTTATGTTGTCTGCGCTGTTCTCCATATGATGCTGCGCATAAACTTCGCCCGTGCAATGGTACAAAAAAAGACAATGGATAGCCATTGTCTCCCACTATTGTTTCACATTCAATTTATTCCTTTACACGTTCTACGTACTCGCCCGTCTTCGTATTTATACGAATCACTTCGCCTTCATTCACAAACAATGGCACGTTTACAGTGGCCCCTGTTTCGAGTGTTGCAGGTTTGAGCGTCCGGGTAGCAGTATCACCTTTTACGCCCGGCTCTGAATAAGTGATTTTCAATGCAATTTTATCAGGCAATTCCACGCTCATGGGCTGGTCTGTTTCGGTATTGATCAGCACCGATACTTCCTGGCCTTCCTTGAGAAACTGTGGCGCATCTACCAGGTGCTCCTGCACTGCAATCTGTTCAAAAGTTTCATTGTCCATAAAATTGTACCCGGTATCATCCTTGTACAAAAACTGGTATTGCTTGCGCTCTACACGCACAGGATAAATGGTATCACCACTGTTCCATGTTTTTTCTATACTGCGGGTATTGTCTACACCTTTCAACTTGGCCCACACTTTGGCAGCGGCCCGGGCTGTTTTGTTTTCGCCAAATTCCACCACGGTATACAGGCTGCCATCCAGTTTGATGATCATACCGCGACTGATATCTGCTGTAGTTGCCATAATTGGTAAAATTTCAGGAATTAAGTCTGGTTGAATGGTTGGAATCGGAATTTGAATTCCATCCTTCAATGTACAAAGTGGCGGCAAAATTATGGCAAAAATGGCAGAAATGAAAAAGGTATGCGGTAACGTTTGGGAAGGATATTGACGTACTGATGGTGGTAGGGTTCAAAAGGTCGAATGACTGCATGGTGCTATTGTTGTATATTGAACCACAATAGCATAGGGGCACGGCAGCATTACCTGCCTTGCCCCGTTGTATGGCTATTCTTTATTCTTTTTCAGGGTTATAATCACAACGCCATTTTTTCCCCTGGGTCCATAAATGGCTTCGCCTGTTTGCAACACATCAATTTTTTCGATACTATTAGGGCCAATGTTCAATTTTAAACATTCTTCCTGGGTGTATTCAACGCCATCAACAATATACAGTGCCTGATTGGCGCTACCAATTCTGAAACTAATGGGGCCGGTCATTTTATTATGGGGCAGCATCAGGGTATCTTTTCCGGCCGATAAATAGGAAAACCTTTCAACACCGCGCCCCGTTGTGGTTTTAATTTCAATCACCCCGTTTTTTCCTTTTTCGCCATAGAGTTCGATCGCTTTTTCTCCTTTTAAAACATTGATGGTTTCAATTTCATTGGGCGCGATCTTTTCCAGGGCCTTATTTCCGTCTTCCATCTCTTCTCCGTCTATGATTACCAGCACATTGGCCGGTATGGCCTTACCAACGCCATTGCCGGGCCTTGCACGTACGGGCTTTTCGGGAACCACAGACGGTTCAGGCGAACCGGGTTTCTTTTCTTTTACCGGCGCATGTTTTTGTGGTGCAGGAACCGTATCGGTCGGGGCCTGAACGATAGCCGGCACCGGTATTGAAGCAGGCACAGACACCTGGTCCGGTTTACTAACCGGGTGTTGCTTGTCCGACACACTGCTCCTGAAGGCAAGCATCAGTACCGCCATCAGTGGCAATACAAAGAGAAACCTGCCCAATTGAATTTTTGCGCTACGGGAACGATTCATCATAACAATTCGTTTTTTCAGTGAAGTGAAATTAAAATGGTTGGTGATGGTAAACCGCGCCGCGTCAGTTACCCGCAACAGTAAGTACTGGTACTGCTTTTTGTCTACCCCGTTTTGCAACACCTCGTTGTCTGCAATGAACTCGAGGTTTTGCCGCACGGCTTTCCGGATAAGCCAGGCAAAGGGATTGTACCAGTTTACGATGCATAACAATTCACACCACAGCAGATCAATCGTGTGCCTTTGCCTCACATGCACAAACTCATGGGCAATGATCTGCTGCAACTCTTTTTCTGTATGCAGCCGTTTATTAATAAAAATAGATTTGCCAAATGAAAAGGGAATAATGGCCTGATCTACCTGGTAAATGCTGATATCATCTTTCACCAGTAAGGAAGCCTTCTTCTTCATTCGCACCAGCGAATAATAGCGAATAAGAAAACGAATACCCATCACTGCCATACCCGTGAATAAAACGGCGCCCGGCAGCCACCAACCGCTTTCGCGCCAGGTAAGGTTTTGGTTTACTTCAGGTACAATTACCTGCGCGCCAATCGCCGGCACCAGGTGCATCAGGGCATGTTCGTTCCAGTCATTTTCCTGCAATACAGGAGTGATATCAATGAAGGGCATCAGCAACGACAGCATCGAATAGCCGATCAGGTACAGCCTGTTCCAGGTATAAAAGGTAAGCCTTCGCAATACCAAAATATAAAACAGGTATACCACCATCAGGCTGGCCGATAATTTCAAGAGGTATTCACTTACAATTGGCATTTCGCTATTATTTGCTGTTTATTGCTATCTGATCATTTTTATTGAACCTCCGCTCATTACGTGAATGACTATACGTTTTTCCTCATCATTGCTGCCGGAAGTAAAAATGTAGAGGGTAGAAAAATCCTTTACATTGAATGCGGCCTTGTCGTCACCTGCGCGCACGGTACCCTTCAGTTGCACCAGCCTGCCGTTCTTGTAATGTTTCTTTTCCAGTGAAAGGGTGCCCCCTCTTTCCGCCAGTAGCTGTTGAATTTCTTTCAGCTGTTCAGGCGTGTTATTGTTCTTAATGGCAATATTAACCTGGTCATGGTTGGTTTGAGCAGCCGTGGTATTGACTTTGCGCGCTGCGTAGGAATACATTTCAGCGCTGTTGACAGTACTGGCTGACTGAACCAATGTTACCTGCTGGCTTTGCGCAGCAGCCTGAGAAGGGTTGCTGTATAGCTGCGTAGTCCCGGAAAGGTTGTTTGTGGTAGTTGCGGAACCGGCGGACGTCACCCGCGTTTTACGTGGTGCAGGCTTTTGAGGTGTAACCCTGGTACCAGTCTTGTTATTGTACTTCCGGTCAAATTCAGCTTTTTCTGCCGGATTGGTGAGATCATACTCTTCTTTTCTCCCGCTCTTGAAAGTTATAGTGGCTTTGCTGTCACTCATATGCAGGCTCTGCGCATCCTTAGGCATCGTATAGCCTGTACGGGATGGCGCCGGGGGCTGAACAGGTGATGGAGGTTGAACGGTTGAGCCGGCAGGCGGCGCAACAGGCGTTCCGGGCGTTTTGCCATCTGCCGGAACGGGTGTGCCGGGAGCTGCAGGGGAAACAGGTACTCCTTGTAACGTGCTCACCTTTGCCGCAGGCGCTGCCGGTGCTTCGGGCGCCCGGACACGTACCGAAGCAGGTTCGCCGGGAGGTGTAGGGGGAACAGGCACATTGCTTACACCAGATGCGGGAGCTTTTACCGAAGGCGCTTCAGGTGGTGTGGGTGGCGTTGGCAGTTTGCCATACTTTTTTTCGAAAGCGGCCTTTTCACCAGCATCGTTCAGGTTATAGGTCTCCGTTTTGCCGTTTTTCAATGTAACGGTCACCTGGTTATTGGTGACCTGCACACTTTTCACATTGGCAGGCATGGTGTCGGCAGCTATAGTTGGATGGGTGGCATCAACCGTGCTCCTTTGCTCCCCGGGGCTTTCCCGGGTGACTGAAGGCAAGGTGGCAATGGAAGGATATTTTTCCTGGCAGGTATCCGTAACTACAGTTGCCCCGGCTGCATCAACAGCCATCCGGTTTTGCCGGAAGGCAAGCAATATCACTGCCAGTACCGGCAACAAAAGCAGGAACCTGGCCAGGTGTACCCTCGCGGATTTTCCTTTGTTCATCATGGCTATACGTTTTTTTAGGGATGAAAAATTAAAATTGCTGGCTATACTGAAGGCATTGACGCCTATTACACGCAGTAATAAGTATTGATATTGTTTTTTATCCAGCCCGCTTTGCAGCACCTGCTGGTCGGCTATGAATTCAAGATTTTGTCTTACCGATTGCCGGAGCAGCCAGGCAAAAGGATTGTACCAGGCCAGTACGCATAGCAATTCGCTCCAGACAATGTCTATAGTGTGCCGTTGCTTTACGTGTATAAATTCGTGACGGATAATTTCCTTTAATTCGGCTTCTTCATGCTGATGGGTATTTACATAAATGGCATTACCAAAAGAAAAAGGTATCACCGGTTTGTTTACCTGGTACACCTTAACGCGTCCGTTCAACAACAGTGTAGCATTGTTACGCATACACATTAACGATATAAACTGGATAACGAGTTTTGCCAGCATGATGGCAATACCCGCCAGCAATATATACACCAGCAGGTCTGTGATGCCGGCCCCTTCCTGCACCACTGTTTCGGAAGCAGCATAATAGACAGCATCACTGGTAACGGGAAAGCTGGGAATGGCAGACACTACCGCGTTTTCTGCAAGCTCGTTCTCTTCCAGTATCGTGTAAATGTTCACCAGCGGCAACAACAAGGCCAGTAAGGAACCAGCCAGCAGGTACCAGCGATTCCATGTATAAAAGGTGAGGCGGCGTAATACCAACTGGTAAAATATCCAGCAGGCGGCGAGGCAAAGGGAGCACTTGAGTATGTATTGAAGCATCTGCATGTTGTTATGGTCTTGGAGTGATCACCAGGGAGCCACTGAAACGAAAAGCATGTTTGCCCGTGTGTTTACTTCTTTTTTCCTTCAATGAGATCAATAATCTCCTTCAGTTCTTTAGGACTTAATTTTTTCTGCTCTACGAAAAAGTTCACCAGTTCTTTATAAGAGTTGTCGAAATAGTTTTTCACTACGCCGCTCAGAAAACTTTTTTTATACTCTTCTTCCGTCATCGTGGCTTTATATAAATAGGTATTGCCTACCAGCCGGCTTTTGAGCAATCCTTTTTTCTCAAGATTTTTAATAGTAGAAGCGAGGGTGGTATAGGGAGGCCGTGGCAACCCGATATTTTCCAGGAACATTTTCACATTCCCTTCGCCGGTTTTCCATACCGCCATCATGGCCTGTTCTTCCTGCGGTGTTAACTTTTCCATATCTACGATATTTTCGTAAAGCTACGAAACTTTCGTAGACCACCAAATCTTTTTTGTTAAAAACATCAGGTTATTGCGGGAAGAAGCATTTCCGGTTATTTTTGTCAACTGTAAATGAAGGAGTAAGCTTTTACCGCAGGTATGCAGATTCAACGCTGTGAAATTGGCAAAACTGCGGTTGTACTGAACAGCCATGGATGTAATAGTTTTCAGAATATCAAAAAATAGTCCCGTGAAAAATTGGATGCTTACCTTGATTGGCGCCCTTAGTATGCTTGGTGCCACTGCACAATCTGATATACCCGCCTACAAGAAATTTCCTACCGTGCCGCCTTTTACGCTGCTGCAGGCAGACAGTACCACTTTCACCAAAAATGATCTCAAAAAGCAGCCTGTGATCATTATGTACTTCAGTCCCACCTGCGATCATTGCCAGCACCAATGGGCTGATATGATGAAGCGGAAAGAAGACCTTAAACAATTCCAGATCGTCATGGCCACCTATCAACCATTTGAAGAAATGGTGGAGTTTTACCAGAAAGAGCATATTGCCGACTACCCCAACATTCATGTAGGCCGCGACGAGAAATATTTTCTGCCACCGTATTACCAGATACGGAGCCTCCCTTACCTGGCCCTTTACGACAAACAAGGCAACCTCATTACCACGTTTGAAGGGAATGTAAAGATTGACAGGCTGCTGGATGCGTTCAAAAAGAAGAAAAGGTAAACAAGGTTAAATGGTCATCTGTCCATTATTCTGTTACCTTTGCCCCGGCAAAAAATTCATAACCTCATAAAACTGTCTATTGATGAAAGTCACTGTTGTAGGCGCCGGCGCAGTAGGCGCAACCTGTGCAGATAATATTGCCCGGAAAGAACTCGCAGAAGAATTGGTACTGCTCGACATTAAAGAAGGACTGGCAGAAGGCAAGGCACAGGACATGATGCAAACCGCTGCCCTGCTCGGATTTGATACCCGCATTACCGGTTCTACCAACGATTACAGCAAAACTGCCGGTAGTGATGTGGTAGTGATCACGTCTGGCATTCCCCGCAAACCGGGTATGACAAGAGAAGAACTGATTGGCACCAACGCGGGCATTGTACGCGGTGTGTGCGAAAACATTCTGAAGCACTCCCCCAACGCCATCATTATTGTGATCAGCAACCCCATGGATACCATGACCTATCTGGCCCTGACCGCTACGGGCTTGCCCAAGAACAGGATCATTGGTATGGGTGGCGCCCTGGACAGCGCACGCTTCCGCTACCAGATCAGTCAGCACCTCGGCTGCAGTCCGGCCGACCTCAATGCCATCGTAATCGGCGGCCATGGCGACACCACCATGATTCCCCTGATACGCCATGCTACCTGGAACAGTGTGCCGGTGACCAACTTCCTGTCTGCTGAAAAACAAAAACAAATTGTTGCAGACACCATGGTGGGCGGCGCTACACTCACCAAACTGATCGGCACTTCTGCCTGGTATGCTCCGGGAGCTGCGGGTGCGGCATTGGTAGAAAGCATTGTGCGAGATGAAAAGAAATTATTTACCTGCTGCGTAAAACTCGAAGGCGAGTACGGACAAAAAGATATCTGCCTGGGCGTACCTGTAGTGATTGGCAAAAAAGGTTGGGAAAAGATCGTGCAGATAGATTTGAATGAAGAAGAAAAAGCATTGTTAAACAAGAGCGCTGAAGCGGTGCGCACGATGAACGATGTGTTGAAGACATTGTAAGCAGATTTTTTTGCAATAAAGGTCAGTTGAACAATTTAACAGTTCAATTGGCCAACAATGCTTTCCAGGGCGCTCCGGCGCCTTTTTTATTTTCTTACATTTGATAGGAGGCATTGATTTTGTACGTATACGCATGCAACCCTTGCCCGGTGTTGGCTGCACCGGCGCTCCGCATACTTAACTAAAAATGAGCGATATGGCAAAGGTGTACACGATACGGCTCCGCGCAGGCTTCCTGCTCTGTCTCATTGGTCTTTCCACAACTATGACTGCGCAATTGGTGCGCGGCGACTACCTGACGGGGAAATCGCTCCCCAGGCAAGACAATCTCATACGCGCCGATCCTGAAATATGGCTGCCGGCCGGCATTCCCGACATCCGGTTGCAACCGGACAATGGCACCATGCTGCTCACCTGGCAAACCGCCTGGGAACGCGATCTCATACAATTTGATATTGAATACAGTACCGACAATATTCACTGGCGGTACGCCGGAAGCATCGTGGCCCGCAATGAATGGCAAGGCGCAGAATATCGGTTTACCCATACCGTTATTAATGCGGAAAGAGTATTTTACCGGTTGAAAATGACGGGACGCAACAGCAATGTGGTGTACACTGCTCCCGTAAGCCGCTATGTGACCGGCAATGCGCGCAACGCCATTCCAACGCTGATCAACAATCAAACGGTAACGCTGTTCCTGAATGAAGCGTTTGAAACGGTGATCATATCCGATATGAGCGGAAGGGTTCTCCGCCGGCAACAGATCAGCGGCCGTACCGGCCGGATAGATATTGAATTGCCGCAGGCAGCCAATGGTATTTTCGTGATAAGCCTTTGGCATGCAGACATCAGTAAGAATATTGCTTATAAGGTGTTGAGCGACTGACGGTTTGTTGATTTATTGTGGCATATCTGCAGGGGGGCAATCTTTGGCGTGACGCCAGTAAAAACATAGCATGCGGTTGCCTGCCGCATGAGCGCCGGTTGCATTGATGCACGATGACCTGCCTACCTGAAAATCTGATCATCCGGAAAAAAACTTAACGAATTTTGTCTTCTGTTTTTCTTCCTGTTCGTCATTCTCTTGCTAACTTGATTACACAATCCTTTAAAACACTTATTATGAAGGACTTCATGTTTATTTTTCGTGGAGCAAATGAGCAATACAGCATGGGCCCCGAAGAAATGCAGCAGCATATGCAGAAATGGCTTGCCTGGGTAGCAGCACTGCAAAACAAAAAGATCTATGCAGGTGGTCATCCGCTACTCCCCTATGGCAAAACCGTGCAGGGCAAAAAACCGATCGTTACCGATGGACCTTTTGCAGAAAGCAAGGAACTGGTGGGCGGATATTTCATTATCAAGGCAACCTCTATGGAGGAAGCGACAGAAATTGCGAAAGATTGTCCCGACCTGCCCTTAGGCGGCGCTGTAGAAGTAAGGGAAGTGATGCCGGTTGAATAATTCAGGAAGCAGGAACGTATGGAAACAATGCCCGGCAATACCAGCAATAGCGTAAACGCGATAGTAGACCATCTTTTCCGGCATGAGTCGGGAAAGATGGTTGCTGTACTCACGCGCATCTTTGGGGTGCACAACCTGGAAATGGCAGAAGACGTGGTGCAGGAAGCATTTTTGCGCGCCACGCAGAGCTGGGTGTTCAATGCAGTGCCGGACAATCCCGCAGCCTGGCTGATGCAGGTGGCAAAAAACCGTGCCATTGACATTATCCGGCGGCAACAACATTGTACCCGGTATTCAAAAGAACTGGCGCATCAGTTGGAGCAGGAAACAGCCAATACCGTACAGCAATTCTTTTCCGAAGCAGAAATTGCCGACAGCCAGTTGCGCATGATCTTTGCCTGCTGCCACCCTGCCCTGAAGGAAGAAGACCAGGTGGCGCTGACACTTAAAACCGTAGCCGGTTTTGGTATTGCAGAAATTGCACGGGCGCTGGTCACGAATGAAGCGGTTATACAAAAACGTCTGTACCGCGCCAGGCAGCTGCTCAAAGAAGAAAACATTGTGCTGGAAATTCCGGCAGGCAATGAATTATCGCGACGACTGGAAAGTGTGTATACCATCCTGTATTTGTTGTTCAACGAAGGCTATAATTCCGGCAAAGCAGATGAACTGATCCGGAGAGATCTGTGCGCAGAAGCGATGCGCTTGTGCCTGTTGCTTTCAACGCATAAGGCAGGCAACCGTCCGGCCACCTTTGCGTTGCTTTCCCTCATGTGCTTCCATGCTTCGCGGTTTGAAAGCCGGGTTAGCGAAACAAACGACATCATACTGCTGCCCGGCCAGGACCGCAGCAAGTGGAATAAAGAACTGATCCACCGCGGCTATTATTTTCTGGAAAAATCCAGTGAAGGAGAGGAACTCACCATATACCATCTTGAATCGGCCATTGCCGCAGAACATTGCCTGGCGCCGGAATTTGCCCTCACCAACTGGCAACGCCTGTTGCAGCTTTACGACATGCTGCTGGCAATTAAACCCACGCCGCAGGTATTGCTGAACAGGGCCATTGTGGTAGCGCAACTGCACAGCATCACCGCAGCCATTGATGAAATAAAGCAGATTGAAAATATTGATCACCTGCTGCGCACGCACTATATCTTTCCTGCCGTGCTGGGCGATCTGTACCTGCGGCTGGGCGACCACCGGCAGGCGCAACCATTGTTACACACAGCCTGGCGCCTTACTACTTCACAGGCAGAAAAGAAACTGATTGCTGAAAAACTGGAAAGACTCGCTACCAATAATCTGAACTGAAGCAGCTCTTTACTGCACTTTCGTCCACTCTTCGTGAATGGGTTCACCCCTTGAACTGAGTCCCTTATGCGTCCACACATTGTTGCTGACGCTGCCATCAAAACTGAGGGAAGCTCCTACCCTGCTGCTGTCGCGGGAGAAGAACTCAATGTGTTCTGTATAATTACCATTTTCAAAGGTATAGGTGCCGCCACCCGTACCGGAGATTTGTTTGGTGTCGGTATTCATTGCTACCCATTGAAACCGGGTGCCGGAGAGTATCTTGTAGGTTTTTCGGGCGCCGGGGTTCATGGTACGCATTTCACCGCCCTGCATTCTGCCGGAAATGCGCCAGGTGCCTGCCAGCGTGCCCTGGTTATCGTCTATACGGGTCCAGGTTTCTTTGGCGCCGTCTGATTGCATAATCAATCGTCCGTTTTCCACAGCATAGGTATAGGCTATGCTATTGCCTGCCTGGTCATTTTGTTGTGTATTGAACTCATAGCGAATTGTAAGCTTGTTGCCGGATGTGCTGACAATGCCCCCTTTGGTATAATGAAATTTTTTGCCGGCTTTGTCGAAAGCAGCCTGGGTAACGTAATTGTCATGCAGTATCATCACCACTTCTCCGTTTGCATCCGTTTTCTTCCAGGCTCCGGTTACAGATGGTTGTTGAACTTGTATAAAACTACCTGCAGTTATCATACTACCCATCAGCAGGCAGGCAAGCATTATTCTTTTCATGACAGTTTTTGTGAAAGGTACAAAAAACAGCATTTATGCGAACCAATCGTTAAGCGGCCATGGCAACCGGCTTTAGCATTTCAATGGCTGTAACGGCTCTTGTTACCCCGTCTAGCCCGTAAAGGAGTTTTCCGGGCAAACTCTTTCAAAGCAAATTGATATTTCCAAAACCCTAAAGTCAACCTGGCTACCAATCTGTCATGAGTATACCTGCTCCCTCAACTTTGAACAGCTTCGCAGATTTTTTGGAATGTGAAATAAAGAAGCAGGAAATATTAATAGCCGTTCTATTCGCTTGTAACGCGCACTCTCCCCAACCGCTCCAGCACTTTTTGGTAAACTGTTTCCACATCAATCTCCTCCATACAACGGAAATGCCCCAGCGGACATTTATCATAACCAATTTTTGAACACGGGCGACAGGCCAGCGGTCTGACCTCTGTTACATCATACAATGCCGCTTTATCATCTTGCCTTACAGCACGTTGACCATAATAAGGATACATACCAAATTCCGGCACCGTATTGCCCCAGATGCTAATCACCGGTTTGCGAAAAGCAGCTGCAATATGCATAAGCCCCGTATCGTGGGTAATGATCAGTTTTGCCCTGCGTATGAGATCGGCCGATTCATGAATAGAAAACTTACCGCAGGCATTGTAAATTTTGTGGGGGTCTATAGCAGCAACCTGGTCGCCGGCGGCTTTGTCTTCTTTGCCGCCCAGCAGAATCAAGGGATGGTCAATCCTGTGGCACAGATCTTTCCATTTGTGCAGGGGCAGTTTTTTGGTATTGTGCGCCGCCCCTAACACAATTCCAATATACCCGGCATGATGCGATGCGGGAATATCATTTTCTTTTACGCGGTCTTTTTCAGGAATGAAATAATCCAATCCACCGCCGTCATGCTGCACGCCAAAAGGTGCTACTGTTTCCAGGTACCGGTCAACAATATGTTTATCCGGCATCACATTTTTGTGGAAGTTGGTGTAGATCCATTTCCGGATATTCAGCTTATCAAATGCATACGTTTTTTTTCCCAGCCTTCTTTTTACTTTCAGTGTGCGCAGGTTGTGATGGAGATCAATGATATAGTCAAAGTCCTCCCGCTCCAGTTCCTCCATCAGTTGGTTCCAGTTGTTATCAAGGCAATGGATTTTATCTACATAAGGATTGCTTTCAACCAGCGGACGATATACTGCTTTCGTTAGATAATGTACTTCCGCCGTCACCACCTGTTGCTTCAGGCACCGCACCACCGGCGTTGTGAGTACGATATCGCCAATGGATGAAAAACGTATGATGAGAAATTTCATGAAGTATAGATTTACTCCTACGGCGCTACCGGCACCGCATCGCCTTCTACATAATCCAGGTCTTTATGAAATGATTCCTCTGTGAGAATGGCAGCGCCGATAGCAATAACCATGGCCACTAACCCCGTTACCCAACCGCTTTTTACATAGCCCAGCGATGGCTGCAAGGCAACAAACATGGCGGAAATAAGATTTAAACTTCCCCTTACCATATTGGGTACAGTGGTAGCAGCAGTGGCCCGTATATTGGTTCCAAATTGTTCGGCGGCCATCGTTACAAATATTGCCCAGAAGCCTGTTCCAAATCCCAGCAGGGCACACGCTGCATACAATACACCAACGGGCGTGCCCGGAGGAAGATTAAAGAACCAGATGATGCCTGCAATAGTGAGCCCGTAAAAGATGTACAAGGCTTTTTTTCTGCTCCGGAGATATTGACTCAGCAGTCCTACCGCCACATCGCCTATTGAAATTGCAGCATAGGCAAACATCAAGGACTTGCCCGGGTCAATGGTTCCTGTCACCCCCATCTTTTCCCCAAATTCCTTGGAAAATGTTACCAGAATTCCGATTACATACCAGGTGGGCAGTCCAATGAGAATACTCAGCAAATATTTTCTGAACCGGCGGCCATTGGTAAAGAACATCAGGAAATTGCCTTTTGAAATATTGGCATGCTGTATGTTTTTAAACATACCTGATTCCAGCACTCCTACCCGCAATGCAAGCAGCAGAAACCCCAATCCGCCTCCAATAAAATAGCACGTTCTCCAATGAAAATATTCTTTCAGAAAAAAGGCCACTACAGCTCCCGTAAGCCCGATTCCGGCCACCAGGGAAGTGCCAATGCCACGCTTCTCTTTGGGCAGTAATTCGCTTACCAGAGTAATACCGGCGCCCAGCTCTCCTGCCAGACCAATTCCGGTAATAAACCGGATAATCGCATACTGGTTCACGTTCTGCACAAAGCCATTGGCAATATTGCCCAGTGAATAGAGGATAATGGAGGCATACAATACCTTCAGCCGGCCTTTTTTATCTCCCAGTATGCCCCACAGAATACCGCCAATGAGCAGCCCAAGCATCTGGGTATTCAAAATAAACAACCCGTCTGTTGCTATCTGTTCGTCATTTAATCCCAGGTCTTTCAATGAGGAGATACGGATAATTCCGAACAGCAACAAATCATATATATCAACAAAATAACCCAATGCAGCCACTATCACTGCCAGACTGAATACAGAAACTGGTTTTTGTTGCATATGTCATTCAGGAGTTTGTGGAGGAATGGATGTTCGTTCTTTTTTCTTACCAAAGAATAGTTTTATCAAAACAGGGGCCGTAGTTATAATCACAATGCCCAGCACAATTACTTCAAGATGTTCTTTCAAATCAAACCCAAACTGGCTCAGGATCCATTTCTGCAAAAAATGCCCGGCAAACAACATACTGAATACCCAGGCAACACATCCTACCACATTGAAAAAAACAAATTTCTTTCTGTCCATACCCACAATGCCCGCAACAATGGGCGCAAAGGTGCGGATGATGGGAAGAAAGCGCGCCACTACAATAGCCCCGCCGCCATGCTTATCGTAAAAATCATGTGCCTGGTACAAATATTTTTTCTTGAACAGCAGACCGTCTTTCCAGTTGTACATAGCGGGCCCGATCTTACGCCCGGTCCAGTAGCCCACCGTATTGCCCAATATACCCGCGAACGATATCAATACCAGCAATGCAGTAAGCCCGAGCCATTCGTTCTGGCTACCGCCCATACCAAGATTTTTGAATAACTGATCGCTCAGGTTCACGCTGTAAATGCCCGCAACAAACAACAGGCTATCACCGGGCAGAAAGAACCCTGCAAACAAACCGGTTTCGGCAAATACAATGAACAGCAGCAACCACAACCCGCCATACACAATATAAAACATCGGGTTTACCAGGTCTTTCCAGGTAAACTCTTTTTTCAGGGTAATTTCCATACCGTCTGTCAGCGCAGCACCTGACAGTTCTTTTGCTGCATGGGCAGGAGCTGAAATGATTAGCGGAGAGGAGGCGTCTATTGTTATGGTTGCCTTTCCATGTTCGGTTTTATAGCCCGTGGAAACGCCGCCTGCTTGCACAACAATACTGTCTACCGCTGCTTCATACTGATTGGTCACCCTGATACTGATCTGCTGCTGCGCAGTAACTCCCCATAGAGAAAAAAAGCCTATTACAAAACAAACAACGCGTTTTACCATACAAGCGATCTGTTTAAGTTGGTAGCGGGAATTTTCATAGGGAGAAAACTCCTTGTTTTTATAAAATAATTCCTTTCAGAAAAATTAAGCCTGTAAATCAGCCCGGAAACCCGCTGCGGTTTCCCGGCATAGAGCACAGCAGTCCCTGTCTTCCTGCTTGCACACTATACCTGTTCCGCAACCTGCTCTGGTTCCAATGCGCCTTCCCATTTGCTAACGGCACTCGTTGCGAGCGCATTGCCCACTACATTCGTCATACTGCGAAACATATCGCAAAAGTGATCTATCGGGAGGATCAGCGCAACCCCTTCCGGCGGAATGCCAAACATAGCGCAGGTAGCCAGCACAATCACCAGCGAAGCCCTCGGCACGCCGGCGATGCCTTTACTGGTGACCATTAATACCAGCAGCATGGTAAGCTGTGTGCCAAGGTCCAGTTGTACATTATAGGCCTGTGCAATAGCCAGGCTGGCAAAGGTCATATACATCATGCTGCCATCGAGGTTAAAGGAATATCCCAAAGGCAACACAAAAGATACAATCTTGTCCTTACAGCCGAAGCGTTCCAGTTCTTCCGTGAGCTTGGGAAATACGGCTTCACTGCTGGTGGTGCTGAATGCGATCAGCAAGGGTCCGCCAATACGGCGCAACAGTTTGGTTATGCGATTGCCCAGGATCAGGTACCCCACTGCTATCAATACTGCCCACAGCGCAATGATGCCTATCAAAAAATACGCGAAATAGTGCAGGTAAAAACCGAATATCTCCAAACCTCTCATGGCCACTACCGCCGCCAAAGCGCCGAATACACCCACCGGCGCAAAGTTCATCACATAGCCTACCATTTTCAGAATAACATGCGCGGCAATATCCAAAGCCTTGATGAGCGGACGTGCATAATCGCCCATGGCGGTAATGGCTACGCCAAAGAATATACTGAACACTACCAGCTGCAGGATTTCATTGGTGGCCATGGCCTCAATAAAACTGCGCGGAATGATATGCTCCACGAACTTTTCCAGCGAAAATTGCTCGTTCTTGGTCATGAGGTCTTTTACCCCTTCAGTATCAGCCTGGGATAATTCAATGTATTGTCCGGGCTGAAAGGCGTTCACCAATACCAATCCCAGCAGCAGCGATATCAGCGAAGCGCTGATAAACCACAGCAAGGCCTTCCCGCCTACCCGGCCTACAGCTTTCAGATCGCCCAGTTTGGCGATGCCTACCACCAGCGTACAAAAAACGAGCGGCGCAATGATCATCTGCACCAGCCGGATAAAGGCCCGGCCAAGCAGGTTGATATTCCTGGAAAAGCTTTGAATAAATTCAGGCGATGCATTTCTGTTGACAATATAGCCGACGAAGAACCCCAGCACCATGGCGATGAGGATATAAAGCGTGAGCCGGTTCTTTTTCATGCAGTGTTTGTTAAGTATAGATTGCGCAATATAATATAAATGTATAAATGACCTGCCCGTATATCAGCTGATGGCCCCTTCTTATTCAGGGAAAGCTATCCGCTTGCCACAAGCCTTTCATGGAATGTTTACCGCAGCTGTTGTGCATTTATCCCCTTTTCAGGTGAAAGAAAGAAAATTTTTTTTTCTTTTTATTTTGAACGGCGCGGACGGGCATATGGAAATAGAAAGTATCCTGCAACTGGTACCTTCAGCCTGTTTTCCTGTCTTATGTGTGTACCCACGATTGCAGAGAAGGCAGCATGAGCGTAAACGGTCCGCTACCGGCCGGATATGTCATCAGCATGCCCGGATAAAATAATTTTTAAAAAATATTTCAATTCTGTCGAAAAATTAAAATAAGTCAATACCTTGACGCATTTAAAAAACACGCCAGAACTACATGAAACGGAGCTTTAAAATAGCCTGCCTGGTAATTCTTGCTATAATTACCCCTTTCCTGATTTTTGCGCAGGACACCCCTTCTTCCCTCGGACTTGATGAACGAATTAATAACTGGTTTAAGCCCATTGCAGACAAGTGGGAAAGCATCGTCTTCTGGATTCCTTTTGAAGCGGTGCCCCTGCCGCTGGTAGTAATTGTGCTGGTGCTGGGCGCACTTTTCTTTACCGGCTATTTTTCGCTGATCAACCTGCGGCGATTCGGGTTGGCCATCAGAGTGGTGCGGGGAAAATATGATCACCTCGACAAACTGAGAGATGAACCGGTTGCTACCGATACGGTGCATACAGTGAACGGAGATATTGTGGACACGATCAAGGATGAATCCCATCATGGCGAAGTGAATCACTTCCAGGCGCTGGCCACCGCTGTGTCGGGCACTGTAGGCCTGGGCAATATTGCCGGTGTGGCTGTTGCCATTGCATTAGGCGGACCCGGCGCTACTTTCTGGATGATTGTTTGCGGACTGCTGGGTATGACGCTGAAATTTGTGGAGTGTACCCTCGCCGTTAAATACAGGGATATTGACCCCAACGGAACCGTATATGGTGGTCCCATGTATTATTTAAAAAAGGGTCTTACTGGATTAAACATGCCGCGGCTGGGCAAGACCCTTTCTATATTGTTCGCTATATTATGTATTGGCGGATCATTGGGTGGCGGCAACGTATTCCAGTCGAACCAGGCCACGCAGCAAATCATCACCATGACGGGTTTCCAGAGCGGCTCTGCCGGATTTATAATCGGACTTTGCCTGGCCGTGCTGGTAGGGCTTGTCATCATCGGTGGTATAAAAAGAATCGCTACGGTAACGGAAAAGATCGTTCCGGCCATGGCCATTCTGTACATTATAGCTTCGCTGATCATTATCTTTTATCACTTTACCGATATTGGAGCAGCTTTTTCATTGATCGTTTCTTCAGCTTTTACGCCGGCTGCAGGTCTTGGTGGTGTGGTAGGTGTAATCATCCAGGGTTTTCGCCGTGCGGCATTTTCCAACGAAGCAGGAGCCGGCTCAGCGCCTATTGCGCATGCCGCAGTAAAAACAAAATATCCCGCTTCGGAAGGCCTGGTTGCGCTGCTTGAACCGTTTATTGATACGGTAGTTATCTGTACCATGACCGCACTGGTAATTGTATTGTTCAACATGAATGGCGCCTTTACCTATGGCAACCTTACCAGTGATGGACAGGTAATCCTCAACAACGGACAAGGTTCGCTCGGTGGGGTTGACCTGACCTCAGCGGCATACAACGCTGTTATCCCGCATTTCAGTTACGTGCTTACAGTAGCCATTTTCCTGTTTGCATTTTCTACCATGATCTCCTGGTCGTATTATGGATTGCAGGCCTGGAAGTTCCTGTTTGGCAGAAGCAAAATGGCAGACCTCAGCTATAAAGTACTGTTCCTGGCATTTGTGGTAATTGGCGCATCCGCTACCTTGAATGCAGTAGTAAGCTTCTCCGATGCCATGATCCTTGCCATGGTATTTCCCAACATGATCGGTTTGGTTTTACTGTTCCCCAAAGTAAAAGATGAATTGCACCGGTACCTGCATGCCATTCGCAAGCATGGCCCCGGTAAATAATACATTGTATGATTTGCATTCCAGCTATAATTGCGGACCAAACAAAAATTAATAAACAAAAATTTCTATGAGTTTATTTGCACGAAAGCCAATGAAGGCATTGATCAGCGAAGCAGAAGAAACAGGCAGCCATACCCTTAAAAGAACACTGGGCGGCGCTTCACTGGTAGCTTTGGGTATCGGGGCAATCATTGGCGCAGGTTTATTCTCTATTACCGGGCTTGCGGCAGCCAATCACGCGGGTCCTGCCATTACCATATCATTTGTTGTTGCTGCATTGGGTTGTGCTTTTGCAGGATTATGTTATGCAGAATTTGCTTCGATGATCCCCGTAGCGGGAAGCGCATACACCTATTCGTATGCCACCATGGGCGAATTCATAGCCTGGATCATTGGATGGGACCTGGTACTGGAATATGCAGTAGGCGCCGCCACGGTGGGGATCAGCTGGAGCCGTTACCTGGTGCGCTTTCTCGAAGGGTTCGACATTCACCTGCCCCTGAGCCTGACAGCCGGGCCATGGGATGGCGGTATCATTAACCTTCCCGCCGTTTTCATTATAGCACTGATGAGCCTGCTGCTCATTAAGGGAACCCGCGAAAGTGCCGGTGTGAATGCTGTGATCGTGGCCTTAAAAGTTTCTGTAGTACTCATCTTCATTATTCTCGGCTGGAAATACATCAACGAAAGCAATTACAACCCCTACATTCCTGACAACACCGGCAACTTCGGTGAATTTGGGTTCAGCGGCATTATACGCGCAGCAGCCATTGTGTTCTTTGCCTATATAGGTTTCGATGCAGTGAGTACGGCCGCACAGGAGACAAAGAATCCCAAACGCAATATGCCTATCGGTATACTGGGTTCGCTGGCCATCTGCACTATTTTGTACATCCTGTTTGCGCATGTTATGACCGGCGTTACCAACTACAAAGAATTTGCAGGCAGAGACGGCATCGCTCCTGTAGCACTCACTATTGAACAGATGGGCGTGCCCGATGCCACCGGCGCCATACAGCCCGATTATCCGTGGTTGAACCGCGCCATCGTGGTGGCTATCCTTGCCGGTTATGCTTCAGTGATCCTGGTGATGCTCATGGGCCAGTCAAGGGTATTTTTCAGCATGAGCCGCGATGGTTTGTTGCCGCGTGTATTTTCAAGCGTGCATCCAAAATTCCAGACACCGGCAAAAAGCAACTTATTGTTTATGATTTTTGTAAGTTCTTTTGCTGCGTTTGTTCCTGCGCGCGTGGTGGGTGAAATGACGAGTATAGGCACCCTGTTTGCCTTCATCCTGGTTTGCATCGGCATATGGGTGATGCGCAGGAGAATGCCGGAATTGCCCCGTGCGTTCAGAACACCGCTTGTTCCGCTGGTGCCTATCCTGGGCATTGCCACCTGTCTGTTTATGATGATATTTCTGCCGATGGACACCTGGATTCGGCTTATCGTATGGATGCTGATCGGACTGGACATTTACCTGGCCTATGGCGCCAAACACAGTCATCTCGGCAACGGTACTTCCACCCGTAAGGGTATGCGCATTGCGCGGATAGTAGGTCTGGCACTTTGCGGCCTGCTCCTGCTCACCGGCTTTTTGCACCAATACAGTGCAGGGTTCGGACCGGATGAAGACCGCACGCTGTTGTACATTTCCATCGCATTTGCGGTGATACATATGTTTGTTTATGGCAGCAAATTAGGAAGGCCGGAGCCTGTTGATTAATTTAAAAAGTTATTAAAGAGCATAGAAAAAGGCTGTTCCGGGAATACCGGGCAGCCTTTTTTGTATGGGGTAGCCGCCTGGATGTTTAAGCCATGCGCAGGCCTTCATTTTTTATTGAACGCATTTTACGCTTTAATGGCAGCACGCACGACACCCGGTGTTTTTTTGTTTTGTGGCCATATGCTTAAATTTGCACACCTTTTTCAATTGTATTAAAATCTGGTAAGCCGCAGCAGGCGGCCACTACAAACCAAGCAAAAAATGGGTCGAATATTTGAAGTACGGAAAGCCACCATGTTTGCCCGCTGGGACCGCATGGCCAAACAATTTACCCGCATAGGAAAGGAAATTGCTATTGCCGTAAAAGCCGGCGGCCCCGACCCCGCTACCAACCCTGCCCTGCGCCGTTGTATTCAGAACGCCAAGAGCGTGAACATGCCGAAAGACCGCGTGGAAGCAGCCATCAAGCGGGCTATGGGTAAGGAAATGGAGAATTACGAGGAAATACTGTACGAAGGTTACGGACCGCATGGCGTGGCCATTTTGGTGGAAACCGCTACCGATAACCACGTGCGTACGGTTGCCAATATCAAAGCCCATTTCAATAAAGGCAATGGCTCACTGGGCAATAGCGGCAGCGTGAGCTTCCAGTTCAAGAAAATGGGAGTATTCAAATTAAAACCTGAAGGCATTAACCAGGAAGAACTGGAACTGGAGCTGATTGATCATGGCCTGGAAGAAATGGGAGAAGGCACCGGCGAAAACAACGAGACCGTGCTGGTGATCCGTGTTGCCTTCAACGATTTTGGTAAAATGCAGAAAGCGCTCGAAGAAAAAAATCTTACCCCGCTTAGCGCCGAAGTGGAATGGATTCCCACCACCACCGTGCAACTGCCCGAAGACCAGGCGCAGGAAGTATTGAAACTGGTGGATAAGTTGGAACAGGACGAAGACGTGCAGAAAGTATTTCACAACCTGCAATAAATTTTCAACCGCTTAGCTACAAAGACACGGAGTTACACAATGAAAAATTGTGTGTTGCTCCGTGTCTTCGCATTTTAATGGCTTTAGTTTCTTCTTGCCGGAGGCGGCGTAACCACTACGGTTTTGGGTTTGGTGGTTGACACACGCACCAGTCGCAGCTTCATGGTATTCAACTGCACTGCCACCTGCGTATCATCGTGGCAATTGTCATCATCACTGATATCATCGCCGCCGGTATCGCCCACAATATGCCAGCGCCTTACCAGTCCATCGTCTTTAAAAGGCACTTCTGCACCTCTTGCTCCTCCTCCCAATGCCTGCACCAGTCCCTGCGGCGAAAAGGCGTTCACGCCGGGTTTGCTCACATAATGTACTTCGGAGTATTGCCCGGACAGGATTTGCCTGATCTCGTATCCTGCCGGCGCGGTGTAAATACGTTTGGTCCAGGTACCTTCTGTTTCGCTCCAGTCGTGCGTAGTCTCACGGGCATGCATATACACGGTGGCGTCAATGTGCTTTTTGTCTACGATCTTCAGGCGGATCCATGCCCATATTTCCGGGCCATGGCCGCCGAATTCGCGGTCGCCGCCCAATAATTTTTTCGGACAATAGGGTCCGATCGTTGACGGCATCACTTCCACCGTTGAATCAGGCGCCGCCAGCGGCGTGGTCTGCAGACGCACAGTGGATGACGGGGTCGCTTTTTTGTTTTGCGCATGGGCTTGCATGGCGGGCAATGCCAGCAGCAAAGCTGCAGCGTACAGCCAATATGATCTTGCCATTTTTTTCATATACATAGTTGATCTGTAAAGAATTGGGTTTTAGGGAACTTCTATGTTGCCCCGTCTCAAAACTAACAGCGCCATCCGGTCGCTGCACTACATCATGATGTAGTGACCAGGCCGATTGACCGCTCAACCATGTATCCCCGTAACTTTGCTCCATGTCACGCGCTACCGGTCATTACATCGTGCTGTTCGACGGCGTATGCAATCTGTGTAACCGGAGTGTGCAGTTCATTGTAAAAAGGGACAAGCACAAGAAATTTCTTTTCGGCTCCTTACAGGGGGAGGCAGGGCAGTCGCTGCTCAAGAAATTTTCACTGCCGGCAGCCGGATTCAATTCCTTTGTATTGATTGAAGGAGAAAAAGTATATACCCGCTCTACCGCCGCCTTGCGTGTAGTTAAGCATTTGGGCCGGGGATGGCAACTGCTTTATGCGTTGATCATCATCCCTCCTTTCATTCGCAACGGAATATACCGGTGGATTGCGGCCAACAGGTATAAATGGTTTGGAAAAAGAGATACATGCCGGGTGCCGTTGCCGGAAGAAAAAGCGCAGTTTTTGGATTGATGTCAGGCCCCGTTTTTACCGCTCATCCATCGCCTTGCCTTCATCCATTTCGCGCTTCACAATGGTCCTGAACCTGTTCTCATTGATTTGCCAGGAAAGTACTGTGATAATGGTGACGATCACCAGGCTGGCGCAGGCTATCAGTTGTACGGTGCTGAACTCAAATGGTGTAAACATGCCGGCCAGGAACGACAGTACAATGGTGCCTACAAAAGTACCGGCGAAGATATACAGCAGGTAGTACCGCCATTTTCCACCGGCACGTTGTTCTTCCCAGTATTTAATAAAACGTTTTTCCTTGCTGTTTAACACATCAGAAAGTTGATAAAGCAATGGGCCGGCACACCACACGCAGTCTCTATTCAGCCATCATCTGCTTTATGACATCAATAATTTCTTCGCGGTTGGGCTTGCTGAAATAATCACCATCACTGCCGTAGCTGGGGCGGTGCGCCTTACCGGTGATGGTGCGCGGCGCCACATCCAGCCAGCGATAGCCGCCCTGCACTTCCATTACCTGGTTGTACATAAATCCGCAGGCGCCTCCGGGCACGTCTTCATCAATGAACACAATACGATTGGTCTTTTTGAGCGAGTCCAGTATCTTATGGTGTATATCAAACGGCAACAGTGTTTGCACGTCAATGATCTCACATTCTATACCCGCCTTTGCCAGGTGTTCGGCAGCATCCTGTATGATGCGCAATACAGAGCCGTAAGATACAATGGTTATATCGCTGCCCTCGCGAATCACTTCAGGCACGCCAAGCGGCACACGGAATTCAAGCAGGTTCGACGGCAGTTTTTCCTTCAGCCGGTAACCGTTCAAACATTCTACTATAATGGCCGGGTCATTACCCTGCAACAGGGTGTTGTACATACCGGCCGCCTGCACCATGTTACGCGGAACGCATATGTGCATACCGCGCAGCGAATGCAGCATCATACCCATGGGCGATCCGCTGTGCCAGATGCCTTCCAGCCGGTGACCGCGACTGCGTACTATCAGCGGCGCACATTGTCTTCCTTTTGTACGCCAGTATAAGGTAGCAGTATTATCGCTCAAAGGTTGCAGACCGTACAACAGGTAATCAATGTACTGGATCTCTGCAATCGGGCGCAGGCCGCGCATGGCCAGTCCTATACCCTGCCCGATAATGGTAAGTTCGCGTATAGCGGTATCGAATATGCGATATTCTCCGTATTTATTCTGCAGTCCGGCAAAGCCCTGGTTCACGTCACCGATCTTGCCCACGTCTTCGCCAAAGGCCAGTACTTTTTTGTTTGCTTCAAACAGCTTATCAAAATAGTTGTTGAGAATTTCATAGCCGTTCATTACCGGCGCATCGGCTGCATAGGTAGCGGGAACAGCCTGCACGCGCAAGGGGCTCTTCGGGCTTTCATCGTACAGGTGAGAGCCATACATTTCATAGCCTTCTTTGCGCAGACTTTCGTAATATTCCCTCAGTTCCTGGCTCAGCGGCGAATGGCCTGTCACTTCGAGCACACTGTGCAGTGCGTGCAACACATCACGGCGGTGTGGCTCCCGGTTATTCACCAGACCGGTTTTTATTTTTCCCACTTCGCCGTTCACATCCGCTCCGGCGGCAATAAGCGCATCCATCAGTTCACGGCTGCGTTCCACCTGCATTTTGATAGGCCGTGTGAATAGTTCCCAGGCTTTTTCTTTGCAATCACGTACATATTCTTTCGCCTGGAGTTCTATTTCGTTCAGTTCATCTTCCGTAGCCAGCTCATTTTCTAAAATCCATTCGCGCATTTTTTTGTTGCTGTCCCACTCACGCTCCCAGGCAAGTCTTTCGGGACTCTTATAACGTTCGTGACTACCCGAAGTAGAGTGTCCCTGTGGTTGCGTTACCTCCTCTACATGAAACAGTGCAGGTATATGGGTTTCCCGTATTTTGCGTATGGCCGCTTCAAACACTTCGCACATGCCGGCATAATCCCAGGCCTTCACTTTGTAGATATCAAAACCATTGGTGCCTTCTTTTCGTTGCATACCACGCATGGCCTCGGAGATGGAACCTTTCACCGTTTGCGTAGTGCGGGGCACGGAAATGCCGTAGCCATCATCCCACACAAACACGGCCAGTGGCGCCTGCAATACGCCGGCAGCATTCAGGGCTTCCCAGAAATGTCCTTCAGAAGTAGCAGCATCGCCAATGGTGCAGAAGCATACCTCATTGCCGTTATTGCTCAGGTGTTTGAGATCTTTCAGTACGGGAGAATGACGAAACAATTTGGAAGCGAACGCCATACCCAAAGCAGGCGGCATCTGGCCGGCTGTAGGTGCAAGACCGGCTGAAATGTTTTTACGATTAACAAGGTCAAGCCATTCTCCGTTTTTATCTACAATGGGTGTTGCAAAGTGAGAGTTCATTTGCCGGCCGGCGCTATGCGGCTCGTGAGCGGTGTCGGGATCGGCATATAATTGTGAAAAGAATTCCTCTATGGTAGCCTGACCGGTAGCAAAGGCAAAGGTCTGGTCGCGGTAATAGCCGGACAAAAAATCGCCGGGGGCAAAGAATTTCGCGGCCGCAATCTGGGCCACCTCTTTGCCATCGCCGAAAATGCCGAATTTGGCCTTGCCCGTCAGCACTTCCTTGCGACCCAACAGGCTTGCCTGGCGACTTTCACAAGCCATCCTGTAATCTTTTAATACCTCCTCACGAAATTTTTCGAAGGATAGCTTTTCACCGGCAAGCAATTGATTGTGAATGGTATTTTCCATACGGCAAAAATAGGATTATATGCATATTATGTACCCGTTTACTAACGAGTGTTAAAAAAATGTCCCTAACGTGAAAATT
>Ga0164243_10002689_pt1 | contig 29097 bp, 25 predicted proteins | sample OricompcompostOP_FD_108781 | JGI IMG/M metagenome (GOLD analysis project Ga0164243, IMG submission 108781) | Organic Plus compost microbial communities from Emeryville, California, USA - Original compost - Organic plus compost (OP) | ecosystem: Engineered > Solid waste > Mixed feedstock >... | reverse complement strand
TAGTGGCCCGCAGGTTGCTGGCAGTAGCGGTATCATGGAGGATCACGCCGGCGGCGGACTGGTTGCTGTTGAGCTGCCGGTTAATGCCTGCGCTGGCTTCCTGCAGGCTGCCCACGGCATCATTGGCGCGCTGCATGGCCGCCTCCAGACCGGTGGCAGTGCTACGCAACTTGCTGAAAACAAGGGTGTCTGTCACCAGCTCATTGGCCAGGGTGCCTTCTGTGCGCAGCCTGGCGGTGTAGGCGGCCAGGCTGTTGGTAAGCCGCTGAGCATTGGCGGCGCTGCGCTGCAGGTTGGCCAGCGTGCCGGCCAGCTGGCTGTACACGGCGGTATCGGTAAGCAGCTTGCCCAAGGTGCCCTGTCCCTCGCGGATTTGGGCGGTAATAGCTTTCAGGTTGCCTGTGATATCCACCAGGTTCTTGTTGTTCACCTGCAGGGTGTTCATGATCTCGTCGCTGCTGATGCTGATCTCTGCGGCCAGCACATCGCCATCCTCAATGGGCGCTGCCTGGTCTGTGCCGCCGCCCAGGGAAATGATCTTGTTGCCTACCAGGCCGTCGGAGCTGACGCGGGCCCGTACATCCTTGTGGATAAAGTGGCGGTAGGACTTGTCAATGTTCATCAGCACCTCTATCTTGCGGTGGTCCAGGAAGCGGATGCTTTGGATCGTGCCCACCTTTACGCCGGCATACCACACATTATTGCCTTTGGACAGGCCGCCCACATCCCGGAAGATGGTCTTTACCGCTACGGACGGCATAAAGGTTTTTTTCTGCCCGCCCAGCACCAGCACGGCCACGGCAAAAATGATCAGCCCCAGGAAAATGAATATGCCTACCGTAACAGATCTTCTTGTAGTTGTTTCCATAGCTTAAGCTTATTGAATAAAGTTATAATCATAGAATTCCCGGATCAGCTCGTCCCCGTCACTGAATACCTCGTTGAAATTGCCCTGCCGTATGAAGCGGCCTTCTTTCATTACCGCAATGTTGTCTCCGGTGGCCTTGGCGCAGGTAAGGTCATGTGTAATGATGATGGAGCTGGTCTTGAAGCGGCCCTGCACTTCGTTGATCAGGTGGTTGATCTCCGTGCAGGTGATCGGGTCCAGGCCGGCGGTGGGCTCATCATACAGCATGATCTCCGGGCGCAGGATCAGGGTGCGGGCTATGCCAATGCGCTTGCGTTGCCCGCCGGACAGTTCGGCCGGCATCTGGTTCTTGGTATGGGCCAGGCCCACAGCTTCCAGCACCAGGTCTATCCGCCGGTTGCGCTCGGCTTTGCTCATGCCCGGCTCGTTCCTTTTCAGGGGAAAGGCCAGGTTCTCGCATACGGTCATGCTGTCATACAGCGCTCCGTGCTGGAAGCAGAAGCCCAGCTTCAGGCGCAGGTCGCGCAGGCCGGTGGTGTCCAGCTGGTCCACGTCCTCGCCCAGTACGCGTACCGTGCCGCTGTCGGGCCGCAGCAGCCCGGCAATGATCTTTATCAGCACGGACTTGCCGGTGCCGGAGCGGCCCAGCACCACGATGTTCTCGCCCCGGTGCAGGTCCAGGTGCACGCCCCGCAGCACATGGTTGTCGCCAAAGGACTTGTACAGGTCCTGGATGTGGATCACGGTCTCATGCCAGTCAATATCGTGTTTAAAGTCTTTCATATCAGCGGTCTGCTTTTTTTTGCGAAAGGTGAAAAAAGTGAAAGGTGAAGGGTCAATGATGGTGGGATGTTCTATTTCCTGCTCGTTCACTCTTCACCCTTCACCTTTCACCTCACTGCATTTACCAGTTGCACAATGATCACTTCTTCAATAAATATCAGGAACATGGATATTACTACGGACACATTGGCCGCCTTACCCACACCCTGTGTGCCCTGGGTGGCGTGAAAGCCCTGGTAGCAGCTCACCACGCCTATGGTAAAGCCGTATACCAGGGCTTTTACCAGGGAGGAGCCCAGGTCCAGGAAGGAAATATTGGTAAAGGCATTCTGAATAAAGGTCTGCAGGCTGGTCTGCTCGCTCAGGTGCACATCCAGGAAAGCGCCGGCCAGGCCAATGATGCCGGTATAGCACATCAGCAGCGGCAGGCATACGGTGGTGGCCATAATGCGGGTCACTACCAGGTATTTGAAGGGATTGATGGCAGATACCTCCATGGCGTCTATCTGTTCCGTTACTTTCATGGAGGCCAGCTCGGCCCCGATACTGGAGCCCACCTTGCCGGCGCAGATCAGCGCGGTTACCAGCGGCGCCAGCGCCCGGATAATGGCAATGGAGATCAGCGAGGGCAGCCAGGAAGTGGCGCCGAATTCCGCCAGCGAAGGGCGGGACTGCTTGGTGAACACCAGCCCGGTAATGAACCCCGTGAGGCTGATCAGCATCAGGGATTTATTGCCTACGAAGAAGCACTGGCGGATAAATTCCCGGAGCTCAAACGGCGGGAGGAATACTTCCCTGAAAAAACGGCTGATAAACCGGAATATCTCGTGCACATCACTAAAAAAACTGTCGATGCCTTTTGAAATAACTGGTTTTCCTGGTTGTTCGGCTGATCCCATCGGCGAGTTTTTGGTATGAATCTCAAATGTATAGATATTCTGTGATCAAACCGCATTCCAGCAGGGAAAGCCGGCAGGCCAGGCCCGCCGGCTGTGTATATAAATAGCCGGACTGTACAAATTGTGGAAGATTGTCGCGGATCAGGCGTATACTTTGCCCATAATGGCCTTGTAGATGCGTTTCAGCTGCTGGATATGCCGCTGGGTATGCACCAGGTAGAAGGTGGCCCATTCCTCGCCGGTAAGCTCGCCCATGACCGGCAGCGCAAAGGCGGTGCAGGTGGCGGACATGTCGCGGGTGGCCACTGCTTCGCGCACGCGGGCAATGGTTTGTTGCAGCGCGCTTACCAGGGCCTCCTTGTGGTAGGTGCCCTCTTCCGGCAGTACAAAATCGGGGGACTGCAGCCGGGTGTCAAAGTTCAGGAAGATCATCCTGAGCTCTTCCACCTTTTCATCCGGCTGCCTTTCCGTGGGCCTTACAGGGCCGTACAGCACTTCTTCGGGCGAGCCTTTCTGCAGGTGCCGGCCTACCTGCCCGGCCGTCCAGCTGCCGGCAAAGGGCACTGTGTTCAGTTGTTCCTGGGAAAAGGAGGAGAGAAGCTCCAGCAGGGTGGAGAAGGTGTGGTCAAATTCCCGTAGGAAGGATGGCTTGTTCATTTTGTTCAGGTTTTAGCGTGACTGTAATTATGCTCGGACCTGGCACATTTTTGAAGCCTGCCAGGTCTCTGCAAACTTAAGGGCAATAAAAGGACCGGAGCAGGTGCTAAAACGACAATCTGAGGGGGCTATTACGACATATATTGCTGTTTTTTGCAGATCATCCCTATTTTAGCGCATCATTATTGAAAAGTTCATGGAAAAAAGCACCGGCATTTTACCGAAAAAGCGTTTCACCCTTGCCTGGCTGGGAGAAAAGGAATGGCTGGCCCTGTTATTATGGTTCGGGCTGTCCGTTATTGTGGCCGTAAAGGAAATGGCCGACCATAACGTCAACAACTATATTATTTTCAAGCACGTATACCTGCACCTGCGGGAGCTGAAGCCTTTGTACATAGCCTACCCGGAGGAGTATTTTGACGTGAATATGTACGGGCCGGTGTTCAGCGTGATCATAGCGCCTTTTGCCCTGCTGCCCGACTTTGCAGGAGCCCTGCTGTGGGTCATTGCCAATGCGGCTTTCCTGTACTTTGCCATCCGGCAGCTGCCGCTAAGCCGGCTGCAGCAAAACCTGGTGCTGATATTCGCCAGCCATGAGCTGATGGCGGCCAGCAGCTATTTCCAGTTTAATCCCAGCGTGGCCGCCTGCATCATCCTCAGCTTTGCGCTGATACGAAAGGGGAAGGATTTCTGGGCCGCCTTTTTCATCGTGATCGCTACGCTCACCAAGCTGTACGGGGTGGTGGGGCTGGCCTTTTTCTTTTTCAGCAGCCACCGCTGGCGGCTCATCGGCAGCCTGGTATGCTGGGCAGCTGTGCTGTTTGCCCTGCCCATGCTGCTTTCCACGCCGGAATATATTATGCAGACCTACCGGGAATGGGCGCAGGCGCTGGTGGCCAAGAACCAGAAGAACTACCAGTTTGACCAGGGCATTGTGCTGCAGAACATTTCCGTGATGGGCTTTATACAGCGCGTGTTCCACCTCAGGTACCTGAATAACCTGTGGGTGCTGGTGCCGGCCGTTTTCCTGTTCCTCTCGCACTACCTGCGGCTGGCCTGGAAGGACAACCGCAATTACCAGCTATATCTGCTTTGCTCCACGCTGCTGTTTACCGTTATATTCAGCACCAGCTCGGAATCGCCTACATATATCATTGCTTTCCCTGCAGCCTGTATCTGGTACGTGCTGCAATATCCCACCAAATGGAATAACGCCTTCTTCATCTTCCTGCTCATCGGCTGCAGCTTCTCTCATTCAGACCTGGTAACGGCCTGGGTAAAGCGCAACATTGTGGTGCCTTACGCTTTCAAGGCATTTCCCTGCCTGGTGCTGTGGCTGGTGATCGTATACCAGGTGCTGGGCAGGCAGTTCCGGCGGCTGAAAGCAGCATAAGCTTTTTTTAGGGAACATTTTACGTTTTCTTGATTATCTTACCGCGGAACCATTTATTTACCATGATACTGGATATCTTAGAGAATGCCCGTCTGTACTATGGCCTCGGACCTAAATTCGTAAAAGCATTTGAATACCTCGCGCAGACCGACCTGGCCGCACTGGACAAGGGAAAGTATGCCATTGATGGAGATAACATCTTTGCCATCATCAATGAATATGATACCGTGGATGCGGGGCAGGAGCAAATGGAGTCGCACAAAAAATATATAGATGTGCAGTACATCGTGCACGGCGAAGAGCTGATAGGGCACGATATCCTGCAGCAGCAGCAGCCTTCCAGGGCCTACGACGAGCAGGCCGATTACATGCTGTTTGCAGAAAAGCCGGCCTTCTTCTCCCGGCTGGAGCAAAACCATTTTGCCATTTTCTTTCCTTCCGACCTGCATATGCCGAACATCCGCATTGACGCCCCTGCCCGGGTAAAAAAGGTGGTGATCAAGATCAGCGTGCAGTAAAGAGCGCCGTTATTTTCTTTTGCAGCAGCCATACCCGCTTCGGCAACAGGGAAGCGCTGCACAGCACCAGGAGCAGGATGTGCAGGAAGCGTGCAGCCGCAACGATAGCCCTATGCCGGTTCATGCATTGCCGCTCTCCCCGTGGCAACAGCTTCCGGAGCTTCCTGCGGCCCTGAGCGGCTGGTAGGTAGCGGCGGGATCTACTGCGTATTGCTGATCATAACGGTCACGATGCCGCACCCAGGACATGGTGAAGTTCAGCTGGTCTTCATCCTGTCCTTTGGGCGCCAGGTCCATATAGTTAGCTCATCACGGAGGCGGGTAAACGCTTCCTCCTTTTCCAGGAGCCGGCGGCGGGCGCCCCCCATTCTTCAGCGGACACAACCGTATGTTGCGGCCGGTCTGTAGCAGGAATAGCAGTGCTCATGATCGCGTGGTTTTGTTGATACGGGCAAATTTCAGCAAGAAAAACCGCTTTCACAGGGGTGACTCCGTCATAATAGGGGGGCGTTTCAGACAGGGGCCGTACAACATATGAGGGAAATATTGTGTTTTAAAAAAAAGAAGATATATATTTGCTCAGCATTCCACAATTTTAGCCCTATTGTTGAAAAGCTTGCGTACCCCTTTTGTCCGTATTGTTTAGAGACCTGCTTGTTGGCAAAATAACCATGGAAATCCGGCAGAGTGATCTGCACCCTGTTTTGTAATCTACTCATAGCGGAAATTACGTCTGGTTAGACCATTATTTAACAATATTGTTTATTCCTTAATCATTTAAACTATGGAAGAGTACCTTGCAAGCATTTTCATTTTCGGCGGGAATTTCGCAATAAGAGGCACTGCAACCTGCCAGGGACAGATACTGTCTATTTCGCAGAACACTGCGTTATTTTCCCTGCTCGGCGTTACCTATGGCGGTAACGGGCAAACAACGTTTGCACTGCCGGACCTCAGGGGCCGTACGCCTATTGGTTACGGACAAGGCCCGGGGCTTTCCAGCTATGTACTCGGGCAAACGGGCGGCACGGAAAACACCACGCTGCTCACCATCAACATGCCCGCGCATAGCCACACGGCAGATGCCAGCGGCCTGACCGTAGCGCCCTCCGCCAGCACCGCCAATGGCACTACCAACACGCCGGGGACCGGCCTGGTACCGGCACAGGTGCCTGTTATAGGAAGCGGACCTACTGCTATCACCGTAAGAGCCTATGGCACACAGGACCATACCACTACGCTGGGCGCCACCAAGGTAAACGGCGATGTAGGCATAGGCCTGACAGGTGGCAACCAGCCCTTCAGCATTATGAACCCTTACCTGGCAGTGAATTACCTGATCTGCACAGAGGGTATTTTCCCGTCACGGAACTAACAATGCGGAACAAACATTTAACACAGTTACTATCAGGATCGCGTACATGAGCCCATCTTTTACCGTTGGTTTTCTTACTCCTTATTCCGGTATTTACCCGTACTATGCGCAGCACCTGTTCACCGGCTGGCTGCTGGGTATGGGGCTGGACCCCGCCCGGCAAAATACCGTACAATTTGTGCAGGAATACACAGAGATGGGCGGCATGAGCGCCTCCGAGGCCGCCGCCCGCAAGCTGCTCTTTTTTAACCGCGTGGATATCCTGTCCGGCCTTATCAGCTATAAGGCGGTGCCGGGCCTGGTACCGCTGGTTGAAAAAGAGCGCCGGCCGGCTTTCTTTTTTGACATGGGCGAATATGTGCCCTACTTTCCTTACCTCAGCCCCGACGTGTTTTACGCTTCGCACCAGCTGTGGCAGTCGCAGTATGCGCTGGGCCACTGGGCGGAAAGCACCTTTGGCAGCGGCGGGCATATGATCATGCCCGTATACGAAGCCGGCTATCATTTGAACAGCACCTTCCAGCAGGGCGCCGCAGCAGCAGGGGGGCGGCAGCTGAAGCTCACCGTGCTGCCCTTTGACAAGAACGATCCCTATAGAATGGAGCTGGGCCACTTTTTTGCGGAGCTGGCAAAGGACCCGCCCCCCTACGTGCATGCCATTTTCTGCGGCAGCATGGGCGTCCGCTTCTTCCGGCAGTGGATTGCCAGCGGCTACCATAAAAAGATACCGCTGCTGGTGCATGAAACCATGGCCTATGATGATATCCTGGACGACATCAGGCAGGCGGACCTGGAAATATATACTTCCCAGCTGTGGATGCGGGAAGATGAGAACAGCATCAACCAGTTGTTTGTAAAGAGATTTGAAAGCCTGGCGCAGCAGCCGGCCAATATCTATGCCCTCATGGGCTATGAGGCCGGCCTGGTATGGAGAGAGCTGCTGCCCCATGCGCAAAAAAAGGACTGGGACACGGTAAAGCAGCAACTGCGTACCGGCGTGATCAACGGACCCCGCGGAGAAAAGAACTTTTACCCCGCCTCCGGCTTTGCGCTGCCCAATCCCAGCATCATCAAGATTACAACTACTAACAATAAAATACACAAAATTATCCTCGACCAGGGAAAAGGCATGCGCTTCGACGCCAAAGAGCTGGAGCTGATACACCATGAAAGCGTGTCCGGCTGGCAAAACCCCTTTCTCTGCATTTAATATTTTCTTATGCAGCAAACGTTTGTTAGAAACATGAAAACACTATTGCTGGCGCTGGGCTGCCTGCTGGGCGCTACAAGGGCTATGGCGCAGTATACGCTTACCCAGCTGGAAACAGGCGGATATTACACCGCAGTAGCCTGTGATAATGATGATAATATTTACGTGGTGCGCTACAACAGCACCTCGTCTACTTACGAAGTAGCCAGATACATTCCCGGCGCCGGCGCCCCAACGGTAATTTATGAAGGCCTTACATCTACCTTGAATTCTTTACCCTGGGGAATCGCCGTAAACGATAACGGTGATGTATTTGTATCGAGTATAAATGATGACAAGATTATCAAGCTGACCAGGCCAGCCAGCGGTACGCTATATAATTCCCAGGATATACAGACCGGAGATTTTACGGCGCTTGCCATTGCGCCGAACAACGACCTGCTGGCCCTGCAATATCTGACAGGTCCGGAGAGATTCCAGTTAGTGCGGTACCCTGCAGGCAACGAAAATGCAGCAGGTACGGTGGTGACTTCCGTGGTTAACTACCCCCCACCTCCGGCAGACCCGGAAACGGTTCCCTGGGGCCTGGCGATGGACGCTGCTCAAAACATCTATGTATTGGACCTGCATGAGAACAGCAACGGCCGGGTCATACGGGTGAATTACCCGGGATATGGTACCAGCGATATAGTCGCTTCCGGGGGATATTATACTGCCATTGCTATTGACAATGCCGGTAATTTCTATACCACCGAGAAAAATGGCACCGCTTACCGCGTGGTAAAACGTGCTGACATTTCGCAAACAGGCGAGGTATTGCTGGATAACCTGAACACGGACGGGCTGTCCTTGCCCTGGGGCCTGGCTGTAAACAGCGGGGGAGAAGTATTTGTTGGCGATGGCAGCTCCCCCACGGGCGGCCGCTTCGTCAAGCTCAGCCCCCCCGGCATTAATGTCAGCAGCGTGGTGCGGGCAGATCCCAGCCCCGCCAATGACGCTATCGTGCAGTACACGGTAACTTTCAGCGGCCCGGCGACCAATGTCACCGCAGCCGCCTTTACCCTCAGCACCACCGGCGTGGCCGGCGCCGGCATAGCCAGTGTGAACGGCAGCGGCACCACGTATACGGTAACCGTCAGCACCGGTACCGGCGATGGTACCATTCGCCTGGATGTGAATGGCGCCGGTATAAGTCCCGCTGTGCTCAACGCGCCTTACCAAACCGGTGAGGTCTACACCATTGACAGAACTGCGCCCACCGGCACCCTCGAGATCAACAGCGGCAGCGCCCTGACCAATAACCTGGATGTAACCCTGGGCATTACAGCCAACGCTGCGGATCATGTAACGCCCATGCAGTTCTCCAATGATGATGTTACCTATAGCGCATACGAAGCGCTGGCAGCTACTAAAAGCTGGACGCTGGCTGCTGGCGATGGCCTCAAGACCGTATACATGCAGCTCCGCGATGCAGCGGGCAATGTGACCACTGTACAGGACCAGATCACCCTGGACCAGACCGCGCCGGAAACCACCATCAGTTCCGCTCCGCCAGCCAATACCAGCAGTACTGATGCTGCCTTCGAGTTTGACGCCAACGAAACCGCCTTGTTTGAGGCGAGCCTGGATGGCGGCCCCTACACGCCGGCCAGCTCTCCGCTTACCTATACCGGTTTGGCGGCAGGTACCCATACTTTCAGCCTAAGGGCCACAGACCAGGCTGGCAACGTGGATGGCTCACCGGCTACCCATAGCTGGACCATAGACCAGACCGCTCCTGTTATAACAAGTGTGGATGTACCTGCCGACGGTTATTATCATGAAGGGGACGTGATGAGCTTTACCGTGAACTTTAACGAAAATATCACCCTGCTCGCCGGCGGCAACACTCCATACCTGGAGCTGACCATTGGCACAGCCACCGTGCAGGCTGCTTATACAGGCAGCACAGGTACCGATGCCCTTACCTTCAGCTACACGGTGCTGGCCGGGCAGCAGGACCTGGATGGCATAACGCTGGGCGGCAATATCGTGCTCAATGGTGGAACGATACAGGATGCAGCAGGGAATAACGCAGCGCTGGCCCTCAACAATGTAGCGCCTGTCAGCGGTATATGGGTGTATGCCATTACGCCCACCGTCACCCTGTCCACGACCGCTGTTTCGCCGGTGAACCTGCCCTTTACGGTAACCGTTGTATTCTCTGAGCAAATGACAGGCTTTACCCTGTCAGACGTGGTTGCCACCAATGCGGTGCTAAGCTCGCTGAACACCGTCGATGATATTACGTATACCATGCATGTAATACCAACGGCAGATGGCCCGGTAAGCATACAGGTGCCCGCTGATGTAGCGCAGAACACAGGCCTGGTAAACAATACCGCTTCCAATACCCTCAGCCTTGTATACGACGGCACAGGGCCGGTTGTGACATCTGTAGACGTGCCGGCCAACAGCACCTACAGCAGTGGCGATGTGCTGACCTTTACTGTAAACTATAATGAGGAGGTAACGGTAAGCGGCGGTACCCCCTCCCTGGAGCTGACCATTGGCGCTGATCCCGTACAGGCAGTGTATACCGGCGGCACCGGCACCAATGCCCTTACCTTCAGCTATACCGTGGCGGATGGCGATTTGGATGAAGATGGTATTAGCCTGGCCGCGGCCATTGAGCTGAACGGCGCTACCATGCAGGACGCTGCCACCAATGATGCTGCGCTCACCCTGGCGGGCGCAGGCAACACCAGCGCTGTACTGGTGGATGCGGTGGCCCCCGTAGTGAGTAACGTGAACGTGCCTGCCAACGGCTATTATAAAGAAGGGGATGTGCTGACCTTTACCGTGCAGCTGAGCGGGAATGTAACCGTAAATGCCGCAGGCGGTACGCCTTACCTGGAGCTGACCATTGGCACCGCCACCGTGCAGGCAGTGAACACCGGCGGCACCGGCACCAGTATGCTGACCTTCAGCTACACCGTGCTGGCCGGGCAGCAGGACCTGGACGGTATAGCGCTGGGCAGCAGCATTGTATTGAACGGCGGCAGCATACAGGATGCAGCCGGTAATGACGCCGTACTTACGCTGAACAGCGTACCCGGCACCGGTGGCATATTTGTTTATTCGGTAACGCCCACCGTCACCCTGTCCACCACCGCTGTTTCGCCGGTGAACCAGGAGTTTACTGTGAGCATTGTATTTTCCGAAGCTGTGACCGGTTTTGCCCTGGCAGACATCACTGCTACCAATGCCACGCTCAGCAACCTGCAAACAACCAATAACATTACCTACACCGCATTGGTAACGCCATCCGCAGACGGCGCAGTAAGCCTCAGCGTACCTGCAGGCGCAGCGCAGAATATCGGCAATATTGACAATACCGCTTCCAATATGCTCAGCCTTGACTACGACGGTACAGCGCCGGCAGTAATATCCGTGGACGTGCCGTCTGATGACATTTACCACAACGGCGACGTGCTGACCTTTACAGTTCACTGCAGTGAAAATGTGACCGTCAGCGGTGCGCCCTCCCTGGAGCTGATCATTGGCACGACCACTGTGCAGGCGGCTTATGTAAGCGGCACCGGCACCAGCGCCCTTACCTTCAGCTATACCGTGCAGCCCGGCGACCTGGATATGGATGGTATTGCCCTGGGCAGCAACCTGGTGCTGAACGGCAGCACCCTGCAGGACGCTGCCGGCAATGCTGCTGCACTGGCATTGAATAACCTGGGCAATACCAGCGGGGTGCTTGTGAACACCCAACGCCCTTCCGTAACGCTTTCCACTGCTGCTACCGGCCGCGTAAACACGCCGGTAACGGTAACGTTGCTGTTCAGCGAAGCTGTTACCGGGCTGGCAGCTGCGGATATCAGCGTGACCAACGGCGCAGCAGGCAACCTGCAGACTACGGATAACATTACCTACACGGCAGACATAACGCCCGCTGCCGATGGCGCCGTGGAGGTGAGCCTGCCGGCTGACGTGGCAGCGAATATCGGCGGCAACGGCAACGATGCTTCCAATACAGTAGCCTTCACCTACGACGCCACCGCACCCCTGATCGCGGCGGGGCAAAGCTTTACCGTAGGCCAGTACGAGCCGGCCGGCGCCACGGTGGGCCAGGTAACGGCCACGGACGCTGCCGGCACCCTCCAGAGCTGGGCCATTGCTACAGACGGTTCCGGCGGTGCTTTTGAAATAGACGGCAGCGGTACCCTTACCGTAAAGGATGCGGCCATCCTTGCACCCCTGGGCGGCACTACCGTTACGCTCCAGGTTACGGTAAGCGACGGGTTGAACACCAGCGCCGCCACGCCGGTAACCATACAGGTAGGCTTCGTGAACCAGGCCCCTGCGCTGGACCCCATTGCGGATGTAAGCAGCTGCGCGGATACGGAAACGCATACCCTGCAGCTCACCGGCGCATCCGCCACAGAACCCGGGCAAACCTATACCATCACCGCTGCGGCCAGCCAGGATGTTTTTGAGCTGCTGACCGTGGATGCCTCCAATGTGCTGAGCTACCGCCTGAAAGCCGGCGCCGCAGCAGGCAATATCACCATTACCGTTACTATCCGGGATGATGGCGGCACAGCCAGCGGCGGGGTAGACAGCCTGCGCCGCAGCTTTACCATCACGGTGAACGACCTGCCCGTGGTGAACATCACCAGCGACAAAGGCACCACCGTATCCAGGGGAGCTACGGTGATGCTGACCGCCACCGGCGGCGCTACCTACCAGTGGGCAGATGCAGACGGTATTATCAGCGGGCAGCAAAGCGCCGTGCTGGAGATCAGGCCAAAGGCCAATACCACTTACGAGGTAACGGCTACCAGCGCGGCCGGCTGTACCGGCGCCGGCAGCATCGATATTGCGGTGGTAGACGACTTTAAAGTGGATGCCACCAATATCCTGACGCCGAACGGCGACGGCCGGAACGACCGCTGGGTGGTTCGCAACATAGACAGCTACCCGGACAATGAAGTGAAGATATTTGACCGCGCCGGCCGCCTGGTATACCAGCGCCGGAACTATAGCAACGACTGGGACGGCACCCTGAACGGCAGCCCGCTGGCAGAAGGCACCTACTACTATATACTGACTATTAACAGCGGAGCAGTTACTACCAAAGGTTATATCACCATCGTACGGGACCGCCAATGATCTTTTTAAATGTTGAACATCATGAACAAGCTTAAACTGAATCCTACATATATGCGCTTAATTTGCTGCTTGCTGCTGGCAGCAGGATGTATCAGCCAGGGCATGGCCCAGGGCCTCAGCGATGCGCCGGCGCTGCTGGAGCCCTCCGGCACCCAGTGGTTCCAGAACCAGTACCTGGCCAATCCTGCCATGGCAGGTATAGACACGGGGCTGCACCTCAACGCCGCTTACCGCCGCCAGTGGACCGGCGTGGAAGGCGCCCCCAAAACTGCTTTCTTCACGGCCGACGGCCTGGTAGGGAAAAGAGTAGGGGCCGGCATCAACATCTTTAATGACAAGGCCGGGCTGATAAACCGCACGCGCGTGGCGCTCTCCTATGCGTACCACCTGCCGCTGGGCAGCGGGGGGCAGCAGCTGCACTTTGGCCTGTCGCTGGCGCTGCAGGTGCAGCGGCTCGACTACTCGCATGTGGATGGTGATGTGACAGACCCCTCGCTGGCAGCCTTTAACCGGCGCGACAACTATTTTGAAGCAGAATACGGCATGGCCTATACAGACGGCCGCTGGACCCTGCAGGGCGCGCTGCCCAATGTGCGCAGCCTGTTCACCGGCAGCGACAAGGGCGTGAACGGCGGCAGCATCTTTTTTACCGCCGCATCCTACCGCTTTACGCTGCCCGGCGCCATAAGCTGCATAGCGCCTAAAGTGGCCTACCGCGGCGTAAAGGGATTCGACAATATACTGGATGCCGGCCTGCAGATCGGTTTCCTGGACAATGTGGTCAGCGTAATGGGTATGTACCACACTTCCAAAAGCGTAACCGCCGGCCTGGGCGTAAACATTGCGAAAACAGTGCTCATACAGGCCCTGTACACTACGCAGACCGGGGGCATCAAAAACTATGTGGACGGCGCCTACGAGGTGGGCGCTACCGTCAACCTGTTCCGCTAGGCGCTCTGTATGGAATTTTCCCTTTTTTGCATCTTGGGGATATTATGCTCAGACTGGGAACAACGAACTACCTGGGCGCCAATATCCGCAACTTTTATGCGGATGGTCTGGCCGTCAGTGAAACCATCTACCACGAAAAAGTGTTTGAAGGCTGGCATTGCCATGAGAACCACCACATTACTTTTATAGTAAAGGGCGGCACCCTGGACCAGCGCAGGTACCGGGAGCAGGCGGCCACACCGGGGCATGTGCTGCTGTACAACAGCGGGGAGCCGCACCGCAACCGCCATACCCGGCATCCCTCCAAGAACATCAACCTGGAAATAGCAGATGCTTTCCTGTACGGCCACCAGCTGCAGTTCTCCGCCATCAACACTGCCGGGCTGCCGCTGCTGGTATTAAGGATCTACCGGGAAAGCAGGATCAATGACAGCTGCAGCCCGCCCGCCATACAGGCCCTGCTGCTGCAGGCTTTCAGCAGGCAGCCTCCTGCGCCCAGGGGTGCCCCGCCCTGGATAGCGCAGCTGAAGGAGCTGTTGCATGACTGCTGGAACGAAACGCTTTCCCTGCAGCAGATCGCGCAGGCCATTTATGTGCACCCTGTTACCATCTCCAGGTACTTTCCCCGCTACTTTTCCTGCACCCTGGGTGAATACATGCGCAGGATAAAAATAGAACGGGCCCTGTCCCTCATCCAGCAAACGGGCATGTCGCTGACAGCCATTGCGCATGCATGCGGTTTTGCAGACCAAAGCCATTTCAACCGCACCTTTAAAGCCCTGACCGGCATGCTGCCGGGCGCATACCGGGAATTGTAAACCGGCTAATATGGTTCTATGCTACCGGGAATAACCGGCGCATCTTTACAGGACAAAAAAATTCAGGTATGTATAACATCAATCCGCTACAGGCAGCGTTACTGGCTATTACGCTGTTTGCCAACACCGCCCTGGCGCAGCAGCAGCCCGTGCCTGCAAAAGAAATGGAAACCGCCCTGGCCACCATCGCCGCACTGGTAAAAGAACATTATGTATACAGGGAAAAAGGGGCGCAGACAGCGCAGCACCTGCTGACCCAGTACCGGCAGGGTGCTTTCCGTAGCGCCGGCAACTGGCAGGCGTTTGACTCCATTGCCACGGACCTGCTGCGCAGCTTTGCGCATGATGGCCATCTATATGTTCGCTACGGCCCGGACATAGTAAAGGGGCTGCGCGCCCCCGCAGATACCGCGCAGCAGGGCGAGGATGTGTATCATTACGGGCCCGCGGCAGTGCAGAACAACTTCGGTTTCCGGGAAGTGAGGATACTGGAAGGGAACACCGGCTACATCCGCCTGTCCGAGATCAATATATCCGCCGGAAGCCTGCCCGTGCTCTATGCCGCCATGCAGCTTGTGGCCCGCACGCAGGCGCTGATCATTGACCTGCGCGACAATGGCGGCGGCGGCAGCGAGGTGGGCGCGGTGCTGGAAAGCTATTTCCTGCCTAAAAACATGCCGCTGCTGGAGGTACAGGGCCGCCATGGCCCGCTGGAAACCGTGAGGACCGTGCCCTGGCTGCTGCAGGAAAAATACCGGCAGCCCCTGTACATCCTGGTCAATAAGGGAACCGCATCCGCTGCCGAGGCCCTGGCATTTACCCTGCAGGCGCACAAGCGCGCGGTGATCGTTGGGCAGGCCACTGCCGGCGGCGCGCACATGAATACCTGGTATCCCGTGAATGAGCATATCTATGTATCCGTATCCACTGCAGCGCCGGTGCTGCCGGGCACCACTGTTTCCTGGGAGCAGCAAGGCGTGCAGCCGGATCATGTAACCGCGCCGGGCAGGGAGCTGGCAGCTGCGCAGCAGCTGATCCGCCAATAGCTACAGGTTGCCTCTTTTCATTTCGTCCGCGGCGTAGTTGGCTGCCCGGGCCGTTAGGGCCATGTACAGCAGGGAAGGGCTCTGGTTGCCGGTGCTGGTCATGCAGGCGCCGTCTGTAACGAACACGTTCCGGCAGTGGTGCAGCTGGTTCCATTCATTGAGCAGGGAGCTGCGGGGATCGCGCCCCATGCGGCAGCCGCCCATTTCATGGATGTCCAGCCCCGGCGCCTGGTGATTGTCATATTGCCGGATGTTGGTGCAGCCGGCCTTTTCCAGCATGGCTGCGCTTTGTGTAAGGAAGTCCCTGATCATCTTTTCGTCGTTGTCGTCATAGTCTACAGACATTACCAGCAGCGGTATGCCCCATTGGTCCTGCTGATCGGTGCTGAGGCGTACATGGTTGCCGACCTTGGGGATGGTCTCGCCCTGCATGTACATATATACTTCCCAGCCGCCGGGTTCGGTAAGGGCTGCCTTGTAGGCAGGGCCTACGGGTGCCGGGGCCTGGCTGTCGTCCAGCCGGCGGCGGTACGCGCCCATAAAGGTGGTAAATCCGCCCACATAGTCTGTGTCCTGCCGGTGCAGGTTGCGGTAGTTGGCAATGATGGGTTCCGTAGGATTGCGGCCATTGTAATACCGGTCTTCCGGGCCTGCAATCTCTGCATGTACAGAAGCGCGGTAGTTATGGAAGGCCACGTACTTGCCCAGCAGGCCGTTGTCGTTGCCCAGGCCGTTGGGAAAGCGGCTGGAAATGGAATTGAGCAGCACCAGGTTGCTGTTCAGCGCAGAGGCGTTTACGAAGATGACACGGGCATAGTACTCCATGGCCTGGTGTGTGTTGGCGTCTATCACCCTTACGCCGGTGGCTTTTCCCTGCTGCTCGTCATAGATGATGGAATGCACTACGGAAAAGGGCCGTACCGTAAGATGCCCGGTGCGCTGCGCCCAGGGCAGGGTAGCAGACACGGAGCTGAAGTAGCCCCCATAAGGGCATCCGCGCATGCACAGGTTCCTGGCCTGGCACTGGGCGCGGCCCTGCTCCAGGTGAATGGGCTGCGGGTCTGTAAGGTGGGCCCAGCGGGCATGTACCAGGTGGCGGTCCGGGTAGTGTTCCTTTATTTTTTGCTGCACCAGGCTTTCCACGCAGTTAAGGTCAAAAGGAGGGAGGAACTCGCCATCCGGCATGGCATCAATGCTGTCGCGGGTGCCGCATACCCCGATGAATTTTTCCACGTGCGCATACCAGGGCGCCACGGTATCATAGTCAATAGGCCAGGCAATGCCGTAGCCATAGCGTACCGGCGCAGTAAATTCAAACGGGCTCCAGCGCTGGCAGGCCCGCCCCCAGGTCAGGGATTTGCCGCCTACCTGGTAGCCCCGTATCCAGTCAAAGGGCTTTTCCTGTACATAGGGGTGGTCCTTATCCCTGATGAAGAAATGCGCGGTGTCTTCCCCGAAGCCTGCCGCCTTGCTGATCAACGGGTTTTCCTGCAGGAAGTCTTTGGTCATCCGGCCCCGGTGCCTGAATTCCCAGGGCGCCTTGGTAGCGGTAGGATAATCCTTTACATGGGTTACGTTGCGGCCCCTTTCCAGCACCAGCGTTTTCAGGCCGTGGTCGCACAGCTCCTTGGCAGCCCAGCCCCCGCTGATACCGGAACCTATCACGATAGCGTCAAAAGTATGTGCTGTGGCGCCCCCGGCGTTGATGTTAAAAGCATGGATTGACATGACGTGGAATATTTTTAAACAACAAAGTCTGCGTAAAATATACGGGTAAATGGGCGGATGTGCAAATGTGATAATGTGCTGATGTGCGGATGTGTAGATGTGCAAATGTGCAGATAAAAAATGCACAACTGATTAAATTCTGATACCCGCTTCAATAATCAGCACATTAGCACATCAGCACATCAATTCACTCCTTCATACCCAAAATCCTGTTCGGACAGCGCCTTGATAAGCTTCATTGCCTGCAGGGCCGTATCCGGTTTGGGAATGCCTTCTCCATGCTGCAGGAACGACAGCACTTTATGCTCCACCAGCGCGCCCTGCCGCGTGATCTTCACCTGCAGCAGCGGGGCCAGGTTGTACGGGTGCTTCAGGTTGAACAGGCTGTAGGTGGCAAAGTTGCCCAGGCTGTAGGCAATGAGCTTATCCTTGTACAGCTCCATGCCCCGTACTACGTGCGGCCCGGAGCCCACTACTATGTCGGCCCCTGCATCCACGCAGAGATGGGCAAAGCGCATCACATCGCCGCGGTCCTGGCCGTAGTAGAACTCCCGTTTCCGGGGAATATGCGTGCGCGTAGTGCCTTCTGCGCCGCCGTGAAAGAACACCAGCAACACATCGCAGCGCGGGCGCAGCTGGGTAATGTACGCCTGCACCAGCGAGTCGTTGTTGAGGTCCAGGCAGTTGTTGTGCGGCGCAAAGGAAACAAAGCCAATGCGTGTGTTGCGCACGGTCAGCGTATCTACCGGGTGCTGCCATACGCCGCTGGTGCGGATCTGCTGCTGCCGCAGGAAATCCAGTGTATGCTGTATGCCGTCCGGGCCAAAGTCAAAGGAATGGTTGTTGGAAAGGTTGAGGTATTCAAAGCCAGCCTCCTTGTACCACCGCGCATATCTCGACGGTGTACAGAAAGCATAGCACTGCGTAACGCCGCATTTTTTATGTACGGCCGCGCTGTCTGATATCACGCTCTCCAGGTTGCCTATACGAAGATCGGTTTCCTGCAGGAACGGGATGGCATGCTGCAGGATATTGCCTTCATGCTCCGGCGGCAGCAGGTGAGGGGATGGATAGCTGGAGCCTATCATCATATCGCCCACAATGGAGATGCTGATAGTGTCATTGTCCGTTAACCGCTGTTGTGATTGTTCCATGGTGGCGTCGCCCCCAAGGAGGCAGGGCAGCGCCACCAGTCCGATCATATTAAACGTAAACAGCCGGGCATTTTGAATGCTGCGAGTGGTTTTTGACATAGGTGATCATAAAAAAATATTTTCAGGCGGTTAACGGGCGCAAACATATGCAAAATGTTTTGTATTTACGTGAAGCCCGGGTTAAACTTTTCAACAGGCAGGACAGCGCTGCTTTAATTACCTGATAACGAACAGCTCACACCCCAGGCGTTCTGCGGCCGATGTCAAAATATACATGAAAAGGTTAAATTGCGGCAGGATACGATCATCAACAGCTAAAGCTATTTACGTATGGAATTGATTCATGAAACGACTTACCAGGCAGCCGGCAAGGTATCCGATGTGATAGAAACGCATTTCCTGAAACACCTGGCTGCGGCAAAGGAGAATGGCGAAGAGGACCTGGCCTGCCTGCCGGACGCAAAGATAGTAGAGAAGATCATAGACGTGGCCTTCTGGGCCAGCCTGCGCAAAGAAGAAGGAGCATCCACCAAAATATCCCTCGCTTTCCTGAAACCCTCCCAGGCCGGCAAGCCGCTGCTGTTTGAAAGACGCCTGCCGCTGAACTCCAAAGTGCTCAGCAAGCTGGCGCCCGGCGTGGAGCGTGCAGGCGTGCACGTGGGCGTGTGGCATGACGGCGACGAGCTGTACATATGGGGCACTACCATCAAGCTGCCCAACTACTGCTTTGTGCTGGACGTATCGGAGCCGGCCCTGCTGGTGGTAAAGCAGCGCCGCATCATTGGCCTGGGCAAGTTTACCAACGTGGCCGTGCTGCGCGGCGACCAGGTAAAGGTGGTGGACGAGAACAGCGGCCTGCTGCCCGATAGCCCCGCCATTCTTACCTCCCTGCTGGGCCTCAGCTCCTCCGCGCTGTGGAACGACCCGGTAAACGTGCTGATACAGATTGCCGTTAGCATGCGGGCACACGGCCGCGGCGGCATTTTACTGGTCACACCCTCCACGCACGACAACTGGAGGGCCTCTATCATTCATCCCCTGCAATACCCCATCCATCCTGCTTTTACCGGCGTTACAGACCTGGTGCAACGCGATGACGGCACTGCCAGCGACATTTACTGGCAGAACGCCCTGAGGCGGGAAGTGGAAAATATTACCGGCCTCACGGCAGTAGACGGCGCTACGGTGATCAACGACCGCCACGCCCTGCTGACCTTTGGCGCTAAAATAGCCCGGGCAGACTACTCCACACCTGTAGAGCAGATGCAGTTCATGGAGCCGGTAATAGGCGGCAGCCCCATCCTCATCCATCCTTCCAGCATAGGCGGCACCCGCCACCTGTCCGCCGCCCAGTTCGTGCATGACCAGCACGATGCGCTGGCGCTGGTAGCTTCGCAGGACGGTTATTTTACCGTATTCTCCTGGTCAGAGCAGGTGCAGATGGTGCAGGCGCACCGGATTGACGTACTGTTGCTGTAAACCGGAGGCTGCGTACAGAACGGCACTAACCATGAATATGCGTTTTCCCTTTATGCTGCTAATAGCAGCCGTCACGGGTTGCATAGTCAGTAACATTTAGGTGGTTAGCGGTTAACAATGCTCATCACATCAGCATAAAGGCATGCTCTGCAAGTCAATAATATAGTGCCCGTACACAACGGTAGCATCCGTTGCCTGTTCCAGGGTAATAATGAATTTATAGGACCGCCGGGAAGTGTGCAGTACCCTGGCAGCGCCGGCCAGGGCCGTTGCTACCGGTATCATCCGGGCGGCGAATATTTCCACGTTGTCAAACACCAGCTGGTCTGCGCTTACCGGCGCGTACTGCTTCAGCCATTCCAGTATCCCGCTCACCAGGCAGCGCATGGCAAAGGAGGCAGGAACGCAGGGATAGCCGGGAAAATGCCCCAGGCAGTGCCGGTGCGTGAACGGCCCTATCTGCATACGGTACGTGCAGGGGTCGGCAGTATAGCGGTTCTCCACGGCCGGCAGCACCGTATCCTGCTCCATGCCCGGCGTTTCGGCCTGCCGGTGCCGGGCAAACAGCCGTTCAAAATCCGCTGTGCTGAAAATGTGGTAGCCGGTGGTCATGCAGTACAGCAGCTGCCCGGCGTTATTGGTAATGTGCGCCAGGCCCTGTCCTTTCCGGCCCGACAGGCGGGTGCTGGCCACGGCAGCGTGCAGGGCGCTGTTGTTATGCTCGGTGCCGTAGCGCACCATGCGCAGGCGCTCCATCAGTACGTATCCTTTTGCTTCTTCCGCATGGCACAGGGCCAGGTTCAGCGCGCCGAGGGTGCCGGTTACCAGCAGCAGGTCCGTAAAGTCCTGCAGGCGGTAGTCGCCGGCCCTGCCCAGCTGGATGGAAAGGGTATCGCCATTGCGTGTAAAGCTATGCGGGGGCAGCTGCAGGAAAGGGGGTTGCTCCGCAAGGTAGCCGGCATAGGCCGCCGGGGTATGGAGGGTACCGGTGTCCATAATGGTTTGCTGTCCGTTTACAGTAACGAAATTAATGCCCGGTGCTGCTACTACAATGCATGTCCGGTTTTTTTTCCCGTGCTGCCTGCGATCACATCCGCCGCAGCCAGCTCCGCCACAATACCTGCAATGCCGGCCACGCAAAAGGCAATGACGCTGCGTAGGTCTGTTTCCGTTAGCTCCATTTCCGCGCTGTACAGGGTAATGGCTGTAATGCCAAAGAGGCGTGCCAGCACCTTGCCATACAGTACCATTTCCGTATGGCTTTCCGGCATTTTCTCTAGTGCGGGCGCATAGGCGGTCATGTAGCGGGCGGCCGGGGCGGTATGGGCAGCGCTGCCCAGCATGGAAAAGAAGGTGAGGTGCCCCTGCTCCCCGCAGGCATCCAGGAAGTGCCGGGTGATCAGCGGGTAGATCATGTCATTGGAGCCGCCCAGTATGGAAAAGCCCCGGGCGTCCTGCATGGCGCTGGCAGCAATGTTGGTGGAAGGATGGTAGCGGTAGCCCTCGCCGCCGCACAGCTGCTGGTAGTGCAGGGCGGCATCCAGCATCAGGTCGGCTGCCAGCACTTTTACGGCGCGCACCACGAAGGTGTCCCTGATCTCGCTCTGAACGCAGTCCGTCTGGTGCAGCACATACAGGTACAGGGCCTTGCACACATGGCTGGCAGCGGCCATGGCGCCCAGGCGGTACTGCACGTAGCCAATGTCCATGATGGTGCCGCTGGCAGCAGGCCGGCGCTGCACATAGGTCACGGCCTCCACGTAGATCCTTTCCAGGAAGCCGCAGGCTATGGCGGCCCACTGGGACCAGGCCGCGCCGACCAGCTCCAGCAGCATGGTAAAGGACATATGGTCTACCCCCAGCCGGGCATGGTCGGGAATAAAAACGTTCATCCTGTTCATCCCGTAATCGATCAGGCGGGTGCCTACGGGGGAGTAAAGCTGTATGGTATCAAAGCCGCCATTGGCCCGCTTGTGGATAAAGCCGTTGAGCTCGCCGGCCTTATCGCCGGCTTCCCGGGCTATGATCAGCCACCAGTCCGCCGTTTTGCTGAATGCCTGCCAGTGCTTGCGCCCGGTAACGCGGTACCCGCCTTCCACTTTTTCATAGTAGGCCTGCATCAGCATAGGGTCCGAGCCGGAAACAGGGTCCGTAACGGCAAAGCCGCCCAGGGCGGCATGCTCATACAGGTCGTCCAGGTAGGCCTGCCTGATCTGCGGGCTGCCGTGGTTCATCACGTTGCGGATAAACAGTAGCGCGGTAATGTTGATATAAATAGCCAGGGATACATTGTAGTAGGCCGCCTTGCGGATAATGTGGCAAACCTCTTCATGGCTGCCCCTGCCGCCCAGGTGCCTGGGGATAATGGGCAGCACTACGCCCGCTTCCACCAGCTTTTTCCAGTCGTACCGGGGCATGTTCCCCGCGGGGTAGTGTTGGCAGTCAAAGGTGCGGAGCAGGGTTTCCAGCTGTTCCAGGAACCGGGTAGTGGGTAGCAAAGGGGTGTTCATAGCGCAGTAGTGTTTACGGTCATAAAACTACCGCGGCTCCCTTGTAACCCCGCTGCAGGGCCTGCTATTTTGCCCTCAGCAGGTAATACATATAGTCCGTCATGGGCGCATCGTGCCAGCCCAGCTGGTGCCCGATCGTGATGAGCTGCCCGCGGTGATAGGTGCTGTGGTTCATGGTATGCTGCACGATCTCGAACACGGGGCGCATTACTTCCCCTACAAAGGGAATGTCTGCCTGGCAGCTTTCTTCCAGCTCCTCGTCGTCCAGGGATTGTATATAGCTGGTAAAGGCGGCGGACTGCTGCAGGATATCAGTATACAGGTCCTCTACGCTGCCCATGAAAACGGCGCCATAGGCTATTTCCGGCTCCCTGCCCTGCAGGCAGCCCAGCCAGAAGGCCTGTACCTGCCAGATATGGAACAGCGTCTGCTTGATGCCGGAAAAGCTGGAAGCCACCGCCTCGTCGGCCAGGTAGGCGGGCTTGGTCTGCAGCCAGTCCACCAGCTGCTGGTTGGCCCATTGGTTGTAAACAGCGTAATCGCGGGTCAGGGCGGCCAGGGAGGCGGCCGGAGCGGCAGTGGTAATGGTAGCGTGTAACATAGTGGTAATGCTTTATGATATAAAGGAACGACCGGGTAGTGACAGCCTTATGTCAGCAGGGAAAAGTGAAAAGTGAAGGGTGAATAGTGAATGGGCGGGAAATGGTGCATAACACAGTCATTCACTATTCACTATTCACCTTTCACCCTTCACCTTTCACCTTTCACTTTTCACTATCTTTGCCGCTATGATAAAGATTGGCGCCTATAACAAGCTGAAAGTAAAGAAAGCCGCAGATTTCGGGGTATTCCTGGATGGCGGCGACCAGGAGATACTGTTGCCCAAAAGATATGTACCGGCCGGGGCACAGCCGGGCGACGAGCTGGAGGTGTTCCTTTATCATGATTCTGAGAACCGGCTGATCGCCACCACGGAAAGGCCCAAAGGCGTGGCCGGCGATATCCTGCTGCTGAAGGCCGTGGACGTGACGGACCAGGGCGCTTTCCTGGACTGGGGGCTGATGAAGGACCTGTTTGTGCCCAAGTCCCAGCAGCTGTCCCGCATGCACAAGGGGCAGGAGTACCTGGTCAGGATCTATATTGACAACCTGAGTGGGCGCGTGGCTGCCACGGAAAAGATCGATCCCTACCTCAGCAATGAGTCCCTGACAGTAAAGGAAATGGACCCGGTAGAGCTGATCGTGTACCGGCGTACAGACATTGGCTATGTAGTGATCATCAACGGGCAGCATACCGGCCTGCTGCACTTCAGTGACGTGTTCCGCACCCTGGATATCGGGGAGCGCCTGCCCGGCTTTGTAAAGAAGATCAAGGCGGGCAACAGGATAGATGTAGCGCCCGGGCAGGCCGGCTACAAAAGGGTGGAGGACGAAGGGGCCAAAATATTACGGCTCCTGCGGGAGAACAATGGCTACTTGCCTTATCACGATAAATCGGACCCGGACGAGATCTACGCCTTCTTTGGCATGAGCAAAAAAACCTTCAAGATGGCTACGGGCAGCCTGTACAAGCAGCAGCAGATCCGGTTTACCAGGAGTGGCATACAGCTGGTAGAATAGCTGTATGCTGCGCATCTTCCATATTGTACCTTATCAGCCGGGCATACCGGCGCTGGTTTGCAGCCGGGGAGCGTTGCAATAGGCCGTGAAAGCAGTAAATGATCAGGAGCCGGGTTGCTGCCTGGGCCTGGGCTTAGGCTTGCGTTTGAACCGTTGTTTGTTGCCGGGCTTATGGCTGCCGGGTTTCCTGCCGTTCCTGCCTTCAGGACGTTCGGAGCGGGGAGGGCGGGCCGCCGGCGGGGGGCCAAATTGTTCGGGCACCGCACCCCTGGGCACCGGGCGGCCAAGGGTTTTTTCTATCCGGGCAAAGCGGCCCATTTCCTTGCCGCTTACAAACGTGTAGGCGGTACCGTCGGAGGCGGCGCGGGCCGTACGGCCAATGCGGTGGATGTAGTCTTCCGCGTCTTTGGGCACGTCGTAGTTGATCACCAGGTCAATGTCCTCTATATCGATGCCGCGGCTCAGGATGTCCGTGGCTACCAGTATCTTCAGCTTCTTGTTCTTGAAGTCCAGCAGGGCCTGTTCCCTTTTGTCCTGTTCCAGGTCGGAGTGGATCAGCTCTATGGAGAAGCGGGCCTGTTTCAGGGCGGCGTACAGCTGCTTTACATTCTGCTTGCTGGAGCAGAAGATGATCACGCTGTCGAATTTTTTATGCGAGAGCACGTATTTCACCAGGCCTATCTTCTGTTGCTCCTGGATCATGAATACCTCCTGCACGATCTTTTCCGGAGCCTTGTTCAGCGCCAGGGCAATGCCTACAGGGTTTTGCAGGATCTTCAGCGCCAGCTGCTTTATCTTGGGTGGCATGGTGGCGGAGAACATCAGGTTCTGCCTTTCTTTGGGCAGGTAGGAGATGATCTTGATGATATCGTCATGGAAGCCCATGTCCAGCATGCGGTCTGCCTCGTCCAGCACCAGGTATTTCAGCTGCTTTACGTTCACATAGCCCATGTTGAGGTGGGCGATCATGCGGCCGGGCGTGCAGATCACAATGTCCACCCCGGCAGATAATGCCTTTTTCTCCGCGGCAAAGGAAGCGCCGCCGGTGCCGCCGTATACGGCGATAGAGCTGATGGAGGTGTAATACGTAAGCCCTTCCAGCGTTTGCGATATCTGGATGGCCAGCTCGCGGGTGGGCACGATCACCATGGCATTGATGCTGTGCTCGTCGCGGGGAGCCGTCAGCAGGTTGTGCAGTACGGGTAGGAGGAAAGCGGCGGTTTTGCCGGTGCCGGTTTGTGCGGATGCAATAATGTCCCTGCCTTCAATGATGGGGGGAATTACCTTTTCCTGTATAGGGGTGGCTGTTTCATAGCCCATTGCATAAATACCATCCAGCAGGTCGTCGTCAAAGCCAAATTCGTGAAAGTTCAATGTTCCTTATTCGTTTATAATGTATAATGATAATTAGCAGTTATTAGTAGTTCTGAGGTTGCATTCATTCCCGTCAGTGTAGTAACATACTATTAAAATCCAGTGAAGATACCGGAAAATTGCCGTTTAGCCAAATTTTAGCTGTTGAAGCGGAGGTTTTGCCCGGTCATTTGCCGGAATTGGTCCAAAAGTCTACCATAATTAGCCCGAAAGTCTACCGGAAATCCGGGATTTTCAGCGGAAATTTATATTGTCCTATACAATGGATGAATTTTCCGGTCAGGCCGGGAAGGACTACCCGGTGCTGAAAGGTATTTTGAGGATATGAAAATGTTCTGCCTGTTGAGGCAGAACACTCTCTTTTTTATAGGCCCCAGGGACGTTTATTGGGCGTTGATCACGCTTTGGTTCACGGCTTTCAGCTTTTCTTCCGGTACTTTCATGATCTCGCGGTCATAGGTCATCAGGCCGTTCACTTCCATTTCCACGTCCGTGGTCTGGGTGTACACGGCGGCAGACAGCCCGGCTTTGATCAGCTCCTTCATCCGCTCGCAGTAGCGGCTATACACTTTAAAGAGATCGTCCGCATTCTTGAAGCTGCGGTAGCCCCAGTTATCTTTCTGCTGCCAGGTATGGCCTTCCAGGGGCAGGCCCAGGCCGCCAAATTCGCCCAGCACCAGCGCCTGCTGCTTGCCAAACAGGTCGGCGCGCGGCATGGCCGGGTCCGGGTAGCTGTGCAGGTCTATTATATGGCCCACGGGGTAGAAGTTGCCGCCGCTGGCGCTGTTCACCAGGCGGGAGGGATCATATTCCTCCGTCCATTTGGTGATCTCTTCGGTCTTGAACTGTCCCCAGGCTTCGTTAAAGGGCACCCATACCACGATGGAGGGGAAGGGGTAGAGGGCGTCCATAATGGCTTTCCACTCCGTGCGGAAGATCTGTTCTGATTCCGCGGTGCGGTCCTTGTCCGTAGCACGGCCCATTACACCGGGGCGGTTTTCCCAGCCATTGCCCAGGTCGCCGCTGGGCATGTCCTGCCATACCAGCATACCCAGCTGGTCGCAGTAATAATACCAGCGGGCCGGTTCTACCTTCACGTGCTTGCGGATCATGTTAAAGCCCATGGCTTTGGTCTTTTCTATGTCAAATTTCAGCGCTTCGTCCGTGGGCGCGGTATACAGGCCGTCCGGCCACCAGCCCTGGTCCAGGGGACCGTACTGGAATACGAATTTATTGTTCAGCAGCATGCGCTGGATGCCTTTTTCGTCCGGCTCCATGGAGATCTTGCGCATGGCGAAATAGCTTTTTACTTCGTCTACCACCTTGCCTTTACGCACCACAGACACGGTAAGGTCATACAGGAAAGGCGAGGAGGGGGACCATAATTTCGGGTTGGGGATATTGAGCGTAGCCGCTGCCGTGGCATCCTGCAGGGTTTGTTCCGCTATGGCCTGGTCGCCGTCCCGGGCCGTGATCTTCACCTGGTCGCCGGGCTGCAGGTTTTGTACGTTGGCCTGGAGGGTGAGCGTCTTTTTATCAATATCCGGCGTGGGTTTCAGGGAGGCGATATGCGTAGCCGCCACGGGCTCCAGCCATACGGTTTGCCAGATACCGGTAACGGGCGTGTACCAGATGCCTTCGGGCCTGGTCACCTGTTTGCCGCGGGGCTGGGGGCCTTTGTCCGTAGGGTCCCATACCTTCACGGTGATCTCCTGGGCGCCGCGCTTTTTCAGCAGGGCGGTAATGTTGAAGGAGAAGGGATCGTAGCCGCCTTTGTGGGTGCCGGCATGCTGGCCGTTGATGTATACATCCGTTTGCCAGTCCACCGCGCCAAAGTGCAGGATCACCTGCTTGTTTTTATAGCTGGAGGGAACCTCGAAAGTTCTTTTGTACCACAATACACTGTCCTTACCCACGGTCTTTTGCACGCCGGAGAGGGCGGATTCCACCGGGTAGGGCACCAGTATATCCCCCGTAAAAGCAGTGGGCTGCGCCTGCGCTTTGGGCAGGATAGCGTATTGCCAGGTGCCGTTCAGGTTGGTCCAGGCGCTGCGGGCCAGCTGTGGGCGCGGGTATTCCGGCAGCACATTGTCCGGTGTTACGTTCCTGGCCCAGCGGGTTTTAAGGTTGTGGGCGGGCGCCTGTGCAGCCGTGCGCGTAGTAAAGCCTGTTTGAATGAGTAATGAGCAACAAATGATGACGATCAGTTTTCTATTTAACATGCGTTCAGGATTTTTTGAATTGATGATCCATGTCTTATAATAGCACAAAGCAAACCACAATGTACTATGGACAAGTGGTTTTTCAAAGCGAAAAATTGAGCGGATTGTCTACTGGAATTGGTCGGAATGGACAATGGGAGGTGGGGGAATTGGTGGAACTTTGTCAGGATAAACCCTTTTTGAAATTAAAGTTTAGCTTTTTGAATGAAAAAAGTACCCTTATTTATGAAAAGAGCAAAAATATTGTTAACCACATTGGGCGTATTGGCTGTTGTAGGTGGTACGCTGGCATTTAAAGCACGTAACACCTATCAAGGGAATTTGAGGTGCACTACGTTTACGGCAACTAAAACAACCCTTTGCCCATTGGTTACTTATTCTACAACCATAGCCGGCGGTATAATTCTTGCCTGCACGGAGATAACAGCGCCTGACACGGCTCCTTGCTGCACCATGCGGGTAACATTTAATCCCTAATGGCAGCTGATAATTATGCTGCAGGAGGTTGATGCCTGCCACCTCTTTGCTGTTATGCGATAAGCGCCGGCACATTGAAAACACGAAAGTTTAGCTTTTTGATGAAAAAAGCACCCCTATTTATGAAAAGAGCGAAGATGATTTTGACCGCTTTGTGCGTAGTAGCTATTGTGGGTGGCGCCGTGGCATCCAGGGCACGTAAGGCTTATGGAGGGGCCTATAGATGTACTACAATAACTGCTCCGACTTCTGTTTGTTCATTGTTTGGTTATAGCACAACTGTAACTCCGTTTGGCACGGTGATGAGGTGTACAGCTATAGATGAGATCCTTGGTACTCCCTGTAATTTACATACAGTATCCGTGCTGCCGTAATGATTAATTTAGCTTAAAGACGACCTTTAGAATGGCCTCAGTTGGTGGTGTTGTACCTGAGGCGGATTGTTTGATATCAAGAAAAAAGGGGCCGCCGAAAACCTTTATAAACGAGTAGGCAGTATCAGCAAATCAAAGTTTAGCTTTTTGCATAAAAAGCGCCCCTGGTATGAAAAGAGCAAAGATGGTCTTAACCGCAATGGGTATACTGGCAGTGGTGGGCAGTGTCCTGGCATTTAAGGCGCATAAGTCCTATGTGGGGACCTTGCGCTGTAGCTTTACCACCTCGCCAACGGTAACCTGTACCTTGCAAACCTATGCAGAGGCTACGGTAGGTGTAAGGGCCAGGTGTACACGAATCACCGAGCCTGCAGGTACGCCTTGTGTGCTACTGACGGTAATAGAGCTGCAGTAATGTGATTTTTGCACGTGAAGATAGAACTGCCTTAATTATTTATTGAGGCAGTTCTGCTTTTTCC
>Ga0164243_10002688_pt1 | contig 29102 bp, 25 predicted proteins | sample OricompcompostOP_FD_108781 | JGI IMG/M metagenome (GOLD analysis project Ga0164243, IMG submission 108781) | Organic Plus compost microbial communities from Emeryville, California, USA - Original compost - Organic plus compost (OP) | ecosystem: Engineered > Solid waste > Mixed feedstock >... | reverse complement strand
TGGTGCACGTGATGATGCGCTGCGACGAGGTCGGCGAGGTCGAGTCGGTCTTCGCGGCCGGCCCGGAGGAGGCCCGCTCGTGACCGGGCACGGCAGGACTGCGTACGTACGCGCACACTCGGCGGACAGGGGACACGGGCGATGAGGGTTGCCATCGCGGGCGCGGGCGCCGTGGGACGGTCGATCGCCGGCGAACTGCTGGAGAACGGCCACGAAGTGCTGCTCATCGACAAGGCGCCGACGGCGATCTCGGTGGAGCGGGTGCCGCAGGCGGAGTGGCTGCTGGCCGACGCCTGCGAGATCACCTCGCTCGACGAAGCGGCGCTGGAGCGCTGCCACGTCGTGATCGCGGCCACCGGCGACGACAAGGTGAACCTGGTGGTGTCGCTGCTCGCCAAGACCGAGTACGGGGTGCCGCGGGTCGTCTCCCGCGTCAACAACCCCAAGAACGAGTGGCTGTTCAACGAGTCGTGGGGCGTGGACGTCGCCGTGTCCACACCGCGGCTGATGTCGGCTCTGGTCGAAGAGGCCGTCAGCGTGGGCGACTTGGTGCGTCTGATGCGGTTCTCGCAGGGCAACGCCAACCTCGTCGAGCTGACGCTGCCGCCGGAGTCGCCGCTGGCGGGCACGCGCGTGGGCGATGTGAGCTGGCCCGAGGACACGGCGCTGGTCACGATCATCCGCGGCAACAGGGTGCTGACCCCGGATCCGGACGACGCTCTGGAGATCGGCGACGAGATGCTGTTCGTCGCGGCGCCCGCGCACGAACGGCAGTTGGAGGAGCTGCTGTCGGCACGCAGCGGCTGACGCGCCCGCCCCGCGGGTGAACTGCCCGCGGGGCGCTGGGAGTTGGCCGGTACGTACGGCCGGTGCGGCCGGGCCGCCGCGAGTGCGGCGTACGGGCGCTACCGGCGGTGCCGGCCGCCGGTGCGGTCGCGGGCCGGTGCCGGGTCCGGCTCGTCCGGCAGCCGTTCGGAGTCGGCGAGCAGAGCGCGGGCGGCGTCGTCGGTCAGCTGATCGCCGAGCGCGGGCAGCGCCGGGTCGTCGGCCGACTGCTGCGGCGCCTGGTCGCCCCGCCGTCCCCGCTGCTTCGCGTCCCGCTCGGCCTTCTCCTCCGCCTCCATCTCCGCGATCACGTTGATCGGGGCGGGCGCCTTGGCGAGGAAGATCCAGGTGAGGTAGACGGCCAGCAGGAACGGCGGAATCTTCAGGGCGACCGTGACCCAGCCGAACTGCGCGGTGTCCGCCCACCAGTAGAGCGGGAAGAGGATCGCGCACTTGGCGAGCAGGATGAAGCCCCACGCGTAACTGGCCCTGGTGTAGGCGCGTTTGCGGCCCGGATTCCGGGTGCGCCAGGACAGGTTCTCCTTGAACGCCGGGCCGAGCAGCACGCCCAGCAGCGGCACCCCGCACACCGACGTCACCAGGTAGGCCAGCGCGAGCCCCAACGTGTAGAGCATGCCCGGCAGATAGAAGTCCTTGGCGTTGCCGGTGATCAGCGCGAAGACGACGCCGAAGCCGACCCCGAACACACCGCTGAAGGCGTGCTTGACGGTGTCCCGCCGGATCAGCCGGGCCGCACCCAGCACGGCGGAGAGCCCCAGCGCGGCCAGGGCCGCCGACTCGATGTCCTTGTTGACCGTGTAGATCGCGATGAAGACCAGGCCCGGAACGGTCGTCTCCACCAGGCCGCGCACCCCGCCGAAGGCTTCGAAGAGGGCCGCTTCCGTGACGTCGCGGGACTCGTCCGCGGTCGGTTTGTCGAGGGGCACCCGCTACTCCTGTCCAAGGGGTCGCAGCTCGTATTTCGGGTTGAACATCACGGGGCGGCCGTGGTGGGTCGCGATCCGGCCCCAGGCGATCAGCCTGCGCCCGGGCTCGATGCCGGCGATGGCGCGGCGGCCGAGCCAGACGAGGTCCAGCGCGGCCGACCCGTCGAACAACTCGGCCTCCAGCGTGGGCACTCCGGCCCGTGGCCGGAGAGTGACCGTACGCAGCGTACCGGTGACGTGGACGATCTGGCGGTCGCCGCAGTCGCCGATGCGGGTGCATCCCGTGCTGTCCGCATCCTGCCGCAACTCCTGCGAACGCAGGTCCTCTTCCGACGAGGAAAGGCGGTCCAGGAAGCGCTTGAAGCGGCCCCGGCCCCCTTCGCCCCCGGACTCGGACCTCGCTGCTCGGATGGCGCCTGTCATGTCTGCCAGCCTACCGGTGCGCCCCGGTGCCATCACGCCGTACGAACGCTGCGGAACGGCCGCCGGACGCGGCCCGCGGGCGGGTGCGGACGCGGGCCCAACCGCCGTGGGACGGCGGGCAGTTCGGCTGCACAGGGCCGCACGCACCGCAGACCGCCGCCGTCCGTCACCGGCCGCGTACGCCCGGCGCCCGGTTGCCTCCGGGCGCTCGCGGTCGCGCGGCCCCGGGCACATGCGGCCGCGCGGCACCCGCCGCGGCGCCGCGATCGGTTCGGCCGGCCCGATCGGTTCGACGGCCGCCGGGCGCCCGCCCGTGCGCCGCGCGCAGGGTGAGCACCATCGTCAGACCGCCGCCCGGGGTGTCCTCCGCGTCGAGGCCGCCGCCCATCGCCTCCGCGAAGCCGCGGGCGACGGCGAGCCCGAGGCCGACGCCGGACCCGGCGGGCGCGTCCCCGTAGCGCTGGAACGGCTCGAAGATGCGGCCCTTGGCGCTGTCCGGTACGCCGGGCCCGCGGTCCATCACCCGCACCTCGACCCGGTCGTCGAGCGCGCTGGCCTTGACCAGTACGGCCTTGCCGGGCGGGCTGTGCGCGAGGGCGTTCTCCACGATGTTGGCCACGGCGCGCTCGGCCAGCCCCGGGTCCACGGCGACCAGCGGCAGCGCCTCGCCGAGCACGAGCCGTACGCCGCCGGCCCGCCCGCTCTGCACTCCGTGCAGCGCGCGTGGCACCACCTCCTCCAGGCTCATCTCGCGGATGAGCGGGGCGACGGTGCCGGTCTGCAGCCGGGACATGTCCAGCAGGTTGCCGACCAGTCCGTCCAGCCGGTCGGCGCCTTCCTCGATGGCGCCGAGCAGTTGGGCCTCGTCCTCCGGCGACCACTCGACGTCGTCCGCGCGCAGCGACGTGACCGACGCCTTGATCGCCGCGAGCGGCGTGCGCAGATCGTGCGAGACGGCCGCGAGGAGAGCGGTGCGGATGCGGTTGGCCTCGGCCAGTTCGCGGGCGCGTTCGGCCTCGTCGAGCAGCCGCTGCCGGTCGACCGCGCCCGCGGCCTGCGCGGCGTACGCGGCGAGCACCCGGCGGTCGGACGCGGGCAGCACCCGCCCGTACAGCACCAGGACCATGCGGTCGCCGACCGGCATCGCCACGTCGCCGTCCTCCGGCGAAGGCGGGCCGGCGCCGCGGGCGGGCGCGGGAGTGCGCCCTGCGGCCGCCGCACAGACCCAGCCGCCCGGCCCGCCGCTCCGCTCGGCCTGCGGCCCCTCCCCCGCCCGCGGGCCGCCGGATTCGCCGTCGCCGTGGGCGAGTTGGGCGTCGTCGGGCTCGGCGCCGGCGTCCCGCCCGTCCGCACGTTCCAGCAGTGCCACGGCGTCCACGGCGAACGTCTCGCGCACCCGCTCCAGCAGCGCCTCCAGGGAGTCCTCGCCGCGCAGCGCGCTGCCGGCGAGCACCGAGAGGATCTCCGACTCCGCACGCAGCCGCATCGCCTGGTGCGTACGCCGCGCCGCGAGGTCGACGACCGAGGCTACGGCGACGGCGACGCCGAGGAACACGGTGAGCGAGACCATGTTCCGCGGATCGCTGATGGTCCAGGTGTGCGCGGGCCTGGTGAAGAAGTAGTTCAGCAGCACCGAGCACACGGCGGCGGAGGCGACGGCCGGCAGCAGCCCGCCCACCAGCCCCGCGGCGACGGTGAGCACGAGGAAGAACAGCACGTCGTTGACGAAGCCGAGGTCCGGGTCGAACGCGCCCAGCAGCAGCGTCAGCAGACCCGGCGCCCCGAACGCGGTGAGCCAGCCCGCGATGCGGCGGGAGCGGCCGAGCCGCGAGCGGCGCGCGGCGGGCAGCCCCGGCAACACCGGCCCCCTGGCGGTGTGTTCGTGGGTGACGATGTGTACGTCCAGGTCGGGGCCCGAGTCCCGGGCGACGCTGGCTCCGGTGCCAGGCCCGAACGGGTACCGCAGGCCGCGGCGCCGCGGCGAACCGAGCACGATCTGGGTGGCGTTGACGCCGCGGGCGAAGTCGAGCAGCGCGGCGGGCACGTCCTCGCCGAGCACGTGGTGGTAGGTGCCGCCCAGGTCCTCCACCAGGGCGCGCTGCACGGCGAGTTCACCGGGCGAACGCGCGGTGCGCCCCTCGGCACGGGCGATGTGTACGGCCAGGATCTCGCCGCCGGAGCCCTGGGCGGCCATACGGGCCGCGCGGCGGATGAGCGTACGCCCCTCGGGGCCGCCGGTGAGGCCGACGACGATGCGCTCGCGGGCCTGCCAGGTGGCGCGGATGCGGTGCTCGCTGCGGTAGCGCCGGAGGTGTTCGTCGACGCGGTCGGCGGTCCACAGCAGGGCCAACTCACGGAGCGCGGTGAGGTTTCCGGGCCGGAAGTAGTGGGAGAGGGCGGCGTCCACGCGCTCCGAAGGGTAGATGTCGCCGTGCGCCATGCGGCGCCGCAGCGCCTCGGGGTCCATGTCGACCAGCTCGATCTGGTCGGCGCGGCGCACCAGTTCGTCGGGCACGGTGTCGGCCGGGCGTACGCCGGTGATGGACTCGACGACGTCGCCGAGGGATTCCAGGTGCTCGATGTCGACGGTGGTGACGACGTCGACGCCGGCGGCCAGCAGCTCCTCGACGTCCTGCCAGCGCCTGCGGTGCCGGGCGCCGGGCGCGTTGGTGTGCGCGAGGTCGTCGACGAGGACGACGTCGGGGCGCCGCTCCAGCACCGCGGCACAGTCCAACTCGCCCTGCTCCGCGCCCGGTTGGGCTCCCCCTCCGGAGGCTTCCCCGAATCCTTCTCCGGGGCCTTCTCCGGGCTGCGGGCCGTCCTCGCGGGCGGCTCTGCGGGGCACCGTCTCCAGGCCCGCCAGCAGCGCCGCGGTGCGGGGTCTTCCGTGGTCCTCGACGAGACCGGCCACCACGTCGGTGCCGCGCTCGCGCCTCCGGTGCGCCTCGGACAGCATCGCGTACGTCTTGCCGACCCCGGGCGCGGCTCCGAGGTAGACGCGCAGCCGCCCCCGCCGGCGCTGTTGCGCCGAGTCCACCATGTTCATGCGGTGATTGTGTCCAGCCGCCGCACCGGGTACGTGCGATCCCTCGTCAAGGTCGCGTATGGATCCGTGGGCGGCGGAGGGCACCGGTCGTTCTCCGGCCCGGCGCGGTCGACTCCCGCCGGTGCGGCCCGGGTTGGCGGAGACGCGCGGGCCCGCGCGCTCGCGAGGGATGCTCCGGGATCGGGATGCGGAAGCCGGGACGTCTCGCGGCTCCGCCGGGCGGCGCGGCCGGTCCTCGGCTGTAATCGAGAGACGCTCGGATGTAATCGAGAGACGAGGGCCCGCACGCCTCGCGCCGGGCTCCCGGCGTACGGAGCGAACGGCGTGCGCACACCCGAACGTTGAGCCGACGGGAAGGCCGATTCCCCATGAGACGACGCCAGTTGATCCTCGGCGGTGCCGCCCTCGCGGCCGGCTCCGCCGCCCTGACCGCGACCTCCCCGGCCTCGGGAGCCTCCCCGGCCGCCCGCACCGCCGAGGCGCCCGCCACGCTGCCGCCCCGCGCGGACATCCTCGCCGCGCTGCGCAGAGCCGCCGACCACTGGCTGACCGCACACCGCGACCCGGGCGACAACCAGTGGGCACGCGCCACCTTCTTCGGCGGCCTGCTCGCGCTGTACCGCACCACGCACGAGCGCCGCTATCTCGACTACGCCCGCGCCTGGGCGGAGAAGCACGACTACGGCCTGCACAACGGCGTCACCACCCGGCACGCCGACGACCACGCCGCGGGCCAGGCGTACCTGGACCTCCACGCCGAGGAGCCGGAGCGAGCCAAGCTCGCCGCCGTCGAGGAGTCGCTGCACCGCATGACGTACACCGACCGCCCGTACAAGAACGACGACTGGTGGTGGGACGACGCGCTGCACATGGCGATGCCGGTGTTCGTACGGCTGGCGGCGCTGCGCCGCGACCCCGGCTACGCCGTCAAGGCGCACCGGCTCTACACGCACACCAAGTCGGCCGAGGGCGGCGCCGGGTTGCTCGATCCGCGTACCGGACTGTGGTTCCGCGACGGGCGGTTCCTGCCCGGCGGAGTCGAATCCCCGCACGGCAGGCCGGTGTTGTGGTCGCGCGGCAACGGCTGGGTGACGGCGGCGCACACCAAAGTGCTGGCGGCGGCGCAGAGTTCGCCGGGCGCCACCGCGCGGCGTACGCGCGAATACCGCGCGACGCTGGTGCGGCTGCTCACCGCGGCCGGCCGCGTGCAGCGCGCGGACGGCTTCTGGAACGTCGACCTCGGCGATCCACGGCATCTGCCAGGGCCCGAGACGAGCGGCACCGCGTTCCTGGCGTACGCAGCGGCGCACGCGGTCCGCAGCGGGCTCCTTCCGCGGCGGCGGCTGGCGGTCGCGGCCCGCGCCTGGAACGGCATGGTGCGCACCGCCCTGCACCGCGACGGGCTGCTGGGCTATGTACAGGGCGTCGGCGACCGCCCGGAGTCCAGCCAGCCGGTGACCCGGGACTCGACGGCCGACTTCGGCGTCGGCGGCTTCCTGCTGGCGGGCACCGAACTGGCTCGGCTGGCCCGCTAGAACGCCGGCGCGGCACCGCGGGGACGCCGGCTGTGCGGCGGGGACCGGCGCCCAACCCCGTACGCAACGGGACGGTTGTGCCCGTGCTGCCCAACTCCCCGTACAGAAAAGGGCGGTTGGGTCCGTGTGGCCGACTCCCCTGCGCGGCACGGCGGTTGGGCCGCGCCGCGTACCCCGGCTACCGGACCTCGGTGATCTCCGGGCCGCGCTGCAACTTGTCGAGACCGCCCGCGAAGCGCGAACCCTCCTCGACCGTCTCCTGCTGCACACCGTCCGGCACCATCTGAGCGTCGTCGGGCAGCTTCAGCACGATCGGGTCGCGCGGCGCCATCGGGCCGTCGCCGCGCACGATCACCGTGTCACGGAACACCTGCTCCAGCGTCCCCGCGGTCTCCGGCTGCACCGCCGCCTGGCCCGAGATGACGCCGCGCAGGAACCAGCGCGGACCGTCGACGCCGACGAAGCGCACCACCTGCACGCCGTTCGTCCCGTCCGGCAGCTGCACCGGAACCTGCGCCCGCAACTCCCAGCCCAGCGGCCCCTCGACCTCGTCGATGACGCCGCCCTGCTGGGTGATGCCGGTGGCGATCTCCTCGCGCACCTCGTCCCACAGGCCCTCCCGCTTGGGTGCGGCGAAAGCCTGCAACTGCACGGCGCTGTCCTGCAGTACGAGCGTGGCGGCGACGATCGCGTCACCCGCCACCTCGACCCGCAGCTCCATGCCCTCGACCCCCGGCACGTACAGCCCGCCGAGGTTGACCCGGCCCTCGCCGGGGTCGCCGACCTCGGAGACGTCCCAGGGGCCGTCGGGGCGCGGCGCCGGCGGCAGCTTCACCCGGGCCACCTCCTCCTCCGGCACGGCGGCGTCCGCGGAGGCGTCCCCCGCGGCGCCCTCTTCCGTCTCGAACTCGTCCGAGGCGCCCCGCTCAGGCTCCTGGCTCTTCTTGCGACGTCCGAACACGTCACTGTCCTCTCAGGTCGGGATGCCGGTCGCCCCCGACCGGAACGTAATTCTTCTCCTCTGCCGCAGTCCGCCCCGCAGCGACTGCGGCGTGGCCGCCCGTGGAGCCGAAGCCCCCCGCTCCACGTGCCGAATCCGGGAGCTCCGGCACCTCGTGGAAGCGCACCTTCTCCACTTGCTGGACGACGAGTTGAGCGATCCGGTCGAACCTCTCGAACCGCACCGGCGCATGCGGATCGAGATTCGCCACGATCACCTTGATCTCACCACGGTACCCGGCATCGACCGTTCCGGGTGCATTCAACAGCGAGACGCCGCAGCGGGCGGCGAGCCCCGAACGGGGATGCACGAACGCGGCGTACCCCTCCGGCAGCGCGATCGCCACCCCGGTGGGCAGCAACGTCCGTTCGCCCGGGGCGAGTTGGGCTGCCTGCGTGGTCACCAGGTCACAACCCGCGTCGCCGGGCTGCGCGTACGAGGGGACGGGCACGTCCGGATCGAGCCGGCACAGCCGGACGTCGAGCGGCGCCGTCACGGGTTCACCTCGAACGCGCGGGCGCGGCGCACCATGTCGGGGTCCGCCATGGCCGCCCGGATCTCCTCGTCCCTGCCGTGCTCGGTGAAGTGCTCGACCTTCACCTCGATGAACAGCGCCTCCGCGCGCACCGCGACCGGCCCCTCGGGTCCGCCTATGCGCCCGGTCGCCGACGTGAAGATCTTCCGGCCGTGCACGGCGCGTACCGCCGCCTCCAGATACAGCACGGTGCCGACCGGAACCGGACGTACGAAGTCCGCCTCCAGCCGTCCGGTCACGGCGATGGTCTGCATCATCCACTGCAGGGCGCCCATCGTCTCGTCCAGCGCCGTGGTCAGCACCCCGCCGTGCGCCAGCCCAGGAGCGCCCTGATGCGCGGGCCGCACCGTGAACTCGGCGGTGACGTCGACGCCTTGGCCCGCCCGCGCGGACAGGTGCAGCCCGTGCTGCTGCCCGTCGCCGCAGCCGAAGCACTGGTCGTAGTGCGAGCCCAGCGGTTCGCCCGGCGCCGGCGCCTGGGGATGCCGCACCGGCGCGGCGGCGTCGGCCGGCGGAGTCAGCGGCGACCGCGGCCGGGCGGCGTCAGGGTCCGTACTGCCGTCCGCCGCGCGGGAATTCGTCGGTTGCTCTGCACTCACGGGTGCAGACCTTACCGCCGCATACGGTGAACGCGGGCGCCGCCGCAGCCGGTAGCGCCGAGGCGTCCGTCACGTGCCAAGCTGGACCACATGGTTGCCGCGCTACAGCCCTACGACGAGCGTCTGACCGCTCCGCGCTCCTGGTGGTGCATCGCCGTGCTGGCCGGAGTGGGTGCCGGGCTGATCCTGCTGCCGCTGGGCACGCTCCCGATGCTGGCCGGACTGGTCGGCGGCACGGCGCTCGCGGCGGTGCTGGTCAGTTCCTACGGAGCGGCCCGAATCCGCGTCGTCGCCGGGTCGTTGATCGCGGGCGACGCCCGTATCCCGGTCTCCGCGCTGGGCGAAGCAGAGGCGCTGGACAGCTCCGAGGCGCTGGCCTGGCGTACGTACAAGGCGGATCCGCGTGCACACATGCTGTTGCGCAGCTACGTGCCGACCGCGGTGCGGATCGAGGTCACGGACCCGGACGATCCGACGCCGTACGTCTATCTCTCCACGCGGAGCCCCAAGCGGCTCGCGGAGGCGCTGTCGGCCGCCCGCGGTTGAACGGCCCGTGCAGCGTGGGCGGTTGGAAGGACGAGCCGGAAGGAATCGGAAGCCAGAGGCAGCAGGCCGCTCAGCGGACGGCGGGCAGCTCGGCCGCCGAACCGCCCTGCGCCCGCAGGTCCTTGCGGATCTTGGCCGCGAGCGCCTTGGTGTCGCGGCGGTTGAGCACCGCGCCGACGGCGGCGCCGACCATGAACGGGGCGAGGTTGGGAAGGTTGCGCACGGTCCGCTTCAGCAGGCGCTGGCGCAGCGCGCGCTTGAGCCCGCCGCCGAACGCGGCGTTGACCGTCGCCAGCCGTACGACGTCGATGCCGCGTTCCGAAGCCCAGGCACCGAGGTAAGCGGCGGCCCGCTGCCGGGAGTTGCCGGGCGGACGCCGTCCGTAGACCTCGTGCAGCTCCGCGATCAACTTCAGCTCCACCAGGGCCACTCCGACCAGCTCCGAACCCAGTTCGGCCGGCACCGCCGGCGACGCCGGAAGCATCGCGGCGGCCCCCACCCCGGCGCCGACGGTCGCCGAGCCCTTCATCGCCGCGGAGACGAGCCTGTCGGCGATCTGCTCCGTGCCGAGACCGGGGAACTGCGCGTGCAGCGCGGCCAGATCGCGTACGGGAACACGGGGCGCGGTCGCGGCGATCCGCTCCGCGACGTAGCCCGTGAACGCGCGCATCGCGCGCGTCGCATCAAGCCCGCCGTGCCGCTTCCGCCGCCCGGCCGCCGGCTCCGCATACGGCTGCGGCTCACCGCGCGGGCGCGGAAACACGGCGCGGCCACGGGACTTCGTGCGCTTCGGCACGAGAGAGGCGGGCTGGTCGGGCCCGCCTCTCTCGTCATCACGTGCGTCGTCGACCGCCACAGAGGACGTCAGGCCGCGCAGTCGCGGCAGATCGGCTGGCCGTTCTTCTCCGCGGCGAGCTGCGAACGGTGGTGCACCAGGAAGCAGCTCATGCACGTGAACTCGTCGGCCTGCCGCGGCAGCACCCGCACGGACAGCTCCTCGTTGGAGAGGTCCGCGCCCGGCAGCTCAAGACCCTCGGCCTGCTCGAACTCGTCGACGTCCACGTTGGACGCGGACTTGTCGTTACGGCGGGCCTTCAGCTCTTCGATGCTGTCTTCGTTGACGTCGTCGTCGGTCTTGCGTGGAGTGTCGTAATCCGTAGCCATGTCGCTCTCCCCCTCTGGGTTTCTGTGGTGTCTCCAGCGCACGTAACGCGTGAGGGGCCGGACTTGTGCCCGACCCGAGGCGGAGATTTTGCCTCACATCAAGGTCTGTTACTCAATCGACACCCAACCGCACCCCTGAAGAGGTGATCGCGCCGGCTGCCGAGGAGGACCATAAACGGTCCTCTGCTGGCGCTTCGCGCGCGCTCCCCACGTACTGCCCACGATCTGCAGCACAGGAAACATGGATTTTCCGGGATTTCTTCCCCTTACCGGGAGCACATGGGCCCACTACACGGGACGTTCCGTGTGCAATCGGTCACAGAGCAGTACGGAGTTCCGGCGGCAGCGGACATGTCGTACATGAGAATTCTCACCTCCCGCTTTTCCGGCGGGAGTTGGCTCACCCGCCGGGCAGGACGACGCGCATCACGAGTCCGCCGTCCTCGCGCGGTGTGGCCGTGACCGTGCCGCCGTGCGCCCGCGCCACGGAACGCACGATGGACAGGCCCAGTCCGACGCCGCGGTCGCTGCCGGTGCGGTCGCTGCGCAGCCGCCGGAACGGCTCGAAGAGGTTGTCCACTTCGTACGCGGGCACCGCCGGGCCGGTGTTCTCCACGACGAGCACCGCCTGACCCGGAAGCGCCTCGGTGCCGACCGAAACCCAGCCGCCCGTACGGAGGTTGTAACCCACCGCGTTCTGTACGAGGTTGAGCGCGATGCGTTCCAGCAGCACGCCGTTGCCCTTCGTGCGCGCAGGGTGCCGCTCGCCGCGCAGTTCGACGCCCTTGCTCTCGGCCTCGCCGCGCATCTGCTCGACGGCCTGCCCGGCGACCTCGGCGAGATCGACGGGCTTGCGGTCGACGATCTCGTTCTCGCTGCGGGCGAGCAGCAGCAGCCCCTCGACGAGCTGTTCGCTGCGCTCGTTGGTCGCCAGCAGCGTCTTGCCGAGCTGCTGCACCTCCGGTGGCGCCTCGGGGTCGGCGAGTTGGACCTCCAGCAGCGTGCGGTTGATCGCCAGCGGGGTGCGCAACTCGTGCGACGCGTTGGCGACGAAGCGCTGCTGGGCGGTGAAGGCGCGGTCGAGCCGGTCCAGCATTTCGTCGAACGTGTCCGACAGTTCCTTCAGTTCGTCGTCCGGGCCCTCCAACTCGATCCGCTTGTGCAGATCCGAGCTGGCGACCTGGCGGGCGGTACGCGTGATCCGGCCGAGCGGCGAGAGCACCCGGCCCGCCATGACGTACCCGAAGGCGAAGGCCGCGATCGCCAGGCCCAGCAGCGCCAGCAGCGAACGCTGGAGCAGTTCGTCGAGGGCCACGGCCCGCTGTGCGCGGGTGCAGTCCGACAGCCGCCGCATGAACTCGTCGCTGGGCAGCGAACCGGACAGCCCGGGGCAACTGTCCGAGGTGAGCTGGGCGTTGGCGTTGAGGATGCGGAACGGCAGCTTGCTGCCCTCGTGCAGCGCCTCCGCGGCGAGCAGATAGATGATCGTCAGCAGCAGCATGCCGGCGATCAGGAACATGCCGCCGTACAGCAGCGTGAGCCTTATCCGGATCGTGGGCCGCAACCACGGGGAGCTGCGGGCGGATTCGCGCGGATCCCAGGACGGTTTGGGCGGCACCGGGCGGGAGTTGGCGGTCGTCTGCCCCTGCTGTCCTTGTTGCCCTTGTCGTCCCTGCTGTCCCGGGTGCTCGGACGCGGCCGTTCCGGCGGCTCCGGAGCCCGGGAATCCGGACTGTCCGGCGCCGCCCGGAGGTTGGGCACGGCCGGCGGACGGAGAGGGGGGTGTCGAGGCAGCCATCGGCGATCAGATCCGGTATCCGGCGCCCGGCACGGTGACGATCACGGTGGGCTCCCCGAGCTTCCGCCGCAGCGTCATCACCGTGACCCGCACGACGTTGGTGAACGGGTCGGTGTTCTCGTCCCAGGCCTTCTCCAGTAGCTGCTCCGCGGAGACCACGCTGCCGTCGCCGCGCATCAGCACCTCCAGCACCGCGAACTCCTTCGGAGCGAGATGTATCTGCCGGCCGTCCCGGAAGACCTCGCGTCGGTTCGGGTCGAGCCGGATGCCGGAGCGCTCCAGTACGGGCGGGAGCGCGCTGGTCGTACGCCGGCCCAGCGCACGCACCCGCGCGATCAGCTCCGAGAACGCGAACGGCTTCGGCAGATAGTCGTCCGCACCGAGTTCCAGACCCTCCACGCGGTCGCTGATGTCGCCGGACGCCGTGAGCATCAACACCCGCGTGGGCAGGCCGAGATCGACGATCTTCCGGCAGACGTCGTCGCCGTGCAGCAGGGGAAGATCGCGGTCGAGCACGACGACGTCGTAGTCGTTGACGTCGATGCGCTCCTGGGCCGCCGCCCCGTCGTACACCACGTCGACGGCCATGGCCTCGCGCCGGAGGCCGGTCGCCACGGCGTCGGCGAGCAACTGCTCGTCCTCGACGACGAGTACGCGCACGTCAGCTTCCCTTCCCTGGGTGTCGGCCTGAACTGCCCCCGAGTGTGCGGAGCCGCAGCCCCTCGCGGAGCCCCGTCCGGTCCGGCGGCGCGGCGCCGCCGGAGGTGGAACGCGACGGTGTGCGGCCGTGCCACACGCTCCATCCTGCCTCTTGCCTCGGTAAATCGGAGGTAAGAGCCGGGACCGGCGAACCGGCGCCGAAATTCCGCGCCCGGCCGAGGTTTCTCGGTGAGACCGCATGGGGAGGACGAAGAACACCCCACGATCACCCCCTGTAGGCGGCAAGCCACCTCGGCCGAGATCCCGTCGGCCGGGCTGTCGACCTGCCGGGCAGGGGCATGCAGTGATCACCAGACCTGACCCTCGGCACACCCCGTGCCGCCTACGCAAGATGAGGGGGCGCAACCATGGACGCGTTCACCGCGGGGCTTCTGCAGCGCATACAGAGCACTGAGTCCGACCTGCACCGCGCTCGCGAATCGGGAGACGACTTCCTCGTCGACGTCGAGGAAGCCGAGCTGGCGGACCTCCACCGGCTCGCCGCCGAGCACGGTGTCGAGGTCGGCGCACCGTCCGCCTGACGCCCACGACAGCCGAACCGGCCCCGGGACGCTCGTCCCGGGGCCGCCTGCTGTGTACGGGCCTCTCCGTGCCGTGTCCGGACCTCCCCAACGGGCCGTCTCCCGAGGTGAGTTCGGCCGCAGGGGCGGCGGTGGCGGGGCGCCCGGGACCGTGGACGATCAGTCGTGCCAGGCGCCCAACTCGTCCAGCAGCGGCTGCAGTACCGCGAACACCCCCGGGGATGCGGCGACCGTGAGGTCGTCGTCCGCGGGCCGGCCCGGCCTGCCGCCCGTGCACGCGCCGGCCTCGCGGGCGATGAGGTCGCCGGCCGCCCGGTCCCAGGGGTGCAGACCGCGCTCGTAGAACGCGTCGAGGCAGCCCCTCGCCACATCGCACAGGTCGATCGCCGCGGAGCCGCCGCGGCGGATGTCCCGCACCCGCGGCATCAGTTGACGCACCAGCTCGGCCTGGACCGCCCGGCGCTCCGCGACGTAGTTGAAGCCCGTCCCGACGAGCGCCTGGTCGAGCGGGGGCGCCGGGCGGCACCGGACGGGCCGGCCGTTGCGGAAGGCGCCCTGCCCGAGGGCGGCGTGGAAGGTCTCGCCGCGTGGGGGCGACGCGACGACCCCGACGACCGTCTCGCCCTCGTGCTCGGCCGCGATGGACACCGCCCAATCCGGGCGCCCGTAGAGGTAGTTGACGGTGCCGTCGAGGGGATCGACGATCCAGCGCACTCCCGTGGTGCCGGCGCTGGCGGCGCCCTCCTCGCCGAGGAAGCCGTCGTCGGGGCGGCGCTCCGCGATGTAGCCGGTGATCAACTTCTCGGAGGCGACGTCCATTTCGGTCACGACGTCGACGGTGCTGGACTTGGTGGCGGCGACTTCGAGGTCGTCGGGGCGCCCGTCCTGGAGAAGGGAGCCCGCGCGGTGGGCGGCTTCCAGGGCGATGTCGAGGAGTTCGGCCTTGAGCTGGTCGAGCTGGGCGCTCACGTTTCTCCTTGCTGGGTGGTGGTGCGACGTCCGGGCACGGGGAGCGTACGGGCGGAGGCGGCCGCGGCGCCGTCGCCGGATCCGCGCCGCGCCGCTCGGTCGTGCGGGCCGCTCAGTCGTACGGGCTGTCCGCTCCCGCCGCCGCGGGTCTGGGCGAGCGGGCGGGGCAGCAGCCCACCGGGCACACGTCGTGTCCGGCGCCCAGCGCGCCGAGGGCGCAGCGCCGCATGCGCTCGCCCCGCTCGGCGCCGGCGCGCTCCAGCACCAGGTCCACCAGGCCGCGCACGAAGCGGGGGTCGGCGCCGACGGTCGCCGAGCGGGCCACGGGCAGGCCCAGCTGCTCCGCCTTCGCCTTCGCCTCGGTGTCCAGGTCGTAGAGCACCTCCATGTGGTCCGAGACGAAGCCGATGGGCACCAGCACGGCCGCGGGCGCGCCCTCCGCGTGCAGCGCCTCCAGGTGGTCGCAGACGTCCGGCTCCAGCCACGGCACGTGCGGCGGCCCGCTGCGGGACTGGTAGACCAGCCGCCACGGGCGCTCGACGCCCGTACGCGCGCGCACCGACTCCGCGACGAGCCGGGCCACTTCGAGGTGCTCCGCCACGTAGGCACCGCCCTCGCCGTGCTCTTCCGGAGGGCCCGAGGTGTCCGCGGCGGCGGTCGGAATGGAGTGCGTGGTGAACGCCAGCGGCGCGGACTGCCGCGCCTCCGGGGGGAGTTCGCCGAGCGCGGCGAGCACGCCGTCGGCCATCGGCTCGACGAAGCCCGGGTGGTTGAAGTAGTGCCGCAGCTTGTCCACGCGCGGCAGCGGCAGGCCCTCCGCCTCCAGTGCGGCCAGCGACTCCGCGAGGTTCTCGCGGTACTGGCGGCAGCCGGAGTAGGAGGCGTACGCACTCGTGGCCAGCGTGAGCACCCGGCGGTGGCCGTCTCGCACCAGCTCCCGGAGGGCGTCGGTGAGATACGGCGTCCAGTTGCGGTTGCCCCAGTAGACCGGGAGATCCACGCCCGTGGCCGCCAGCTCCGCGCGAAGCGCCGAAAGCAGCGCCCTGCACTGGTCGTTGATCGGGCTGACGCCGCCGAACAGGAAGTAGTGCTCGCCGACTTCGGCCAGCCGCTCGCGCGGGATGCCGCGCCCGCGCGTGACGTTCTCCAGGAACGGCACGACGTCCTCCGGGCCTTCGGGGCCGCCGAACGAGAGCAGCAGCACGGCGTCGTACGGCCGGGCGTCCGCGGGGTGCGCGGAGCGGGGCGCGCCGCCGGGGCCGGCTACAGCGGGGACATCGAGCGCATCGGACATGTCTCCGATCCTGCCACCCGGCACCGACAGCGGCCCGCTCGCCTCCTCGCCCTCGCCCTCGTCTCCCGCGTCCGTTACCCGCAGCCCGTCACCCGCAGCCCGCCGCGTCCTCCGCCTCGTCCGGATCCGCTTCCCCTCTCTCGGCGGTCCGGCGATCCGTGAGTATGCTCCCGCGCACGGCGAGCGACGGCGTGCGGCGGCGAAGGGGGCGGTGCCCGATGGGCGGACGGCGGACTACCGGTGCGGCGGCCAACGGCCGTACGACGTGGCGGAATTGGGCGGGCAACGTCACGGCCGCGCCCGCGCGCACCGTCGCGCCCTCCTCGACCGAAGCGCTCGCCGAAGCGGTGCGCCGGGCCGCCGAGGAGGGGCTGACGGTGAAGGCCGCGGGCACCGGGCACTCGTTCACGGCGGCAGCGTTCACGGACGGCATGCTGATACGGCCGGAGCGGCTCACCGGGATACGGGACATCGACCGCTTCGCCGGTACGGTCAGCGTCGCCGCCGGCACCCCGCTCAAGGAGCTGAACACCGCGCTGGCGGCCCGCGGCCTGTCGCTGACGAACATGGGCGACGTCATGGAGCAGACCGTCGCGGGGGCGATCAGCACCGGCACGCACGGCACGGGCCGGGACTCGGCTTCGCTGGCGGCGCAGGTGAGAGGTCTGGAGCTGGTGTGCGCGGACGGCTCGGTGCTGCGCTGCTCACCGGAAGCGGAACCGGAGGTTTTCGCCGCGGCCCGGCTCGGGCTCGGTGCGCTGGGCGTGCTCAGCGAGGTGACCTTCGCGGTCGAGCCGGTCTTCCTGCTCACGGCCCGCGAGGAGCCGATGCGGTTCAGCCGGGTCACCGCCGAGTTCGACCAACTCGTCGCCGAGAACGAGCACTTCGAGTTCTACTGGTTTCCGCACACCGACGGCTGCAACACCAAGCGGAACAACCGGAGCGACGGTGAGGGCGCCCCGCTGCCCCGGCTGCGCGGCTGGATCGACGACGAGCTGCTGTCCAACGGCGCCTTCCAGGCGGCCTGTTCGCTGGGGCGGGTGCTGCCGCCGGCGGTGCCGTCGATCGCCAGGCTCTCCAGCCGGGCGCTGTCGGCCCGTACGTACACCGACATCCCGTACAAGGTCTTCACGAGCCCGCGCCGGGTGCGGTTCCGGGAGATGGAGTACGCACTGCCCAGGGCCGCCGTGCTGGACGCGCTGCGGGAGTTGAAGCGGCTCGTGGAGCGCTCGGACTTCCGGGTGAGCTTCCCCGTGGAGATACGGACGGCGCCCGCGGACGACATTCCGCTCTCGACCGCGTACGGGCGCGAGACGGCGTACATCGCGGTGCACATGTACCACCGCGCGCCGCACGAGCGGTACTTCGGCGCCGTCGAGCGGATCATGACGGCGCACGAGGGCCGCCCGCACTGGGGGAAGCTGCACTCGCGGGAGGCCGGGGCGCTGGCCCGGGACTATCCGCGGTTCGAGGAGTTCACACGGATCCGCGACCGGCTCGACCCCGCCCGTACGTTCGCGAACGCCTATCTGCGCCGGGTGCTGGGCGACTGACAATCAACCCGGCAGCGATCAACCGGAGTTGAGCCTTCCGAGCCCGACTCCCCGGTCGGCGCGGCCCGTTGGCCCTCAGCGGCCCAACTCGCCCTGTTGCCCGGTGGGTTCGCTTCCCGGTGGCCGGCGGCCCCGGCTCCACAGCGCCGGCCACCTCACCAACGCCCCCGAGCGGACGGCCTGTTCGGACGCGCACTCGTACGGGTGCACCGAGCCGGAGGCAATGCTTCCCGTTCGGTAGGTTCTGTGACCCTTGCCACTGGCCAGGTGGGGTTCCTAGGCTTGGTCCGACCTCAACTCCTCCTATTCCTGAAGAACTTCGACGGCGCGCCGGTCCACCCGAGTGGTCCTAATGGAGTAGTGTGACCAGCCCTGGCCCCGGCTCTGGCCGGAGCAGGCAGCACAGCAGGTGACGATGTCGGTCACATGCGTTGCGAGTGGTAACCGAGCAGGCGGTTCCGGGAAGGTCCCGGGGCGCCCATCGAGTCGGCAAGGTTGTGGCAGGCTGCACCGGGGCAGGCCACACTCGTCTAGCGGGAGCAGCGACGCACGTGACGTCGGCAGGCACCACCCGGGAGGTTCCCATGCCCGAACTGCGTGTCGTGGCCGTCAGCAACGACGGCACACGGCTGGTGCTCAAGGCTGCCGACAGCACGGAATACACGCTTCCGATCGATGAGCGGCTGCGCGCCGCGGTCCGCAACGACCGCGCACGGCTGGGCCAGATCGAGATCGAGGTCGAAAGTCACCTTCGCCCGCGGGACATTCAGGCGCGTATACGAGCCGGCGGCTCCGCGGAGGAGGTCGCCCAGCTCGCCGGGATCCCCGTCGACCGGGTGCGCCGGTTCGAGGGTCCGGTGCTCGCGGAGCGCGCGTTCATGGCCGAGCGCGCCCGCAAGACACCGGTGCGCCGGCCCGGGGAGAACGCGGGCCCGCAGCTCGGAGAGGCCGTCGCCGAGCGGCTGTTGCTGCGCGGCGCCGACAAGGACACGGTGCACTGGGACTCGTGGCGCCGCGACGACGGCACCTGGGAGGTGCTGCTCGCCTACCGCGTCGCGGGCCAGCCGCGCTCGGCGACGTGGACGTACGATCCGCCGCGCCGGCTCGTGCAGGCCGTGGACGACGAGGCGCGCACGCTCATCGGCGAGACCGACGACACCCCGGAGCCGAGCGTTCCGTTCGTTCCGCGCATCGCCCGGCTCCCGAGGGACCGTTCGGAGCGCGGCGAGCGCGAGCGCGATCGGGACCGCGACCGTCATGCGGACCAGGACGCGTCCACGCGTACGCCGTCGGACGACGGTGCGGGGATCGGCGCGAGCGCGGGCGACGAGCCGGACTCGCTGACGAGTCTGCTGGAGGCGGTGCCCAACTTCCGCGGCGACATGGTCGTTCCGGAGCAGCAGAGCGGTTCCGCCGCGCTGCCGCCGGGAGTCGGCGCGTCCGGCGCCGCGGGCCTCGGCGACACCGAGCAGCAGAAGGCGGCCGGCGAGCAGGAGGCCGAGGACGAGGAGGAGCCGGTGGAGCCGCCGGCTCCGGCCGCCAGCGCGGGCTCGGCGTACGCGGATGTGCTGATGCCGCGTTCGGTCAGCGCCCACCGCGACCGGCTCAAGGGCAACACTGACCGGCAGGCGGAGGCGGACGGTGTGCGTCCGGGCCGCCGCGCGGCGGTGCCCAGTTGGGACGAGATCGTCTTCGGCACCCGCCGCAAGAAAGAGTGACACCGCGGAGTGAGTGCCGACACCGCCGAGCGCGCCGGGTCCCGTAACGGGGGCCCGGCGCGCGGCAGTTCGCCCGCACGACGCGTACGAGACGCGGCCGGCGCCGGACGGTCAGCCCGGCTGCGGGCCGGTCGCCACCGGACGTTCCGGGTCGGCCGACCACTCGCTCCACGAGCCCACGTACAGCGCCGCGTCGATGCCGGCGCGGGCCAGTGCCAGCACCTCGTGCGCGGCCGAGACGCCGGAGCCGCAGTAGACGCCGACCTCCGCGTCCGGTGCCGCGCCCAGCGCCTTGAAGCGTGCGCGCAGTTCCTCCGGAGAGCGCAGGGCTCCGGTCTCCGTGACGTTCTCGGTGGTGGGCGCGCTGACGGCGCCGGGGATGTGGCCGCCGACGCGGTCGACGGGCTCCTCGTCCCCGCGGTAGCGCTCCGCGGCGCGCGCGTCCAGCAGTACGCCGCGGCGGGCCAGTGCGGCCGCCCCGTCCGCGTCCAGCACCGCGGCGGACCCGGGCTTCGGGGTGAAGTCGCCGCGTACGGGCCGGGGTTCGTCCGTGGAGAGCGGGCCGTCCCATGCGGCGAGCCCTCCGTCGAGGACGCGTACGTCCGGATGTCCGGCCCAGCGCAGCAGCCACCAGGCGCGGGCGGCGGCCCAGCCCTGGCCTCCGTCGTAGACCACGACCGGGCGGTCCGCGCAGACGCCCGCGGCGCGCACGGCTTCCGTGAACACCCCGACGTCCGGGAGCGGGTGCCGTCCCGACTCGCCCGCGGGGCCCGCGAGTTGGGTGTCGAGATCGATGAAGACGGCGCCGGGCAGATGTCCGCTCTCGTACTCGGGCCGGCCGTGCGGGCCGCCGAGCCGCCAGCGCACGTCGAGCAGCACCGGCGGCTGTGCGCCGTCGAGTTCACGCGCGAGAGCTGCGGGGGAAGTGATCGGGTTCATGCCCCCATCCTCGCGTAACACGGTCCGTGGGAGGATACGTACCTTCCGTGCATGCGGCGGGAGTTGGCGGTGCCGGCTGCCCGCGCTCCCCCGCGCAGGCAGTGATCCGTTCGACCGCGGCGGTGCGCGGCGTCCCTGCGCGAGGAGGGCCCGGCGCGGCCGGGGGCAGGGTGCACGCGCGGAGTGCGACCATCGGCTACCGCACACCGCACACCGCACACGCACGGCAGCGCGGCGATACCACCGAGTGACCGCACCGATGACGGTCTTGAGGAGAGAAGACAGATGACGGAGCCGGAGACCCGGGAGGCGGGTCCCAGATACACCGAGGGCGCTCCCTGCTGGGCGAGTCTGCTGGTGCAGGAGCTGGCCGACGCGCAGGAGTTCTACCACGAGCTGTTCGGCTGGGAGTTTCAGCGCGGACCGCGGCAGATGGGCCCGTACGTGCGGGCACTCGTGGACGGTTTCGAAGTGGCGGGGCTGGGCGAGATCGGCGACGGCCGGCGGCTGCGGTCCGCGTGGCTGCCGTACATGGCCAGCGACGACGCGGACGCCACCGCAGACCTGATCCGGGAGCGCGGCGGCACCGTCGCCGTGGGCCCGCTGGACGCGGAGGACGCCGGGCGGATGGCCATCGCCTCGGACACCGTCGGCGCCGGGTTCGGGGTGTGGCAGAGCCAGCGGCCGGCGGGCGACGCCGACGCCGCGGCCGGCACGCCGGGCACGCCGGTGTGGTACGAACTGCTGGTGCGGGACACCGCGGCGCCCGGCGCGTTCTATCCGGCGGTGTTCGGCTACGAGGCCAAGTCGGCGTCGAGCGCGGCGAGTTCGGGCCCGTCGATGGTCGCAGCGGCGTCCCCGGGCGAGCACGGCGACGAGCTGACGCTGTCCCTGGCGGGCCGGCCGATCGCGGGCATCCGCGGAGTCGGCCCGGACCTGCCGCGCGAACTCGGTCCGCACTGGCTGACGTTCTTCGCCGTCGCGGACGCCGACGCCGCGGTGCACCGCGTACGCGAGCTGGGCGGCAGCGTGCTGCGCGAGCCGGCCGACTCCCCGTACGGAAGAGTGGCGACGATCGCCGACCGGGAGGGCGCGCGGCTCTGCCTGGTCGCCCGCACCTGACGCGCCGGCCGCCCGCGCGCGAGGGCTCGGGAGTGCGTGCCGGACGCGGCGCCGGCGCGCCGACTCGCGTGCGCCGCCGGGGAGTTCGGCCGCTCGGCGCGGCCTCCGGAACAGCACGGAGCAACGCGAGGCGGCGCGGCGCCGGCGCGTCAGGCGCGGACCTCCAGCAGCGGTACGAGCAGTTCGGCCGCGGTCGCCGAGCCGTGCATGCCGATGAGCGCCGACTCGTTGGGCTCCCGCCGGGTCGCCACGACGGCGGACTGGCCGTCCATCGCCACGACCACGTCGCCGATGCGGCCGCGCACCCGGTCCTCCACCTTCGGCCCGAACCAGCCCAGCTCGACGGCCTCTTCGCGAGTCGAGACCCACGCGTGCCCGGCGAGCACCTCGCGCCAGACGGCGTGTACGTCGGGCGCCGCGCCCGGCACCGCGTACAGGTGCCGGAACCGGCCCTCGCCGCCGAGATGGGCGATCCCCGCGCCCAACTCCCAGTCCTCGTCGGCGTCGAAGCGGGCCTGCGGGGTCCCCGGAACGTCGACCATGCCGTGGTCCGCCGTGACGTACAGCGCGGAGCGGGGCGGCAGTTGCTCGGCGAGCCGCTGGGCGAGCGCGTCGACGTATCGCAACTGGGCCCGCCACGCGTCCGAATCGAGCCCGAAGCGGTGGCCGTTCGCATCCAGCTCGGAGAAGTAGGTGTAGACGAGGGTGCGGTCGGCGCCGGCGAGCCGCGCGGCCGCCGCGTCCATCCGCTCCTCCCCCGTCTCCGCGCCGTAGAAGGTGCCGCCGGACAGCGCGACCTGGGTCAGCGGCGTGTGCGCGAAGTGCGGCAGCGAGACCTGGCTGGTGGCGATGCCGGCGTCGGCCGCGCGCTGGAACACCGTCGGGTGCGGCTGCCAGCTGTGCGGATCCGTCCACGGCTGCCAGCGCAGCTGGTTCATCAGCCGCCCGTTGTCCGGGTCGAGGACGGTGTAGCCGAGCAGCCCGTGCTCGCCCGGCGGCAGGCCCGTGCCGACGGAGGCCAGCGAGGTGGCGGTCGTGGAGGGGAAGCCGGCGGTCAGCGGCCGCCCGGTGCCGCCGCCCGAACTCCCCAGCAGCGAGTGCAGGAACGGCGCCTCGCCGGGGTGCCGGCGCAGCGACTCCCAGCCCAGTCCGTCGACGAGGAAGACGCAGGCGCGGTCCGCCGGGGCGAGTTCCAGACCGGTGGCGGCGAGGCCGGGCACCTCCTGGGCTGCGAGCACCGCGGGCAGCAGGTCGGCCAGCGCCGCCCGGCCGTACTGCGGCACGGGAGCCGTACGCGGATCGAGCGGCGCCGGTTCCTGATCCTCGCGGGTCACGGACTGCGTCATCAGGTCTGGGACACCGTCGCCTCGGACAGCGCCCGGGCGAAGGCGAGCGTCTGCCGCACGGTGTCCGGTCCGTCGGCTGCCTCGCTCACCCGGAGCGAGAGGTCGTCGGAGGTCGTGGAGCCCGTATAGCCGTGGTCCGCCTCGCAGTTGGGGTCGCCGCAGGTGGCCGGTTCGAGGTCGACGCGCGAGACGGCCCCCCAGCCGATGGTGAGGACGACCTCGCGAGGCAGGGTGCCGGGGCGGTAGGACTCGGGGTCGGCGACGACGCGGGAGAGCACCACGGACGAGATGCGGCTCAGCTTCACGGACTCGGTGGAGGTCGTCGCGTACGGCGAAGGCGAGGTGCCGTCGGCGGGCTGCTCGTCGGTGTGGCTCACCAGGAAGCGGCTGTCGGTGAGGACGAGGACCGTGACGTGCCGGCGCACTTCGTTGGAGTCGAACGTCGTCTCCTGGTGCACCAGATAAGAGGTCACGGGCTCGCCGCCGACCGCGGCCTCGACGGCCTCGGCCACGAGGGCCGGGTAATAGCCGCTGCGCTCGATCGCCGAACGCAGCCCCTGGGTCGTCGTACCGGTCTTCGCCATGCGGCCATCCTACGGGCCTTCGGTTCTCCCCGATCCGTACGGGCAGTTGAGCGCTCGGCAGCACGGAAGCGCCACGCGCGAGGCTCTTCCGGAGCGCCTGCCGGCGGGCTGTGCGCGGTGCCGGGAGGCGGCTCGCGCAGCGCCCGTGCCGTCAGTACGCGGGCAGCCGGCGCGGGCCGAGGTCCGGGCTGGGCGGCGGCTCCGCGGCGCGCACCTCGCAGCCGAGCACGGTCAGGCCGCGGGGGGCGACGACGACGGGTTCCAGGTCCACGGCGACGACTTCGGGGCGGTCGTCGAGCAGCCGCGAGACGCGGAGCAGCAGCTCCTCCAGGGCCGCGGTGTCGACGGGCTGCGCACCGCGCCAGCCGAACAGGATCGGGGCGCTGCGGATGGCACGGACCAGCTCGGCCACTTCGCGGTCGGTGGCCGGCACCAGCCGGTGCGCGGTGTCGCCGAGGAGTTCGGACGGCGGGCCGGCCAGCCCGAAGGAGAGGACCGCGCCGATGGACGGTTCCACGGCCGCGCGGACCACGGTGTCCACGCCGCGCGGCGCCATCGCCTGTACGACCGGGCGCAGTTGCTCGGGGCGGCCGAAGGAGTCCGTCAACTCGGCGTAGGCGCGCCGCAGTTCGGCCTCGCCGGCGAGGTCCAGCCGGACGCCGCCGAGGTCGGCGCGGTGCCGCAGGTGGGGAGCCGTCGTCTTGAGCGCGACGGGGTAGCCGAGCAGGGCGGCCGCGGACGCGGCCTCGTCCGGGTCGGGTGCTGGGCTCGTGGGCTGTACGGCGATGCCGTAGTAGGAGAGGAGCGCGGCAGCGTCGGTGGCGTCGAGGACGTGGGAGCGGCGGCGCTCCTGCGTGGTGGCCGCGACCGTGCTGGGCCGTGCCTCGCGGGGGCCGGCGGGCGGGGCGAAGCCGGTGCCGCGGGCCGCGGCGCCGCTCTCCGCAGCGGTCTCCGTCCGCCCGGTCTGGTTCTCCGCCTGTCCGGTGACGCGGGCCAGCAGCCCTGCGGCGGCGGCCTCGTCCACCTCGAACTCCGGTACGCGGCCCGGGGTTTCGGCCTCCCGGCGCCAGCGCGCGTAGCGGTACGCCTCTGCCAGTGCGCGCACCGCCCGCTCCGGTGCGGGGAAGGCGGGGATGCGGCGCGCGGCGAGCGCGCCGTCCAGGCCCTCGATCGCGAAGTGCACAACGGCCACCGGTTTGCCGGCGCCCTCCGTCGCCGCGTGCAGCGCCTCGGACAGCTCGCGCACCGGGGTACCGCCGACCCAGGGGATCACGGTGATCACCACGGCGTCGGTGCCCGGGTCGCCGAGCGCGTCCCGCACCGCCCGGCGGTAGTCGTCCGGCGTCGCGCTCGTCGTCAGGTCGCGTACGGTGCGCGGCCGCAGCCCGGCGGCGAGGCAGGCGTCGTAGCTGAGCAGCCCGAGCGATTCGGCGTTGCCGAGGATGGCGACACGGGGGCCCGCGGGCAGCGGCTGGGTCGCCAACAGGGCGCCGGCGTCGAGGAGTTCGGTCACCGTGTCCACCATGATCACTCCGGCTTGGCGGAGCAGCGTGGACACGGTGGCGGCGGGCGCGTGGAACGCGGGGACGGCGTGCCCGGGCGGCGGCGCGCTCCCGCTGTGCCGGGCGCCCTTGACCACGACGATCGGTTTGCGCACGGCGGTGCGCTTGGCGAGCCGGGTGAACTTCCGCGGGTTGCCGATGGATTCGAGGTACAGCAGCGCCACGTCGGTGTCCGGGTCGTCGTCCCAGTGCTGGAGCACGTCGTTGCCGGAGACGTCCGCGCGGTTCCCCGCGGAGACGAAGCCGGACAGCCCGATGCCGCGCGCGTGCAGCCCGGCCAGTACGGCGATCCCGATCGCGCCGGACTGGGTGAACAGACCGACGCGGCCGCGCGCCGGCGTCTCCGGTGACAGCGTCGCGTTGAGCCGCACCTCGGGGTCGGTGTTCATCAGCCCGAATGCGTTCGGCCCGATCACGCGCATCCCGTACGAGCGCGACAGCCGCACCAGTTCGCGCTGTTCTTCCCGGCCGAAGTCGGCGCTGAGCACGAGCAGTCCGGACGCTCCGGCCTCCCCGCACGCGCGGGCGACGTCCGGCACCTCGGCGGCCGGGACGGCGACGACGGCGAGGTCGAAGGGTTCGGGCACCGACCGCGGCGAGCGGTAGCCGGGCACTCCGGCCAACTCGCCGCCGTCCTCGGGCAGTTCGCGGTTGACCGCGTAGGTACGGCCGGTGAAGCCGGCGGCGTGCAGGCTCTCCAGAATCTGCCGGCCGGCGCCGCCCGGAGTGCGGCTGACCCCGACGACGGCGACAGAGCCCGGGGCGAGGAGCCGTGCGACGGAGCGGCCTTCGGCGCGCTGCTCGCGGGCGCGCATCACGGCGAGCGAGTGCTCGGTCGGTTCGAGGTCGAAGGTGAGGTGCACGGCGCCGTCCTCGAAGCTGCGGCTCTGCGAGTAGCCGGCGTCCGTGAACACTTTGATCATCTTGCGGTTGGCGGGCAGCACTTCGGCGGTGAACCGCCGGATGCCGCGCTCCCGCGCGACGGCCGCGATGTGTTCGAGGAGAGCGGAGGCGACCCCGCGGCCCTGCTGGTCGTCGCGTACGAGAAAGGCCACCTCCGCCTGCGTCGAGGGGGCTCCCGTCGCCCGGCCCGAACCGTCGATGCGGTCGTAGCGGACGGTGGCGATGAACTCCCCGCCGATGGTGGCGGCGAGGCCGACCCGGTCCACGTAGTCGTGGTGGGTGAAGCGGCGCACATCGCGGTCAGAGAGCCGGGGGTACGGGGCGAAGAAGCGGTAGTACTTCGACTCGTCCGACACCCGCTCGTAGAAGCTCACCAACCGCTGGGCGTCGTCCGGGGTGATGGGCCGGATCAGGGCCGTGCCACCGTCGCGCAGCACGACGTCGGCTTCCCAGTGAGTGGGGTAGGCGTGCTCCTCCGGGGTCCGCATGCGGGCCAGGGTACGGCGGCGACGGGCCGGTGGCGCCGGGTACGTTCGCGGTGTGTGCCGGGGTCCGGGGGCCGCTGGAGGGCCGCAGCGCACGAGTGGAAGACTGTCCGCGAGACTGGTCTAGACAACAGCAACGACCGAAGGGCTACACCATGGTTGAGCGCCGCGTCACCGTCGGCTGGGCCGAGGGCCTGCACGCCCGCCCCGCCGCGATCTTCTGCCGAGCCGCGGCATCGGCGGGCGTCCCCGTCACCGTGCAGAAAGGCGAGGACGGCGCACCCGTCAACGCCGCCTCCATGCTGGGAGTTCTGTCGCTCGGCGCGGAGAGCGGGGACGGCATCGTGCTCGCCTCGGACTCCGAGGACGCGGAGGCCGCACTCGACCGCCTGGCCAAACTCGTCACCGAGGGCCTGGAAGAACTGCCCGAGACGGTCTGACCCCGCACCCGTACGCACCGGGCCGCGGCCTCCGGCCAGCAACGGGGGCGCGGGCTGCGGACAGCGGCGAGGGGCCGCCGGTGGGCACCGGCGGCCCCTCCTCCGTACGTGAAGCGAATCGGCGGGGCCTGCGCGGTACGGCGGACTCCCGCCGCGCGTACGGCAGTTGCACCCGCGGGCGTACCGGCACACCAGCGCTGCGCGCCGGGGACGGACCCCGCCGGTCGGCAACTGCCGGGCGCTGCCGACGACTTGGCGGACCGCTGCGGCGTCCGCGCAACCCCGGGCGCCGCGTCGGCAGCCGGCCGTCAGGACACGACCGCGACCTCGCCGATGCCCAACTCCCGCACCGGCCCGGCGATCTGCTCCGCGTCCCCGACCAGCACCGTCACCAGCCGGTCCTGCGGGAAGGCGTTGACGGCCGCGGCTGTGGCCTCGACCGTGCCGGTCTCCGCGAGCCGGGCGTACAACTGCGCCTGGAAGTCGTCCGGGAGATGCTGCTCGACCTGGTCGGCCAGAGTGTCGGCGACGGCCGCCGCCGTCTCGTACTTCAGCGGGGCCACCCCCACGAGGTTGCGCACCGCCACGTCCCGCTCCTCGTCGGTGAGCCCGTCCGCGGCCAACGTGCGCAGCACCTGCCAGAGGTCGGCGAGCGCGGGCCCGGTCACATCCGTGGCCACCGAACCGGAGATGGCGAGCAGCGCGGCGCCCGAACCGTCCGGGGCGGAGCGCAGCACCTGCCCGAAGGCACGCACGCCGTACGTGTAGCCCTTCTCCTCGCGCAGCACCCGGTCCAGCCGGGAGGTGAGAGTGCCGCCCAGGCAGTAGGTGCCCAGGACTTGGGCGGGCCAGACCCGGTCATGCCGGTCGGCGCCGACGCGGCCGATCAGCAGCTGGGTCTGCACCGACCCCGGCCGGTCCACGATGACGACCCGCCCACGGTCGTCCGCGGTGATGGCCGGAACCGGCCGCGCCTCCGCGCCCGGGCCCGTCCAGGCGCCGAGGCTGTCGGCCAGCGCCTGCTCCAGATCCACGCCGTCGAGATCGCCGACGACGACGGCGGTGGCGGTGGCGGGCCGTACGTGCGCTTCGTAGAAGGCGCGCACCGCGGCGGCGTCGATCCGCTCGACGGTCTCCTCGGTGCCCTGCCGCGGCCGGGACATACGCGACTCGGCGGGGAACAGCTCCTTCGACAGCTCGCGTGCCGCGCGCCGTGCCGGATTGGCCAACTCGTGCGGAATCTCGTCCAGTCGGTTGCCCACGAGGCGCTCGACCTCGGCGTCCGGGAAGGCGGGGGCGCGCAGCGCGTCGGCGAGCAGACCGAGCGCCTTGGGCAGCCGGGAGGCGGGCACCTCCAGCGAGACCCGGACGCCGGGGTGGTCGGCGTACGCGTCGAGAGTCGCGCCGCAGCGCTCCAACTCCGCGGAGAACTCCTCGGCGTCGTGCTTGTCGGTGCCCTCGGACAGCGCGCGGGCCATGATCGTCGCGACGCCGTCGAGCCCTTCCGGCTCGGCGTCCAACGGCGCGGGCAGGCTCACCTCCACGGCCACGACCTGCTGGCCGGGACGGTGACAGCGCAGCACCGTCAGCCCGTTGGGAAGCCGGCCGCGCTCGGGGGCCGGGAACGCCCAGGGCTTGGGCTGCCCGCCCTGCGGCCGCGGATGGAACTGCATGGACGTCCCCGAAGTCTCGCTCGTGGCTGCGGGGGTGGCGGCGTCGCTCACTTGCCGGGCTCCTCGTCGTCGTGGTCGGCGGCATGGTCGGCGGTCGGCTCGTAGGCGAGGACCGCGCGGTTGTCCGGGCGGAGCCGGGCGGCGGCCGCGGCCCGCGCCTCCTCCGGAGTGATGTCCAGAACCCGCTGCACGGCCGTCAGCGCCAGCTGCGGATCGCCGAACAGGACGGCGTAGCGGCACAGTTCGTCCGCGCGGCCGCCGACCGTGGCCAGCCGGTCCAGCCACTCGCGCTCCAACTGCGCCTGCGCGCGCTCCATTTCCTCCGCCGTGGGCCCCTCCTCGGCGAAGCGGCGCAGCTCGTCGTCGACGGCCTCCTCGATGGCGGCGATCTCCACATCGCTGGACGCCTTCACGTCCAGCCAGCCCAGCGACGGCGCACCCGCGAGCCGCAGCAGCCCGAACTGGGCGGCCACCGCGAGGCGGTCGCGCCGCACCAGGCGGTTGTGCAGCCGCGAGGACTCACCGCCGCCCAGCGCCGTGAGGGCGACGTCCGCGGCGTCGCACTCGCGGGTGCCGTCCTGCGGCAGCCGGTACGCCGCCATCAGGGCGCGCGCGGGCACGTCCTCGCGCACCGTCTCGCGCTTCTGCTCGCCCATGACGTCCGGAAGCGCGCCGTCGCGCGGCGGCCGCTTGCCCTCGTGGCCGGGGATGGAGCCGAAGTACTTCTCGATCCAGCCGAGGGTCTGCTCCGGGTCGATGTCGCCGACGATCGACAGCACGGCGTTGTTCGGCGCGTAGTACGTACGGAAGAACTCCCGTGCGTCCTCCAGGGACGCGGCGTCGAGGTCGGCCATC
>Ga0164243_10002687_pt1 | contig 29105 bp, 24 predicted proteins | sample OricompcompostOP_FD_108781 | JGI IMG/M metagenome (GOLD analysis project Ga0164243, IMG submission 108781) | Organic Plus compost microbial communities from Emeryville, California, USA - Original compost - Organic plus compost (OP) | ecosystem: Engineered > Solid waste > Mixed feedstock >... | reverse complement strand
GGCCTATCATGGAGCGGCATTGATCGTTTCACATGATCGCCAGTTTTTGAATCGAGCTGTGAATGCGATTTTTGAGCTTGATGAATATAAAAGAACCATCAAGACATATGTCGGTAATTATGACGCCTATGTCGAGCAAAAGGCGGCAGATAGGCAGAAGTGGCAGGAAGATTATGAGCAACAACAGGAAGAGATAAAGGAGCTGCGCAAGCGGATCAAGGAGAAGGGGAAGCATATCGGGCATAGCTATCGACCGAGGCGAGATAACGATAAGTTCGCGGTGCATTTCTTTTCACAGCGCGTCGATAAGGCGGTTTCTCGTGATATTCATGAGGCGGAGGAGCGCCTGAAGCGGATCGAGGAGAATCCTGTCCCCAAGCCGCCCGAACTGGTGCGCGTCACTTCATACTTTAAATCGAAGCCGATGGAGTCACAGGAGGTGATCCGGTTTGAGGGGGTTGGTAAGCAGTTCGATGGGCGTCTGTTGTTTCGCGATCTTACAGCAAGCATCGGGCCGCGGGCGCGCATTACGCTTGTTGGTCCAAATGGGATCGGTAAAACCACGCTCTTCAAGCTCATTCTGGGCCTTGAGCGGCCTGATATGGGCTCGATCAGTGTGGCTCCAGGAGCGCGTATCGGTTATCTTCCTCAGGAACCGGATTCGCTCGATCTGAAGAAGACGGTGCTTGAGAGCTATCGCGAGGGACAGGTAGGTTTTGAGGGTGAGCTGATTGGCAAGCTTATCGGGTATGGGCTGTTCAGGCTGGAAGATATGCAAAAACAGATAGGACAGCTCAGTATCGGCCAGCGGCGCAAACTGGAAATCGCTCGCTTGATGGCGACTGATCCTAATGTGTTGTTGCTGGATGAGCCCACCAACTTTATCAGCCTTGATGTGTTGGAGGCTTTTGAGGAAGCAATTGTCAGCTTTCCGGGCCCGGTGCTGGTGATCTCACATGATCGCTGGTTTTTACAGCGCTTTGGAGGTGAAACCTGGACGATTGCCGAGCAGCGGGTTTCGCGTCAGGAGGCCGTATCGGTGCTTGAGTAGAGGCAGGATTTCCTGCCCCTGCTCTTTTTTTACGGCTACTTTGTCGATTACTTATGCAGCTGGTATAAGCTCATACTTTAGTTGAGGTGAAATAGTTTGGTTTCTTCTAACTACTTGACAGAAACTAATGAATAAGGTACGATTCTTTATACAGTATCGATGATCGTAGGCTCGGTTGCTTAAGGAGTCGTATATGAATCCCCGTTCTGTGGATGAGCTTATACACCTGTATCATGCTGTGCTACGTATGATGCAGCGTCCCACGCTTCAAGATTGGCTGGCGCTTGATATTACGCTGGCACAGATGAAGATGCTTTTGTTGCTCTTCCATGAACGTTCGCTCCCTGTCAGTGAGGCGGCTCAGGCCCTCGGGGTGAGCGCTCCGACAGCAAGCCAGCAGATCGATCGACTTGTACAGGCTGGACTGGTGCAGCGTATTGAATCTTCGCTCGATCGGCGCTATACGCTGGTTTCATTAACTTCGGCTGGTGAACAGCTTATCAGCAATCTGCGGCAAGGGCAGAAGGAGCATGTAGGGCAGTGGATAGAGTCGCTAGGGAGCGACGAGCGGCAGCAGCTCTGTATGGCGCTTGAGGTGCTGGTGCGCTTGCTGACGCCAGCGAACGACGAGACAAAGCAGGACCAGTAGAAAGATCGGCGAAGGAGCGGCGATCTGATACACTCAGGGAAGAGAAGGAATATTATGTTGACTGAAGCATTTTCTACTTCTTAGAAGTGTTTACTCTATTTCTCCCTTTCTATTCTTCTTCTTCATATTTTTTTTCTCTTCGCGATTGGCAGTCTGGATAGCGCGAACTATCCGTGTGGGAGGCTGTCGAACCTACATAAGCTCGTCAGGACGAGCGTTACGAAAAGAGAGCTTGTAGAGAGACTGTAAGAAAGGATGAGATTATGTGTGGAATTGCAGGCTGGATTGACTGGGAACGAGATCTCAGACAGCAGCATGAAATGCTTGAACGGATGGTCTGTACCCTGGAACCCCGAGGCCCGGACGCAGGCGGTACCTGGCTTTCCCAGCATGCCGCGCTGGCTCACCGCCGCTTGATCGTGATCGACCCTGCCGGTGGCAAGCAGCCGATGCACTACGCGGTTCACGGCCATGAGTACGTTATCACTTATAATGGAGAAATCTACAATTTTCGTGAACTCCGCAGTGAGCTGGAAACCCTCGGCCACACCTTTAAAACGCATTCCGACACTGAAGTTATACTGCATGCCTATGATGAGTGGGGTACCGATTTCCTTGATCGCCTGAATGGTATCTTCGCTATTGCTCTCTGGGATGAGCCGAAGCGCACTTTGTTGCTTGCGCGCGACCCGCTCGGGGTCAAGCCGCTCTTCTATGCACAGCGTGGGAGTGCGCTTCTCTTTGGTTCGGAACTCAAGGCACTGCTTGCAAACCCGCTTGTGAAGCCAGAAGTGGATAGCGAGGGGCTGAATGAGTTGTTCGGGCTGGTGAACACGCCAGGACAGACCGTCTTTCGCGATGTGAAGCAGCTTCGTGCGGGATATGCGATGCTGCATAGCCCCGAGCAGACGCGAATCTGGCAGTTCTGGAAGTTGCAGAGCGCTCCGCATACCGATGATGTGGATACGACAGTTGAACGCTTGCGTTCGCTGCTTCAGGATACCGTGAAGCGCCAGCTCATTGCTGATGTGCCGGTCGTCTCACTGTTGTCGGGCGGGCTCGATTCCAGTGGTATTACCGGACTGGCACAGCGTTTCTTCAAGCAGGAAGGAAAAACGCTGCATAGCTATTCGATTGATTTTGTAGAGAGTGCGCAGCATTTCCACGGAAGCTTGATTCGGCCAAGCCTTGATACGCCATTTATACAGCAGATGGTCGATTATCTAGGGACAGAGCACCACAATATCGTGGTTGATAATGAAGCATTACTGGAAAACGCACTCGTTCCTATGTATGCGCATGATCGGCCTGGCATGGGGCAGATGAGCACATCGCTCTACCTCTTGTTTAAGGCCATCAAGTCTCAGGCGACCGTTGCTCTCTCGGGCGAGTCTGCTGATGAGGTGTTTGGCGGCTATCCCTGGTTCCATCATGAAGAAGCTATAAAGGCAGATACGTTCCCGTGGATGGCGCTGCGAGGACGTCAGGCAAATCTGGGACAGATTTCGCTCTTCTCGCCTGCTCTCGAAGCGCGGCTGAAGCTGTCTGAGTATCGTAAGCAGCGGTATGAAGAGGCACTGGCAGAAGTGCCACGCCTGCCAGGTGAGGACGCGGAGAATGCTCGTATGCGCGAGATCTTCTACCTGAATCTGACGCATTTTCTGCCGTTGCTGCTTGATCGAAAGGACCGAATGAGCATGGCGGCGGGTGTCGAGGTGCGTGTCCCCTTCTGCGATAAGCGCATTGTCGAGTATGTCTGGAATATCCCCTGGAAGATGAAGACTATTGATGGACAGGAGAAGGGCATTCTGCGTCGTGCGCTGGCCGACGTATTGCCGGAAGAGGTGCGGAAACGCAAGAAGAGCGCCTATCCTTCCACCTTCCATCCCGGGTATGTGCAGGGAATTCAGCAGCGTTTGCGCCAGGTACTCGATAATCCTGAAGCGCCGCTGCTCTCGTTGGTGAATGTGCCGCTGGTTCGTCGTCTGGTTGAAATGCCTGCGGAGAACTTCCAGAGCGATATGGGCCCGGCATTCCTGGAATACCTGCTGCAAACGAATGCCTGGTTGGACTCCTACCATGTGACCATTGTCTGATTTTCGGAAGCGAAGGCCGGAAAGCTTCAATCCTTTTGAGGCTTCCGGTCTTTTTTTATTTCTGCTGTTTTTGTCGCGTAAGAAAGCGAGCTGGCAGGCGGTGTTGAGATGATAGCTATAGTGAAGATAGGAAACCATTTTTCCTGGAAGAATGCAAGTGGGCATGGCGGATGTTCAGAAGTGAGAGCGAGTGCGAGAATAGAAAATGGTTCATTCATAGTGGAGGCAAAAACAAAATGAGTAGAAATGTAACCCGGCCTGCTCGTACTGAACGACCCATATCTGCGACTTTTGTGGCGCTGGTGGCCGCGCTTGGTGGGCTGCTTTTCGGTTATGATACGGGAGTCGTTTCGGGGGCTTTGCTCTTTCTCAAAGACACGTTTCATTTATCGCCTGGACAGCAGGAGATTGCGGTCAGTTCTGTGCTTGTTGGTGCGATTATAGGTGCGCTTGGCGCAGGACAAATAAATAACATATTGGGACGACGCAAAACACTGTTAATACTGGGTGTAGTGTTTACTATTGGTGCAATATTGATTGCTGTCGCCCCGAACTTTCCCTTCTTCCTTGTCTGGCGTGTCATCATTGGGCTGGCTATTGGAGCGGCTGCAAGTGTGGTGCCGGTTTATATTTCGGAGATGTCGCCACCAAAGTCGCGCGGCGCTCTGGTTTCACTTAACCAGTTAGCGGTTACACTGGGTATCGCTATCTCATACTGGGCTGATCTGGGCTTTGCTCGCGCCAATCTGGGGTGGCGTCCGATGTTTGCAACATCCGCTATACCTGGCATCACTCTCTTCCTGGGTATGCTGATGAGCCCGGAAACACCGCGCTGGCTTGCCAGCAAAGGGCGCTGGACGGATGCCGAACGAGTGTTGAGGCGTATCAAAGGTATAGATCCTGAAAGAGGTATAGCAGAGATTCATCAATCCTTGCTTGAGGAGGAGCAGCGGGCTATAGGGGCTGGAGAGCTCTTCAAACCTGGCCTGAGGCGGGCGTTGCTGGTCGGGATGGGGATTGCAGCTATACAGCAGCTTGTTGGTATCAATACTGTGATTTATTATGCACCGACTATCTTTCAAGCGGCGGGAGCCCCTAGTGCAAGCAGTGCAATTCTGGCAACGAGTATTGTTGGAGTTGTCAATGTCCTGGCTACTATCGTTTCGCTCTTTCTCGTCGATCGCTTGGGAAGGCGCCCCCTGTTGCTCATCGGCACGGCGGCTCTTGCGGTCGTCTTGTTCTTTATGGGACTCTTCTTTACACCGCAGTTTGCCTCCCATGTGCGCGTGCTGATTCTCGTCGCGCTGATCTGCTACATTATTGCCTTCGCGATCAGCCTGGGACCGGTTTTCTGGCTGATGAGTGCGGAAATCTTCCCGACGCGTGTGCGAGCCATTGGTGCGAGCCTTTGTTCATTTACGAACTGGTTGTTAAACTTTGTTGTGAGTATCAGCTTTCTTTCACTTGTGAATGCAATCGGCCAGACGTGGACTTTCTGGATTTACGCGATTCTCAGTGTGCTTGGTTTCATTTTTTGTTTAAAGCTCGTTCCCGAGACAAAGGGACGAACGCTGGAACAGATCGAGCATTACTGGATGCAAGGGCCTCGCTGAAACCTGTCTTCTTGCTATGGCGGTGGAATGTGATTATCCGCTTGCGTTTTCAGATCGTTCAAGGCCGAGCTGCTGACGGATTTCAAGCGAGCGTATTACTGCATCTCGGGTCAGCATGCCAACAAGCTGCCCATTCTCGAGCACAGGGAGCTGGTTGACATCCTGACGAGACATGAGTGGAAGTGCATCTTTGATACCGTGTTGGGGGGTCACTGTGTGAAGTTGCTCTACAGGCTTCATGACAAGGCCCACGGGGATACGCTCCCAATCGTCACGCGGGACACGTTGAATGTCCTTGAGGGTAATAAGGCCGACAAAGCGATCAGCCTGCATTACGGGTGCGCTGCGTAACCCTTGTGGAAGAATATACTCGTCAATGAGTCTGCGAAGCGAGATATTTGCAGGAACGGTAATCGGATCCTTTTTCATGAATTCTCCTACTGTCGCTCCTTGTACCAGTGTGTCGAGCGTGGCCTGATTGCGTGAAGCATGCGCGGCTGTGAGCAGGAACCAGCCAATAAAGCCAAGCCAGATCCCGTTGAATGGGTCACGCGAAAAGAAGAAGATCCATATGCCGACGAGAATAAAGAGGTAGGCGATGAACGCACCCACGCGTGTTGCAATTTGTGTGGCCCTGTAGGCGCTTCCCGTCGCCTTCCAGACGATCGAACGGAGCACGCGCCCGCCGTCCAGCGGAAAGCCCGGGAGCAGATTGAAGACGCCTAGCAGTATGTTTGCTAATCCCAGATAGGCCAGCATCGGCACAAACGGCGAGTGTGCTCCACGAAACAGGTAGAAGAGCCCGTAACAGATCGCGCCGATAATCAGGCTGACGAGCGGGCCAACGACGGCCATCAGAAACTCTGTGCCTGGGGAATGGGGCTCCTCCTGGATGTTGCTGACGCCGCCGAAAATGAAGAGGACAATATTTCGGACGGGTAAGCCTCGCGAGCGAGCAACCAGGGAATGTGCCATCTCGTGGAGCACGACGGAGACAAAAAGCAGGAGTGAGGCGATCAGCCCCAAAAACAGGTACGAGATGATCGACTGACCGGGATAAAGTGCGGGAAACCAGCCAAACGCCAGCGAAAATGTCAGCAGAAAAAGGATAATAAACCAGCTAAAGTGAATATAAAGGGTAAGCCCTGCGATAGTGCCAATGCGAAATGATCCGGGCATAGAAAAACTCCTTTGTTGAGCTTATGCACTTTTTCTCCTGTCGTCATTATACTCGTTGAGGTATGATGCATGGGATCATTCGAGAGCAGATCGATTCGCTCTGCCCTTCATTGCATAAGAAATCACAATGCCTGAGTGAAGAGGAGTCGTTTCACCAGCATAGACAATGCATCTATAGCGTAATCATAGGAGTGCGATGAACTACCATGCAGGGCAATTGCTTCTGATCCCCTGCTTTTGTGGCTGTGATACCAACTGCCTGCACTATTTTCAGCCCGTTGTCATCGCCGTCGATAGCAAGCAACCTTGAGGAGAAAGCTCGATACAGCCATAGCAAGCGCATAGATACGCGGGTCTGCTTTGATGATGCCCCCTGAAATGAGAAGAAGCATTGCATCAAAGCAAGGCGCAATCCTGAGCCACTCAGGCACATGGAGAATCGAGTTGAACAAGCAATATGACATACAAACGGGTTCCTGCGAATTATGGGAATACTGGACAGGTCGTCTGTTCAAGAGGTGGTTTATGAGTTGAATGTGGGTGCGTGAATCCACAAATGCTGTCTCGCAAGGTGTCGGTCTGGTTAAGCTGTTCGATACTCAGATCTGTGTGGAACAGATTCGCCTGTTGTATATTAGCGCCGGTCAGGTTTGCCTGCTGTAATGTTGCGCTGTCGAGGTTTGCCTTTCTGAGATCTGTATCCTTCAGGTTAGCTTTGGTGAGATCTGCGTAGGAGAGGTCAGCTCTGGTGAGGATCGCGCCCTCAAGGTCGACTCCCTGAAGCTTTGTACTCGTCAACACGCTTTGTGACAACAGGGCTCGCTGCACCATTGCACCCGTAAAGATGGTGGAGAAAAACTGAGCATTGCGAAGATCTGCATCAGTAAGTGTTGTGTGCGAGAAGTTACTGTAAGATGCACTTACATCCGTGAGACGAGCATACTGCATGTTCGCACCTTCACATTTCGTATAGTTTAGATTTACATGTAAAAGCTCTGCATGGTTCAGGTTAGCTTTGGTGAGATTGGCCCCACTGAGATCAGCCGTGCTCAATAAGGCAGAGGTCAGATTCGCCTCGCTCAGATTCGCTCCTGAGAGGTCAGCTCGCTCTAGTTTTGCATTGGCGAGATCTGCCCGCGAAAGATCTGCTTCGCGGAGCGAAATAATAGGCGCTTCTTTATAGATAAGTTTCGATTCGTAGAGGAAAAGCACAACCTGCCCTTTGTATTCCTCGTGATGTGTCTTGTCCAGGAGTCTCAGCGTGAGTAACGTGATGTTAAGCGCGCTGTGACGTGCACGCTCGTTTGCTTGTAGCAGCCCCTCATGCAAGATCAGGTCGTTGATACTGTTCTTGAAGTCCTGCAATATTTCATTTTGTATCTGCTCTTCCTGTACTTTTACCTGAAACGCCTGTATCTCGTTCTGGGCAGTAGTAACGCTGATGGCGGCGACGGCCAGGATGATGGGGATCGAAAAATCCTTCAGTATATCCCAGAGTGTTTTGTCGTGAAAGCCAATCCAAAGATGCCGCTTGCCAAGCCATTTGAGCACGAAAAATAGAATGATGATAAGGGATGGAATGAAGATGACAGATAAAGACTGATAGATACGCCAGAGAACAAAGCTGATGAGCCCTATGATGAGCAAGATGACAAGAAAAGTCAAGAGCTGCTTAGCTGTAACAATGCTGTTTAAGTATAAGAAGTCCGTTTTCTTCTTTATCGCTTTCTTTGGCCGAATACTGAGAAGATATTCAGCAACGTCATCAGGAGTCATTCTTTGAGCTTGTTTGTGAGAGGTCATGCGTTTTTGCATATATCACTCCTTAGACATCATGAAAGAGGGCAGAATGATTTTACGCCTACCAGAGTAATAAACGTTTCCTTTTGCCCTTTCTCAAATGAGAATGAAAGGAGTTGAACAGGAGAGAAGGAAGAACCGTTAGTTGTGGAAGAAGGAAAGAAAATTGCGCTTGGCCAGCTCCTCATGTGAGAGCTCGCGTACGATCTCAATACGTGCTTGCAGCGCTTCATGCAACACTGGATACATGTTTGCCGGATCCCATTGAAAATGCATGCGTTTTGGTTCAATGATGAGAAATGGCATACCACCCAGCGTTGGAACCTCTTCAAAAGGAGCGGAGCCGGGGAAAAAGAGGCCGCCGGGGTAGGTGAAATTGAAGCGCTGATAGTCTGAAAGCTCCCGCGCTGCTTGATAATCAGCGGGTGTCAGATGATCGTTTTTCGCATAACGGACAGCCTGAGGATCAGTCGGGGCTGCATTGAGATAGCCCGGCCCGACATATTGCAGAATGGCATCTTGCAACAGGGCATAACAATGGTACATGACGTTCTGAACACCGATCAGACGAGTCAGGAAGGCGCGGCGGTTGGTAGGATCGAGGATCAGCAGCTCTTTATCATCCAGCAGCGTAAAGACGCGTTCCAGATAATATGGGATAAGACCGGCCTGCTCCAGTTCAGTGACAAGCTCGACAACATCCGTGCGCTGCTGCCACTGCTTGCGACGTTCTTTATCACGACATAGCATGGTCATTGCCGCTGGAATGGTTAGCGGAAGGGCTTTCTCTGCGCGTACCTCTTCTGCATAGCGCCTGAACGTGTCTTCGGGGCTGAGCGATTCATTGCGCTCTGCAAGTGCTTTAACCAGTCTCAACTGATGGACGAGCAGGTTCATTGTGTGCTCGAAGGGGATTGAGAGATCTCCCCCGCGTTCAACCGTGCTACCACACAGCAATGCAAGCATGCCAGCATGGAACGTGTCGATACGCGTGAGATAAGGCGCAAATTCAGCAAGAAACGCGTCGCAGTCAGTTTTCGTGCGCAATGGTCGCGTAGAAAGGAAAGACTGTATGCTCTCATGCGCGAATGCGGACTGAGGATCTTGTATCTCGCTAAATGTGCTCGGTTGCTGCATAAAAGCAAGAAAACGCTCTTTGCCTTCGATCTCCCTCACCTCTTCCTGTGCTCACTTTTTCACTTAACGCTTAACGACTTGCACAAGTCGCTATAACTGCATGTGGCTCATATTATAGCCGTTGGTATCGATTTTTGTCAAGAAGGAACCTTCACAACAGCCAATTTGTCGTATACTTGATGGAAGAAAAAGCGAAAGGAATGGCTTTATGAGACGATTGAGAGCACGTGAAGCCGGTATTGCACTCGGGGGAATGCAACCGGGTGAACACAACGCGATCACTGATGTGAAGGGTGTGCGGGTAGGCCACGCGACTATCATCCGTGGTGAAGGGGCGCTGGTGCGAGGCGTCGGGCCGGTTCGTACCGGGGTCACAGCAGTTATTCCGCATCCCGGCAACCTCTTTGCAGAAAAAGTACCAGCAGCAGCAACCGTATTTAACGGGTTTGGAAAGACGATCGGGCTGGTGCAGATTGAAGAGCTTGGTCAACTGGAGACGCCTATTCTGCTGACCAATACACTTAATGTTGGGAAAGTCGCTGATGCTCTGGTTGAATATATGATCGAGCAGCACCCGGCGATCGGCGTGACGGCGGGCTCAGTGAACCCGGTCGTGTGCGAGTGCTATGACGGTTATTTGAATGATATTGGCGGTCGGCATGTGGGACGTGATGAGGTGCGGAAGGCGCTTCAAATGGCCTCGGAAGCTGTCCCGGAGGAGGGGAACGTTGGCGCGGGAACCGGGATGATGGCGTATGGCTTTGCCGGAGGGATTGGTACAGCCTCGCGGCGGCTTGAAGAGCGGTATGGAGGCTATACGCTTGGTGCGCTGGTGCTGGCAAATTTTGGACGTCGAGCTGATCTGTTGATTGGTGGGGTTCCAGTCGGGCGCGAACTGGGACGAGCTCCCGGACAGACGCGGGAACAGGGCTCAGTGATCGTGCTGCTGGCGACTGATGCGCCGCTTGATGCACGGCAACTGGCTCGCCTGACGCGCCGCGTGCCGCTTGGGTTGGCTCGCACAGGGACGCATGGTGGACATGGAAGCGGTGATCTTGCGATCGCCTTTTCGACTGCTGATCGCGTTCCATGTGAACCAGAACCGCCTGTGCGCCTGGTACATGTGTTAAACGAGCAAAGTCCGATTCTGGACCAGCTTTTTGCGGCTGTGGTGGAAACAACCGAGGAAGCAGTGATAAACGCGCTGTATGGAGCAAGGTCGATCACAGGACGCGATGGACATGTAGCGGAGGCGCTCCCGCTGGAATTGGTGGGCGAGATCTTGCAGCGCTACGGAGTGTAGTAATATAAAAGCAATGCTGATACCTCTCCCCGAGCCCGGGGAGAGGCTTCGCTCTACGTCGTATACTCTCCGTTAATGCGCACATATTCATACGATAGGTCGCAACCCCAGACGGTAGCCTCACTTTCACCCAGTCCAAGTGAAATCCGAATCGCAACCTCGGAGCGCTGCAAATAGGCCTTGAGCTCCGGCAAACGGTCCTGTGGCAACGGTTGCCCCTGATAAACCACCAGATCACCAAAGGCGATTGTGACCTTTTCGGGCATGATGTCTTCCTGCTCGCTGCACTTGCCGATCGCCATCGCGACACGCCCCCAGTTGGGATCAGCGCCAAACACCGCTGTTTTCACCAGTGGCGAGTTCACAACTGACTTGGCTACACGCTTTGCCTGCTCATAGGAAGCCGCTTCACGTACCGTCACCTCCAGCAGCTTGGTCGCCCCTTCACCATCGCTTGCCAGATCCTTCGTGAGCTCAATCGCCATCTCACGCAGAGCACGGCGGAATTCCCCTAAAGGTACATCGCCAGCCAGTCCGTTCGCCATAATCGCCACGGTATCGCTGGTGCTGGTGTCGGTATCGACGCTCAGACAGTTGAAGGAGACCGCTACCGCCTCATGCAGGCACTCCTTGAGCGTCTTCGGATCGATCCGTGCATCAGTTACAAAATAACTGAGCATGGTTGCCATATTGGGTTCAATCATGCCGACACCCTTCGCCATGCCGACGAGAGTTGCATTACCAATCTTGCACGCGCGAATCTTCGGGCGCGTGTCCGTCGTCATAATCGCCTGCGCGCTTATATGAAGCTCACCCTCGCGCAGTTCCTTCGCGATTCCCCGAATCCCCTGACGTATCTTATGCATCGGAAGCTGCCAACCAATCACGCCCGTCGACGATGGCAGCACATCGGTCGGATCAATCCCCAGTTCCTCAGCGACCAGCCGCACAACCTCACGCGCGTTCGCCAGTCCCTCTTCTCCGGTGGCCACGTTCGCATTCTTGCTATTAATGACAAATGCCTGAAGCTGCCCATTGGCGACATGTTCCCTGCCCACAATGATCGGAGCGCCACAGAAGCGGCTTTGCGTGAACATAGCAGCGGCGGAAGCAGGCACATCCGAGACAATCACGGTAAAATCAAGGGTCTCATCCCGGATCCCGACATTTTTCGCAACTGAGCGAAACCCGCGCGGTGAGAACGGTAACGCTTGCATCCACTTCCCTCCCTGACGAAGTATTTATCCCCAATTATACAATGTCCATATGCCATTTGTAGAGCCCGATAGTTCTTTTTTCTCTTTTCTCCCGCCCTTGACATTCCAGGAAAAACTGCAATATAGTATCACCATAATCCAGTTTTTTCTGGATTCCCTGTTACTCATACTCAGGCGATTGGTATTACAGCCGTCGCTTTCAGTATAACTGGAAAGAAGTGTTATCTATGTCGACCGAAGAGACAAAGAAGACTGTACTTCGTTTCTTTGATGAGATTGTCAATCAACAGAATTTTTCAGGCATACGTGAGATATTCGCGCCCGATGTTGTCGAGCATGAGTTCAAACCTGGCCTCTTTCCGCCACCTGCAAAGCAGCAACGCATTGGTGATATCGTCTCGAATGTCATCGATCAAATCGAAGCATTTACACTAGCAGGTGAATATTCAGCAGTACGGGTAATTGGAACAGGAAAGCCCTATGCGGAGTTCTTCGGCAGACCCGCCCCGGAAAAACCACTTGCCTGGACGGCTACTATGATCTGGCGTGTAGAGCAGGGCAAAATCAAAGAGCGCTGGATGGCCTTTGACTATCTGTCCTATATGCTTCACTATGGGGTCATTCCGCCGCTCAAGCAGATTGAGTCTCAGCAGCCATACACGCCGCATTACACACTCGATGCCCGACCCGCGCTCGATCAGGCTAAGCAGCTCGAACCGCTTCACAGGCTCATTGAAGCTCATCGAAGTGGCGATATCTCCCTGCTTGATGGTGTCGTTGCTCCGATCTATAAAGATCATGGAGGATGGATCGATGGGCTTCCAGACGGCCCCGAGGGCTTAAAAGAAGAGGTCCGCATCTTGCGCAGCGCCTTCCCCGATCTGGAGCTTGAGGTCACACACCTCTTTGCAAGCGAGAAGCACGTCACGCTCAGGATGATTGGCACGGGCACCCACAAAGGCGAGATCTTCGGCGTCCCCGCAACAAACAAGCAGGTATCGTGGATGACCATCGGCATCTATGCCGTCGAGAATGGCAGGATCACCGAGCGCTGGATTGATGGTTCGCGTATGGAGCTGCTCCGCCAGCTTGACGCCGTACCTGCGGTTCCATTCGCGCCCATCACCAGCGTTGGCCCGGACCTGCTCACCCTGGGTGATCGGTAAACGCTATGACGCATACAGCAGCGTTCTGTTTGCCGGGATAACCTCGCGATAGCCATCTAGAAGCCGTTCCATTGCTTCAGACCAGCTCTGCCGTTGTGCCTCGATCACGGCTGCCGCCCCGAAGCACTCACGCTCTTGCTGGCGCTCTACCAATCGAGTAAGCAGCGAACGATAGGCGGCTATCCGCTCATTCTGCCGCCTATCCAGCAAAAGCCCCGTCTGCTCATGCGTTACGAGATCACAGACACCCTCGGCCCTCACACCGACAACCGGCAGACCCGATGCCATTGCTTCAAGCACAACTTGCCCGAACGTCTCTGTCTCCGAGGGGAACGCGAAGACATCCGCCGAGGCGTACGCCCGTGCCAATGCCTCGCCGCTCAGATAGCCGGTAAAGGTGGCAGGCACGCCAGACAAAGCCGCTCGCACCTCTTCCGAAGCCGGGCCATCTCCTACGATCACCAGGTGACACCGTCCGTGATCCATGTCACGATATGCCTCAATAAGCAGACGCAGATTCTTCTCATATGAGACGCGCCCTACATACAACAGTACGACCTTCTGTCCGCCTCCAACCCAGTGAGCACGCAGGCTTTCATCACGCTTTCCAGGCCGAAACAGCGTCGTATCCACCCCGCGCGGCCAGATACGCAGGTTAGAGAAACCCTGTTCTCGCAAGCGTGCAGCCGTCGATGGCGACGGACAAAATGTCAGGGCGCACTGATTATGTAAAAAGCGCATGTAAGACCAAGCCGGTTCAACAAGTGGTGCAAAACCAAAGTGTTTACAGTATTTAGCCAGATTCGTATGATACGACGAGACAAAGGGCACATGCATCAGATGTGCCACCGCAAGCCCGGTCGCCCCCAGAAACACCGGATCTACCAGATGAATCACATCCGGGCGAAAATCATGCAAACGCTGCAAAAAGAGCGGCCTGAACATGTTCATCTTCAACTCAGGATAGAATGGCAGCGGCAAACCAAGCGTGCCCACAATCTCGGCCCCGGCATAGCGTGTCATGCCGCTCTCCGGGCCAAGCACCAGCACCTGATGACCTTGCTGCTGCAAATGTTCGAGCAAACGGGCCAGCGTTCGGGTAACACCATCCAGTTTTGGCAGAAAATTTTCAGTAATAATCGCAACACGCATATATACACCCCTTTTAATAGTTCATTGCAAAAGCAGCTTTTTCATCATAAGCAAGTCTAATAAGATGTTTCATCCATAAAAGCATATAACCGGCAGTCAGTTGAATAGCATCAGAGAAGAGAGCTGGCAGACAGGATCCAACACGCTCGTCCCATAATTGCGTAGTCATAAGGTCACGTTTATAGGTATGCGTCCATTCCGGGCGGCACACCTGCGCATAGTAGCCATCTTTGATATATCGGGCCACCGCCGCGATATAGCTCCGAACATCAGCCCCCGTAATGAGCGGGTGATATCCCGTCGGCGGAGCGATCGATAGCCGCGCCTCACGGGCGTATACTTCAAAATCAGTATGATAGCCAAAATCGCGGGAGCTCAGCCAGGTGAAGTTGGCAGCGTGCATCGGTTGCGTCACGTCGGTCATATAGTGCAGCGACAACCCGAAGTAGTAGCCAGCTCGCTCCACATCTCCGTTCAGCCAGGTTGCATGTGCAAGATGATAATACAATTCGCCATTAGTAACAGCCGTCGGAGCGGTCTCACCAAGCCAGTTTGTCCCCGTATCAGGATCATAAAAGTGGCTCTTCCAGGTTGGCATGAGCCCACCGGGCAGCAGAGGATCATTGAACGGCGCTTTCTTGTCAGCATCCAGCAGCCCAAGACAGAGCGCATCGTGAAAAGCGGCTCCACACCTGCCCTGATGCGGTTTCACCAGAGCATAGAGGCGGCGGCCCGCTTCTCCTTCATCCCGCACCAGATCGGCGGCACATGAAACCATCCACCAGTGTGTACTTTCGCGCTCACTAAAAGGGTTGAGTTGTTCTTCCTGTTCCTGCTTCAAAATGGGGAGGACTGTTGTGTCAAGAAGATGGTAGGCGCTCTTTGTCGCCTTCATTAACAGCTCGGTTGAGTGCATCGTTCCGCTAAAATGCATTGTCTGTACCTCCTTGTGAAGAAATCCTACAAGAGCAAGTATACGGGGGAAGCGGGTGAAGAGACATCACACTGCCGGGTGATTCTCAAAAATGAGGTGGACAGAAAACGGGGGATAAAAAAGGGGAAGAGTGGTGTAACCCTTCCCTCACTTTTCACTTTTCTAGAGAGTGGATACGCATAGTTGTCATTATGGCTTCTGCCCGTATACAAGGAAGAAGATCGAGCTCGTGTGCAGCTCTTCCCATTCCTGGGGTAGCGCTTTCCAGGTAGCGTCGTACTCCTTTTCGGGGACCACGCCCAGGCGGTCACAGGCAATACGCAAATTGTTGAACACAAGATGGATGTCTCGCCCCATCATCTCACCCACACGGCCACCCCACTTACCAAGCGGCACCGGGACCGCAGTAAACGTGACATTGGTCAACCCGGCGCTCTCAAAAAGCTGATCCAGCTCCTGAATGGGCGGCGAGCCAAACCCCGAACGTCGCCCGGCCTCGCGCCACCACTCCATCAAACGAGCGGTGTTCGGCCCCTCATTCTCAAACACATCAAGCGTCTCCAGCAGCTCGACGTAGCCACCTGGACGCGTCACCCGTGCCAGTTCTGCCACAACAGCCGGCCAGGCCGAACCGGGAATCGCCGCCACAAGCAAGCGCTGATGCACAAAATCAAACGCCCCATCCTGAAATGGCAACCCTTTCAGGACGTTGCCCTCAACAAACTGGCTGTTCCTCGGCGCCCCCATCCGCGCGGTTGCCGGGATCTCAATATCCATGCCCACAACCTTCGCCTCAGGGAACTCTTTCGCCATCTCACGCACCCAGATGCCGGTACCGGTTCCTACATCCAGAATATCCCTTATCATTTCGGGTAATGGTGCTACATAATTCCCCTTCAACAAAAAGCGGAGGGCATAGTGCTGAAAGTTCAAACGGTCCTGTTCTGAGAGGTCTTTGGGAAAGAAATACGGGACATCAGAACGAAAACGCCGCTGCTGAATCACGGAGTCCAGCGGCTTCAGGCGCTCTGCAAGACGAGATGAAATACCATCCGCTTGCTTCTTACGAAAAAAAGAAAACATGTTCTCACTCCTCTCAACGAGCAGCAAATACTCTGAGCTGCCGCTTCTCAAGCCACCCGAGACGGCAGGTTTTTCGCGCTAATCTTTCGGCAAAGAGCTTCTCGTATAGCTCTCTCCCCATTACAACGGGCCTACGCCTGGTACTAATCTGGAACGAAAGCCTCATACTTAATAGAAAATAGTATACTACCTCTACGCAGGCTTGTGTTCGTTCTTCACTATTTCAAAGTACACCAACAGATTCTATGCAATACCTTATCTACTCATTTTTTCGCACAAAAACAGGGGAAATCTTAATACTTTTTTAATACGCATGCGGCCTACACAGAAACATCGACAGCATCTGCGTGGCATGGTACAATAAGCAAACTATACCAGGAAAGGGGTACACCCAATGCGAGAACGCCTCGCTGAAGCTATTCAGCTCCGCGAAACAGGCCGTGCAAAGCAAGATCAGGCCATTCTGGAACAGGCCAAAACGTTGCTTCTAGAGCTTGCTGAAGCGTATCCCGATGATGCAGAAATCATCTTTCAAACAGCCGTGGTTCATGACAATCTGGGGCTGGAACGCGAATCCATTCCCTACTATCTCAAAGCCCTTGATCTCGGGCTCGCTGGCCCAGACCTTGAACGAGCGTTACTCGGCCTGGGAAGCACCTACAGAGGATTGGGAGAATATCAAAAAGCGGTAGAGACGCTTCGCCGGGGCGTCCGCGAATTCCCCGAAAACCGGGCGCTTCAGACGTTCCTGGCAATGGCGCTGTATAACACAGGAGCCTATCGCGAGGCGATGGAGATTGTGTTAACGAACCTGCTGGAAACCACAACTGATGAGAAGCTTCAGTACTTCAAGCGTGGACTCCTGTACTACGCTCAGCATCTCGATGAAACATGGTAAAAAAAAGGGGGAGGCTTCCCGGTAAAAAAGGGAGCTCTCCCCTTTTTTGTCACGGTTTCTCAGGTTAGATGAGCAACAACAGGTGCAAAAGGCTCCAGCACATGGGCATCTACATAGACAAAAAAAATAGGAGAGACATACTTATTTCTCCCCTACCTTTTTTTTGACCCAATAAAATTACCACTATCTATTTGCAGAATGGTTTTGTGAAGTGCTATAGATATCGTATGGAAACCAGAGACCTTTTTTCGCTCAATTTCTCAAGTCAGGACTGCCCATCTCGTCGAGCGCTGGATCTGATTACAGATAAGTGGACGCCGCTTGTCATCTCGATTCTTGCGACTGGTCCTTGTCGCTACATGAATATCAAGCGGCAAATTGGTGGCATCACCCAGAAAATGCTGACCCAGACATTACGCAAAATGGAGGATGAAGGGCTCGCCACACGCACTGTCTACCCGACATCACCGCCAACGGTCGAATATGCGCTTACGCCACTCGGCAAAACGCTTGTTGAGCCAATCCAGAGCTTGCTTGATTGGGCACGTACCTACGGTCTACAAATGAACTCCATCCGTCCCCTTGTAGAAGAGTACCCACAATAATGAGAAACCGCCTCTCTCGGTGAAGGGAGAAGCGGCTTCTCATTCGTGACACGAGCATTATGAGGGGGTTTCAACTTCGCGCATAGGCAGTTTTAAGAATGGTATGACCTTCTCTGCAAGTACCTGTAACGTTTCATAATCGTTCAGGTACAACATCACAATAAAATACTGGATGCCACAATCGACCAGTGCCTGAAAAGAGGGAATAATCTCCTCCGGCGTTCCGGCCATTGTCGCTGAGCGCATGAAGTCCCGATAACCGAGCGGGTCGGCTTCTCGTTTGGCCTTAACCCGTTCAGGCGATTCCGCCAGTAGCAGCAGGCTGATATAACTCCGCAGAATCGCACGATAATCGCGCCCGACGCTCTCGCAATGCTTCCGAAGCGCCTTCAGCTTTCGTTTCACATCTTCAAGTGTGAATGCCTTGCCAACAAGGGCATGTGCCATAAAGTTCGACATATCGGCATAGTATGCAACTTGACGAAGGGTTGTCCGCTCGCCACCACCACCAATCAAGAGCGGGATAGAAGGGCGTTGTATAGGCCCTGGTTGGATGATTGCATTCTCCAGATGGCCGGTCTTTCCCTGAAACGTCACCGGCTCACCCGTCCAGAGACGCCGCACAAGATAGACTGTCTCTTCAAGCCACTCCTGTCGCTCACGCACCCCTGGCAAAGGAAGACCGAAATTCCTGATTTCTTCCTCCATGTCACCAATGCCGACGCCCAGAATCAGGCGACCATTGCTCAAGCGATCGATATCAGCACTCAGCCGAGCCAGCATCCAGGGCGGGCGGAACAGCACGCAACTGACAGCGACACCCAGGCGAATCGTTTTCGTCGCCTGCGAGAGCGCGCCAAGCGTCGTCCTGCAATCCATAAAACCCAGGCCAGGATGATCGCTCAACCAGAACGCGTCATACCCAAGCGCCTCAACGGCCTGCGCAAAGTCCCGATACTGGCTCCAATCGGCCCCGGGATCGTTGAGCAGGACTCCAAACCGGGGATGCTCAGATATTTGTGCTACCCAGGGATGAGGCACATTCTGAGCCCGTACACTAGAAAAAAGCCTCATTACTTACTCCCCCTACAAGTATCTGTAACACATACACATTTAGAAGTATAACAGATAAATAGAAAAGAGTGAATAGATATGCAGATGTAAGAGGAAGTAACCATATAAAAAGAAAAACAGCACAATGATTTGAGGGAAGTGAACATGCAAACAGGAGTAGAATATATTCTACAAAAAAACAACAGGATAGCGAAACCAAAAGGGCAGCGGAGGCGCTCCTGCTGCCCTTCCCCGATTACTGATGTCCTTCGGGCCAGGTTCCCATCACCTGCCGTAAGATGGCGAACTCGCCGATATGGTACGCGTTGTGATCGGCCACAGTCAGGATTTCTTGCAGGATGTTCTGACCATCGCCATGCGGAATAGGCGCATACAGGTCGGTTTTGGGATCATCGATAATGGCGACCAGTGCTCGCTGATCGGCATGAAAAGACGCGATCGTGGCTTCCCAACCCTCCCGGTCGGTCAGGGCATCGGGGGCAGGCCAGTAGCCCGAGGGCCATGCAGGCGCAATATAGTTCGGATTGCGAATGAAATCCAGAATATCCCATTGAGCAATGCGAATATGCTCAAGGAGATGCCACGGCGTATAGGAGACATTGGGCGGCCTTTGATTCATCTGTTCTGCTGGAAATGCGGCGACCGCATCATCAAAGGTCATATGTGCATTGCCTTTGAGCAAGAGTGTGCGAAGTTGCTGGCGGAGGACCTCATCACTTGACATACGTTCTCCCTTTCTTTCTTTCTCAGAGCCATAGTATGTGGGCAAAAAGGCGGGTGTGTCGGCTCTATTGCTGACCTTGGCCCTTTCCCCTCTTCTTCTTATCATACAACACCCTGAAGGCATACGGCTGCTTCTTCTCTCGCGATAAAAGGAGTAGTATAAATTAGGATAGGAGTTACAGGTTCATTGCTTGCAAAAATTCAGAGAGTACAGTATACTCTGACATAGAGAAAAGTGGTGCGATGAATACATTTTGGGGGTGTATATGGATATTCTCTTAGAAGCAGCGTGGGTGGCCGCCAGGGCAGAGGACCAATGGCGTGAATATCAGGTAAATCGCTGTATTGCTGCTTTTGTAATGGGAAACCCAAGGGTGCTTGAGGAGGTCAAGAAGCTGGCCCAGAACGACAACAGGCTTGCTGCGCTGGCTCAGGTGAAGCTAGAGCAGTATTTTCCTGATGTGTGGGGGCAAGGGGAGGAGGAATAAAGTTGTAATCTTTCCGGGAGGCTGTGGCGGTGAGGCTCATTCTCCTGAAGACGCAGGTTGATACAGGCGTTCGCAAAAGCAAGAAAGAATGCTACAGGCATTTCCCCACTGAACGCGACACATGCGTCACTGAGCAAGCAGGTAACGTTTCAGCGCTGGATCACGTGATACCCTTTGAACTTTGAATGCTCCGATGCCGGAGATGGCTGTTCTGCTTGTGTTTTTGGAGGACGCTGTGAAACGTGTTGCTGTTCTCAATCGGAAGGCGGCGCTCGGGCCGCAGGTGACGGATGGAGCCGCGCTAGAACGTGATTTGCGGGCGCGGGTGCGTGGCGAAGTGCGCTTTGACAGAGGGAGCCGGGCGCTTTATACAACCGATGCGTCCAATTATCGACAGGTGCCCATCGGGGTTGTGCTTCCTCGCGACGCTGATGACGTGGTGGCAACGGTCGAGCTTTGTCGACGCTATGGCGCTCCAGTGCTTGCACGCGGTGGTGGTACGAGTCTGGCGGGGCAGTGCTGTAATGCTGCCGTCATTATTGATATGTCAAAGTACATGAATAACCTGCTCGAACTTGATGTAGAGCGACGTCGAGCGCGGGTGCAGCCCGGACTGATTCTGGATGATTTGCGAAGTGCGGCGGAGCGCTATCATCTGACGTTCGGTCCCGATCCTGCTACCCATAATCATTGTACGCTTGGCGGCATGATCGGGAATAACTCATGCGGGGTGCATGCGTTGATGGCGGGAAAAACCGCTGATAACGTGGAAGAGCTTGAGATCCTGACCTATGATGGTATTCGCATGCGGGTCGGGAAAACCGAGGATGACGAGCTTGAGCGTCTGATACAGACGACCGATAGGCGAGGGGAGATCTATGCACGGCTCAAGCAACTGCGTGATACCTATGGTGGCTTGATTCGCGGGCGCTTTCCAGATATTCCGCGGCGCGTTTCCGGCTATAATCTGGATCAGCTTTTGCCGGAGCATGGCTTTCATGTCGCGCGGGCACTGGTGGGAAGCGAATCGACCTGTGCGCTTGTGCTGGAAGCAACCGTGCGTCTTGTCAGCAGCCCGCCTGCTCGTACGCTGCTGGTGCTCGGTTACCCGGACATCTATACAGGGTGCGACCAGATACCGGGGATGCTGACCTTCCAGCCGATCGGGCTTGAGGGCTTTGATGAGCTGCTGATCCATGATCTGGAGAAGAAGGGGCTGCATGCGGAGGAGGTCGCGCAGTTCCCGCGAGGGCGTGGCTGGTTGCTCGTCGAATTTGGCGGGGAGGACCAGCGGGAAGCAGATGGCCGGGCACAGCGGCTCATCGAGTGGCTGCAAGGTCGGAGCGTGACACCAGATATCAGATACTTTCATGATCCCGCACAGCAGAAGCTGGCCTGGTCCGTGCGTGAATCGGCTCTGGGTGCGACCTCGTTTGTTCCAGGGGAAGCGCCGACATGGCCCGGTTGGGAGGATTCGGCTGTCCCTCCCGAACGGCTTGGTGCGTATCTGCGTGAGTTGCGGCACTTGCTCGATTCCTTTCACTACAGAGGGAGTTTTTACGGGCACTTCGGGCAGGGCTGTTTGCACTCGCGTATCAACTTTGATCTTGAGACAAAGCGAGGGATAGAGACGTTTCATGCTTTCCTTGAGCGTGCAACCGATCTGGTGCTGAAATATGGCGGCTCGCTGTCGGGTGAGCATGGTGACGGGCAGGCGCGGGCCGAGTTTCTGCCGAAGATGTTCGGGAATGAGCTTGTAGAGGCTTTTCGTGAGTTCAAGGCGATCTGGGACCCGGATTGGAAGCTGAACCCGGGCAAGCTGGTTGATCCGTACAGGGCTGATGAGAACCTGCGGCTTGGCACTGCCTATAATCCAATGCCCGTCGAGACGCATTTTCAGTTTCCCGATGATGAGGGGAGCTTTGCACGTGCGACTTTGCGCTGTGTGGGCGTGGGCAAGTGCCGCCGCCTGGAAAGCGGGACGATGTGCCCGAGCTTCATGGTAACGCGTGAAGAGGAGCACACGACTCGCGGACGGGCGCGGTTGCTGTTTGAGATGATGCAGGGTGATCCGCTGTCGCAGGGCTGGCGGAGCGAGAAGGTACGCGAGGCACTTGACCTCTGCCTGGCATGCAAGGGCTGTAAGGGCGATTGTCCCGTCAATGTGGATATGGCGACCTACAAGGCAGAGTTTCTCTCGCACTATTATCAGGGGCGGCTTCGACCCCGGACGGCGTATTCGATGGGGCTGATTTACTGGTGGGCGCGGCTTGCCTCGCACATGCCCCGAATCGTGAATTTTGTGACGCAAGCGCCCGGGCTGAGTTCGCTTGTGAAGCTGGTCGGTGGTTTTGCTCAGGAACGGCAAGTGCCTCTGTTTGCCGCGCAGACGTTCAAGCGCTGGTTCCAGCATCGGGGCACGCGCAGGACCGAGGGCACGCGTGTGGTGCTGTGGCCGGATACCTTTCACAATTATCTGAAGCCGGAAGCTGCTCGGGCCGCTGTAGAGGTGCTCGAAGCTGCTGGTTGTCAGGTTGTGGTACCGCGTCAGTCGCTGTGTTGTGGGCGTCCGCTCTATGATTATGGGTTTCTCGATCAGGCGAAGCGGTTGGTGCGTCAGATTCTCGATACGCTTGCGCCCGAGATTGAGGCCGGGGTACCTGTGGTCGTGCTGGAGCCGAGTTGTGCGGCTGTCTTTCGCGACGAATTGCGAAATCTCTTTCCGCATGATGAAAATGCGAAACGGTTAAGTCAACAGACGATGCTTTTAAGCGAGTTTTTAGAGCAACAGGGATACAACGTGCCGAAGCTCCAACGGAAGGCGCTTGTTCATGGGCATTGTCATCATAAGGCGATTATGAAGTTGCGCGATGAAGAGGCCATTTTGCGGAAGCTCGGGCTTGATTTTCAGGTGCTTGATTCAGGCTGCTGCGGCATGGCGGGCGCATTCGGCTTTGAAAAGGATCACTATGCGATCTCGATGAAGGTCGGTGAGCGGGTACTGTTGCCTGCGGTGCGTCAGGCCGAGGATGAGACGCTGATAATTGCTGATGGTTTTAGCTGTCGAGAGCAGATAGAGCAAACGACTGAACGTCGCGCCTTGCATCTGGCCCAGGTAATCCAGATGGCGTTGCATGGTGGGCAGGAAGTGCATGAACCTGCTCCTGAACGCTCGCGAGTGCTTCCGCTGGCGTTGTTGAGTGGGGCACTGGCTCTGGGTGGCCTGCTGGTATGGAGACAATGGCGTAAGCGGTAAGAGGTGTTCTCTGGCTCCTGGAGCGGGGCCAGAGAACGTGTGATGGATGAATCAACGTACCAGTCTACCGATCGACACAGCCTAGCACTACGTCGGTACTGCCGATAATGGCGATTGCATCGCTGATCTTGTGCCCGCGGAGCATCTCCGACAGGATTTGCAGGTTCACAAATGATGGGGCGCGCATTTTCATTCGCCACGGATATTCACTGCCGTCGCTGATGAAGTAAAAACCATACTCGCCACGACTGTTTTCGATGGCAAAGTAGGTCTCGCCGCGTTGTGGGCGCAGGGCGACGGGGACACGAGCGGAGATCGGCCCCGGTGGCAATCGATCAATTGCGATCCGGCATAGGCGGATGCTTTCGCGCATCTCCATCATCCGTACCATATTACGAGCAAAGCAGTCACCTTCCTGCCGAATCTGCACATTGACCGGTATCTCGCGATAGGCCATGTAGGGCCGGTGGACGCGCAGATCCCAGTTAATGCCGCTTGCGCGGGCCATCGGGCCGGTCAGACCGTAAGCAATGGCGCGATTGGCATCAATGAAGCCGATACCCTGCGTGCGAGCAAGAAAGATCTCGTTGCCGTTCAGTAGCGTATCTAGCTCGTCGATGTTCTTTTCCAGACGCTCCAAAAAGGCTTCACATTCCTGAAGCCAGCCTTTTGGAATGTCATGCAACACGCCGCCGACACGATTGTAGTTCACGGTGAAACGGCTGCCTGCTAGCGCTTCAAACAGGCCCAGGATACCCTCGCGATCGCGGAACGTCCAGAGGATCGGTGTGAATGCGCCAAGATCCATCCCGTAGGTACCAATTGCGATCAGGTGGCTGGCAATGCGTTGAAGCTCTCCCACGATCAGACGAATATACTGCGCTCGACGGGGGATCTCAAGCCCCATTGCCTGCTCGACGGTACCTACATAGGCAATTTCGCAGAGCATGGGCGAAAGATAATCCGAATTATCGGTATAGCGAATGCCCTGCATATAGGTACGATTCTCGAAGATTTTTTCCATGCCGCGATGCAGGTATCCGATGATAGGTGTGCATCCGACGATCGTTTCTCCCTCAAGCTTCACAATCAGGCGTAACACCCCGTGCGTGCTGGGATGCTGCGGGCCCATATTCAGCAGCATCTCTTCTGAAGGAGCCTCGGTGATAACGCCCGAAGGAACCTGACCGTATGTTACTTTTTCTTCTCGCATTAACGCTCTCCCGCAGTATGGATAGCGAGTCCCTGTTTCAGGATCTTCTCGCGCAACTTGAGGATACCTTCAATTAATTGTTCGGGCCTGGGCGGACAGCCGGGCACATAGACATCAACGGGCACAATAGTATCTACGCCTTGAACCGTGTAATAGCTGTCATAAAACTCTCCTGCCGAGTTGGCGCATTGTCCCATACTGAGCACCCATTTCGGTTCAGGCATCTGCTCCCAGAGCAGGCGCAAACGAGGCCCCATCTTGATTGAGACGGTTCCGGCAACGATCATCAGATCTGCCTGACGCGGGCTCGAACGGAACACCTCGGAGCCGAAGCGCGAGAGATCATAGTGGGACTGTGCCGCTGCCATCATCTCGATTGCGCAACAGGCCAGGCCGTAGCTCAGAGGCCAGACGGAGCGCGAGCGCGGCCAGTTCTGTGCCCATAAGAGCATGTCGGCCATGCTGGTTAACTGGACATTTGGTTCCTGGTCGCCTGGTCGGTATTCATAGGGACCGCGGGCCATGCGTAAAGGGACAGGCTTTCGTTGCCCCGGATAGGTCACCGGATCCTGATCGGGATGGTGCTGGGTCATTGAATAAGCTCCTCCTTACAAGAAAAGGGGAAAGATGAGATAAAAGGCACAAGATTACTTCTCACACGCAAGGGAAGGGTAAAATGTAACACCCTGATGGCGGGGAAGGGGAGACACCCGGTTGAACCTGCCATGCTCTGCCAACGTGTGAAAGAGTGTGGGGTCATCTCCTGTTGAAAGGGAAAATGAGCGAAAGTAAAGTATTCAGGAGGTACGTTCTATGCCTGTTCCGAGGACAATCCAGAACTCAGAAGAACATGCACAGCGAATATGGGAAGAAGCCCATAAGAATGCTGTGAAGACATATGGAGAGGGAGGACGTGCATATCGTGTGGCCTATGCGGCGCTGAAACACGAGTATGAGAAGCAAGGCGATCGTTGGGTACGAAAGGCGGAAAAGGGGCCTTCTGATCCTCAAGCTGCGCGTGGGCCGACGACCGAGCATACATCCTATGGTGAGCCGCCTGCCCCGACGGCACGAGGCAAGGTTGTGGAGCCGAAAGAGACGCCAAAGGCTAAGAAGGAAGCGAAGGCAAAAGCAAGAGAGGCGCAGAAAGAGGCTGCCGAAGCCAGAAAGCACCGTTGAGAACGGAAAGCAGGGCGTCGAGAGAGCTCAGCGCCCTGCTGTTTGCCTGGTTTCGCGAAAACACGCTTATTTTTCGGGCTTATGGCTGGCTGATGGCAGGGTTCTGTGCAGCGTGCCATAGGATTGTGAGCTTATGGCCGCACCCGGCGCAGACTGCGTTTCCAGCACTTGCCGCTGCATACGGCGTACGGTCGGCGAAAGCAGTCCCCCGATGCCAAAAAGGACGCATCCCAGGCCAGAAATGGTAAGCAGCCAGGATGATGAGAGCGGACCGAGTAAGAAACTACTGGCGACCGCTCCAAGCGGCTTGGCTGCTGCTGCGAGTGCCCAATAGGTGCCGAAGACCTGCCCTTGAAGCTCTGCCGGGATCAGGCGCTGTAGAAAAGCTGTCTGCACCGGCTTAAAGGGCGCCCAGCCCGCGCCAGCCAGAATCAGCAGAGCGATAGCAATTGGTTGCGAGATCATCGGTAGCAGCAGAGCAGTAAATGCGCCCCAACTGATTGCGACAAGCATCTGAATGGTTCCAGGTTTCATACGCGTAAGCAGGTAGTCCGTAAAGGGGAGAGCAAAGAGTGTGCCAATGCCCATACTTATCAATAAAAAGGCGTATCCAGTGGCCCCGGTGTGTAGCTCTTTATCACAGTAGAATGGTAGGGCCAGCTCGAAGGGGCCAAAAAGGAAGTAGAGACCCAGGGTAAAGAAAGTGAGCCAGCGGGCCTCTTTGAGGCGCATGAGCGGCCCAAAACCAAGCCAGTACTTGTAGAGAATCTGCTTTAGTGGCACTGGCTGGCGCTTCAGCGAGGGGAGCAGCCAGCTTAGCAGGGCCATCATCAAGAAGCTGAGTATGCCCGGGATCAGAACCCAGGAACTCCCCGGACCCGCCAGCGCGCTGACCCCCAGAAGCGGCCCGACCAGCGCGGCCAGCGGCACGTTCATCTGAAGCCAGGAATAAGCGTTTTCAAGCTCGGCTTCCGCCACCAGGTGCGGTAACAGAATGCGCATGCCGGTCTCGGTGGCAGGTGTCAGCGCGCCGAAAAGAAATGCGATCAGATAGATGTACCAGAGATGCAGGCAGCCGAGAGCCGCCAGAAGTGGGATTGAACCCATACATAGAGCCAGCATCAGATTATCCAGCATGATAATGACACGCGGCTGAAAACGATCAAGGAGTAAACCAAGCAGCGGGCCTGTGACAATGCCCGGAAGTAAAAGACAGAGGAAGATAAAACCGGTAGAAACGCCAGAACCAGTAAACTGCAACACGTACCAGGGCAGTGCAACATGCATGATCTTGAATCCCAGATGAAACATGCCAAGCCCCAGCCATAAGCGCCTGAATGGTCGATGACGCAGCGGCTCCATTTTTAACATCCACAACACCACAACCCCTCACTTTCCACCACACCTCGTCCCCATTGGAACACCGCTTATGTACGATATGGCTTTGAGGAATTCACATAAAACGATTGCGTACACTTCACTTTTTATTGATCAGGTGACACCTCTGGAGCCTATGCGAAAGCTAGCTTCCAGGCTCTTCTCTCTATTATAAAATCAACTGCAAATACTGTATCTTTATCTATTGATTGAGTAATGATTGATTACAACTGCCCGGGCTCACCGCTTCAGGAATTCCTGCTCATTCACACGGACAGCGGCAAATTGTAATAAAACCGGTTCAGCAAGTCGAGGCGGTATTGCATGCTTTTCAGAGAACACTGTGTTATATCTGGAAAGAAGCGCCCCAATATCGATGTAGGGCAGGATCTCCTGCCGGAAGATATCAAGGATCTTGCCCTGATATCCCTGTTGGAGACACGCATAAAGCGCCAGTCGCGTTTCATCTACTTCTCCCACGCATTCAAAAGGGCGGTGCCCGGATTTCCCCATAAGCTGAAAGAAGATGTCCTGCACCTCTTGCTGATCGAACAGGTTCTCGTTAAAGAGGTTGACGCGCAAATAAGCGAGCGTGCTTAACCAGACATAGATGCACTTCGGGCACCGTTTACACCAGGGCTTGGTGATATTGCAGGAGTGGGTGGTGCGAATGTGCTGCTGCTCATCGCGGAGCAGTTGGAAGATCAGAAAATCGTAGATCGGCTTCAGGATGCTGAAGACGTGCAGGTTGCTCAGAAGGTGGCGCTGAATGTAGCGATTCAGGACGTGCTCGGCTTCCAGGCTCTTGCCCCATTGATGGTTGACGAAGCGCTGCTCTTCCTCCCAGAAAAAGTTCTCGCTGTCGGCTCCCTGTTCATGACCCAGACAGAGGAAGGTATAGCCATAGTTGAGCAGTATAGGAAGCGTTGCAAAAATACTGCAAGGCGTTTCAGGGGCGCAAAACGTGGTAACAGGGCCCGGAAACTGTTCCAAAACGTGCGGCTGATGCAGAAAGGTATCATGCAGTGAGAAGCGGTGCTGACGGGCCACGGAACAGCAACGAACCATCTCGTCAATCAGCGCGTGCTGAGGCTGCGTGGGCCCATAGCAGGAATGGGCGTACTGGGTCACAGCATAGGGTTCGCCGATGCGCTCCAGCAGCTTCATGACTGCAAGACTGTCTTTGCCACCGCCACAGCTCACAAGAAGCGATGGTTCGTGTGTCTCGATGGGATGCGGCATGCGTGCTGAGGGCGCGGAGTCGGGCACAATGGTCGGCCCGGGATAGTGAGCAAGCCCGTTCTCCCAACGGTGCTGTGCGAAAATCTCCTGATAGAGCAGTTTGAACAGCGCAATCGTCTCTTCGGTGCATGTCCAGGGCGTAATATCATAGATGTGAGGGGCCAGGGAACAGTATTTCATCCCCTCAAAAAAGGCGATATGAAAGGCTATTGCATCGATCAGCCGTGCGCCGTACCTCTTTTTAAGAGTATCCAGTTGTACATCATGATAGTGAATGGTCGTTATAAAGGGGCGAGCATCAAGGCTGTGGCGAATGATGATCTGATCTGACGTCAGTTGAATAGCTTCCAGCCGGAGCAGCGGCATCCGATACCTCATTTCTCTGTAGGAAAGAGCCTCCCTTTTTTGCTTATACAACAGGAAAGGGGACAACAATAACTATCGTTTCAATTGAAAATTCTGAAACGTTCGCGGCTTTTGTTCGGGCAGAAATGGGCTATAGGGGTCCGATTCTTCGGATACGATGCGAAGAGAAAGTTCATAAAGGGGAATATCAGGCATTCGGAACAGGGAAATGATGCCGCGCCAGTGTGTGCCGTTGGTATGCTGGAACCGCCAGAGGCTGCTTGCGCTGTATGTCCGGCTTTCAGCAGCGAGCAGGTGCCAGCCG
>Ga0164243_10002686_pt1 | contig 29105 bp, 23 predicted proteins | sample OricompcompostOP_FD_108781 | JGI IMG/M metagenome (GOLD analysis project Ga0164243, IMG submission 108781) | Organic Plus compost microbial communities from Emeryville, California, USA - Original compost - Organic plus compost (OP) | ecosystem: Engineered > Solid waste > Mixed feedstock >... | reverse complement strand
GGCATCGTCGCGATCACGCTCGTCGTGCTGCGGATGCTCGTCGATGCGGTCAACGCGCTCCCGAGCTGGTCGATCCTGCTCGTGGTCGGCGTCGTGCTGCTCGCCGGCGGCACGGTGATGGTCGCCTGGCGCGATGCCCTGCAACGGCAGATCGAACGATTGCGTCAGCGCTGGGAGGCGATGGGCTGATCGTCGGAGGAATCGTGACGCAACGCCTTGCAGCCACTATCGTGATGGGGCGATACTATCAAAACGATAGTCCGAAGGAGGTGCGTCATGTCTACACCCGAGTCGCCCGCCGGTCAGCCCGGCATCCCGCTCCCGATCGTCACGCTGAACCGCTGGACGATCGTGGTCACGATCGTTCTCGCCCTGATCCTTCAGCAACCGTGGATCACCACCGCGCTGCTGATCGTCCTGCTCGGCTCGGTCGTCTTCGGACCGCCGGGCAGCCTGATCTTCCAGCTCGGACGCCGCGTGCTTTCCGGGCCGGTCTCCCGCGCGAAGGAGCGCGGCGAGGTCGAGGATCGCCGCCTGATGCGCTTCAACAACACGATCGCGGTGATCTTCCTCGCTCTCGCCCAGATCGCCTTCCTGCTCGACGCCACGATCGTCGGCTGGGCGCTGGCGCTCGTCGTGGTGATCGCAGCGAGTGTCGCACTGGCAGGATTCTGCGTCGGCTGCTTCATCTTCTATCGCTTCCGACTCGCGCAATACCGCTGGGCCAACCTCGGATCGCGCTGACCCAACCTCGCCACTGCTGGCACCTCCGCAACGACGCGGCTGACCCTGATGCCCGAACATCCCGTTCGCATCGACCGATCTCCCGTTACGCAAGACAGGCACTGAGTTCATGACTGACGCGACGTCTCCTCGCAAACCTTTCCGACTTGGCTTCTTCTCCTATCTGGAGGGCGACAAGCCGGCGTCCGAGATCTACCTCGAGGCGGTCGAGATCTACACCCGCGCCGACGAGCTGGGGCTCGATCGCGGCTGGGTGGCGCATCACCACTTCGGGCATCACGGTGGCCTCCCCTCGCCGATCGTCTTCTTCGCCTCACTGGCGGGTCGCACACGGCAGATCGGCTTCGGCACCGCGGTCCTGACGCTGTCGACGGAGCACCCGATCCATCTCGTGGAGAACGCCGCCGTCTTCGAGACGCTGCATCCAGGTCGCCTCGATCTCGGCTTCGGGACAGGCTTCGCCAGCGATGCCGTGCTCGACACCTTCGATCAGCCGAACCGGAATCGCCGCGAGATCTACGATCAGGCGATCGTCCGCATCAAGGATGCACTCGCCGATGCGCCGTTGAATGACGCCGGCGATACCCTGTTCCCGCCAGCCCCGCAGCTGAACGAGCGCCTCTGGGAGTCGCCAGGTTCGGTGGAGCGCGTGATCCAGGCGGGCAAGCGCGGCAGCGGTCTCCTCCTCTCCCGCGTCGCGATCGGCACGGATCGTGACACCGACGAGGTCCAGCGGGAACTCGTCGATGCCTACGTGGGCGCTCTGCCGGAGGGCGTCGCGCCACGCATCGCCCTCTCGCGCACGGTCTACGCCTCGCGCGATCCGCAGAGCGCCTTCGAGAACCTGAAGGCGGGCGTGCTCGCCGGACGCGAGGCTGGGGCGAAGCAGGGACGTCCGCAGCCTCAGCGCACGATCGAGGAGGATTTCGCGCACTTCAGCATCCACTGGGGCGAGCCGGAGCAGGTGATCGCCTCGCTGAAGGAGGAGCCGCTGCTGCCGGAGATCACCGACCTCGTCGTGCAGTTCTCGCCGGGCACACAGCGTCTGGAGCAGACGCTCGAGGCGCTGGAGCTGCTCGCCACCGAGGTCGCGCCGGCACTCGGCTGGGAGCCGAACCGTTAGCCACGCACGTTCGCATCATGCGCGAGATGTCCGCAGACCATTCATCTCCTATACTCACGAGATGATGATGTCCGGATCGGCATGATCACCACGGTCGACACACGTGCCAGCCGACCCGGCCGATCCGCCCACTGCAAAGGATCTGCATGGCCATCGTTGCCGCCATCGTGTTCGTGCTGCTGATCGTGATCGTGCTCATCGTGGGGGGATGGGCGCTCTGGCAGGAGATCGCCCGTCTCCGCGACCTGCGTGCGACGACCACCGTCACGCAGGCATCCCGTCCGCCGCGGCGCCCGACTGCCCCGCGCCGCATCACGCGCCCCGTCCACCCCCGCGATCGCGATCCGGCGCCGGAGTTCGGCCCCGAGCTGCTCGCGGACGACGATCTCACCGAGCGCGACCCCGCCTGACACGAACGAGCGCACCCGCCGGATATTCCGGCGGGTGCGCTGTGTGTCACGGATTGCTGCAAACCGTCAACGAGAAACCGTCATGCTGACCGGCGCGAAGGCCCCCCGCGCGAAGCACTTCGGGTGCAGCCCGAATCCCGGCCACGCTTCCAGGTCAGGAGACTCGGGCCCCACCTCCTCCGACCGCCCGTCAGAACTCCTGGGCGCGCACATGGAACGGGATCGGCACATCGATGCGATCCTGCTCCCACGTCTTCTGCCCGCGACCATTCGGGTTGAAGACGACCTTGCCCCCGAAGATCGTCATCTCGCAGCGCAGACGTTCCGGTCCGGTAAACGTCGTCCGCTCGCAGTCGACGTACGTGAACGCCCCGGTCTCCAGCTCGAGCACCGCGATGTCCGCCGTGCCGCCGACGGTCAGCGTGCCAAGCTCCGGACGGTTGATCTCCTTCGCCGGCGCAACCGTCGACTTCTGGATCACATCCACCAGCGGCACCCCGAGGTTGAGGATCTTGTTCATGCACGTCAGCATGTCGTGCACGACGCCGGCAACATTCCCGGTGTGGAGATCCGTGCTGATCGAGTCCGGCACGAACCCGGCCTGGATCGCCGGCACCGCGTGGCGGAACCAGAAGCTCCCCGCGCCATGACCGAGATCAAAGATGATTCCCTTCTCGCGCGCCTCCCACATGTACGGAAAGACGTCGCCGTCCTCGTCCACCGTCGGGAACTGCTGCGCGAAGACATGCGTATGGATGTCGCCCGGGCGCATCTTCTGCAGCAGCTCCGGATACGGGCGCAGGGGGAGTTCCGGGAAGAAGTCCACCATCAGCGGCATGTCCGCGATGTTCGCCGCCTCCAGTGCGCGATCGACCGCCGTCCACGGCAGATGCGTGTCGTTGAAGCGACGCTTCGCCCAGTAGTGTGCCGTCTTGATCCCCACCACCACATCGCTGTGCATGAGCGCCGTCTTCGCGGCGAACTCCGGGTTCATCTCGTGCGCCTCGTGCTCCCAGTCGCCACCCATGCCGGAGCCGACGATGTTGACGTAGCCCAGCACGCGGATCGGCCAGCGGTTGTCGATGACATCCGAGCGGAACTGATCGAAGTCGCGCCAGCCGGTCGTGCCCGCATCGACCACCGTCGTCACGCCTGACGACAGCGTGTTCACCACCGGATGCAGCGAGAGATCAGAGCGGGCATGCGTATGTGCGACGTGGGCATGCATGTCGATGATGCCCGGCGTCACCAGGAACCCGGCGAGATCGATCGCCGTGTCTCCTGGCTGCTCTGGCAGATTCCGATCGATCGCGGCGATCTTGCCGTCAGCCACACGAACATCCGCGATCGCGTCGAATCCGCTTGCCGGATCAATCACCCGCGCGTTCCGCAGAACGAGTTCACCCATGAGTGTCTCCAGAGCGGGAACGGATTCCACCCCGCTCCCTGTCGTCCCCACGCGGGGATCCGGAGCCGCCCAGATGCGCCCCCGCCCGCGTATTGGCGCGGATCATCCCAGACGGACGACTGGTTGGCAAGGGGAATCCCCCGACCAGTTTCGGCGAACTCGGGCAGAGCTCAGGAACGCGCTGTCGCGCTTCGTGCGCGCAGGGCGAACAGCCCCAGTGCCGCGATCAGACAGGTGAACGTCGGCAGCAGAAACACCTCCGGCAACCCCATCCAGCGTACGCTCGTGCTGCCGATCAGCCCGCCGATCGAGCTCGCCAGCCCGAGGCCGCTCAGGAAGACGGACGCCGCGTAGCCCGGCCCGCTCGGATAGAACTCGGTCGCGACGGCCATGCCGAGTGGCAGCAACGTCGCGAGCATGATCGCGCTGAAGAACTGCCCGAGGAACAGGATGCCGATCGAGCCGCCAATCGCGAACATCAGGTACCCGATCGCCCCGAACAGCACGCTCACGAGGATGACGCGGTAGCCGCCGAGCCGCTCCGCAAGCAGCCCGCCAAGCGGGATCAGCGACACCTCCATGAACGGATGCGTCGAGATCACAGCTCCGCGCAGCCACGATGGCGCATCGAGCGACTGCTCCATGTACACCGGCAGGAACGACCACTTCAGCGTCTCGCCACTCATCGCGATGATGCAGCAACCGATGAACAGGTAGAGCGGCATCGCCGATTCGCGCGTGGGCGTCTCTCCCGCCACCGTCGAGGCGGGCGTCACGGTGACGCTCGCGCGCGGGATGCGGAAGCGGAGCGTCGGCAAGAGGCTGATCGGGAAGAGCGCCGCCGTCAGCAGGAAGAGCGGTCGCATCCCGACGCTCATGCCGAACCACGTCCCCAGCATCGGCCCCAGCACCCAGCCGAGTGCCCACGCCACACGGATGTTCGTGATCAGGCGTCCGTGATTCGCGTAGCCACGGTTGATGAGATCGTCGCGCACGGCAGCGAAGGTCTGTGCGTTCATCGTGGAGCTGACGCTGAGCCAGATGATCGCGATCGCGAAGACCATCCACATCTGCTGCGCCACAGCCATCAGCACCCAGCCGACCGGCACCCACAGCCCCGCGATGCGGATGAGCGGCAGGCGACTCGGCAGACGATCCGAGACCCGCCCGAGCAGGATGCTGACTGGCAGACTCGCGAACGCGGTCAGGAAGTACAGACTCGCGACGGAGAGGCTGACGCCAAGCTCGTTCACGAAGAAGAGCGTCAGCAATGGCTGCGCGGCGGAAATGCCCATCCCGCTCAGGAAGAGGCTGATCGCGGCATTCCGGTAGAACGGCAGACGCCACACCTGCGCGGGATTTCCGGTCAGAGGCAACGAGGGCGAGGGATGGTCGGCGGCGGTCACGGTGGCGGATTCCAGCAGGTCGGAGGGCGTGGACTCAGCAATTCATGAGCCTCGCGTGACAATGCGGGCAAGCTCCGCGCGTGTCAATCCCGTCGCCGCTCACGTGCTCCCCAACGCACGGTGAACAGCTCCTCGCCGGTGCCGGGTGTCGCGATCCGAACGCGCGTCTCCGCCGCCGATGACGTCACCGCGATCGCCTCATCGGAGATCACCGAGACCCCGGTCGGCAGACGCAGCGCAAGCTCCGTCGAATCGCCGGTCAAGCGCAACGTGAGACCATCCGGATGCCGCCCGACAACCTCGGTCGTCGCCCAGTTCAGGCGAGCGTCACCGTCGAGGCGGAGATCGATCGGCAGCATCACGCCATCCCGCGGTCGCAACGTGATCGGATTCCCGGCGAACAAGGTCGTCTCCCCCTCGTGGAGATGCACGGCTTTCTCGAAACCATCCAGGTTGAGCGCGTGCACGAATCGCTCGCCATGCTCGTTGCGCATCGACGAGAGGAAGATGCTGCGCTCCGGATGATCGTGCGTCAACCCCGGCTTCGCCCCCAGTTCCGCCAGCGCCTGCCGGAAGAAGGCGAGATCGGCGGGGAACCCGCAGGTCAGCACGATCGCACGCCCCGCGCCGACCCGCACATCGAAGCCGACGGCCTCATCGCGCCCATAGAGGCGGAAGAGCGTCCCCTCGCGCGGGCGGAACGTCTGCGCGAAGCCGATGCGCTGTTCTGGTCGCGGCTTCGCCCACCCGTCCGCCTCGATCGAGAGGAACGTGCGGTGATCCGACTGCCGATCGGCCACATGCTCGAGTCCGAGCGCCTCCGCGAGCACCCGACACTCCTGCCCCAGCAGATCGCGCAGCGGCAGTTCCCCCTGCAGGAGCAGGTTTCCCCCCGCATCGAGGTAGCGAACGAGCGTCTCCTGTACCTCTCGCGCCATCACCCGCGCCGAGCCGAGCACCAGCACCGGCGTGGTCGCCGGATCGAGCGGACGATGCTGGATGTCGCGCGCCGTGTAGCGGAAGGTCAGCTGAAGCAGCGCGCGCGCGAGGAGCTGATCAGTCCCACCGAATCGGTGCGGACGCAGCTGATCGGCAATCTCCGGCATGATCGGGTTGCCGCGATAGACACTCTCCGTCATGAAGTAGTCGGGAATGAACCCGATCGCGATCGCATCGCGCTCCTCATCGGCGGATGCGAGCGATCGCTCGTGCGTTCGCATCAGACTCGTCACCCGCTGAAGCCGCGGGTAGGTGTAGTTCAGCTCGCCCTCCGGATTGACCGGCGCGGCAGTCCCATGCCGTTCGCCCGTGAAGCTGATGCGGTCATTGCCATCACCGGTCTCGCGATCGAGGCGATAGTTGATGCCGCCAGTGAAGAGGTAGTAATTGATGAGGCGATTCCCCTGCGCGATGGCCATCCGGACCTTGAAGTCGAGCGCCGAGGGATCGAGCCGCTTGCCCATACTCTGCCCGTAATCGCCCGATCCCGCTTCGAACTCGACGGAGGCCAACGGCTGCTCGGGGCGATTCACCGCCTCCATCAGCGCATTCATCAGGTACCAGTCCGGCGCATTCCCCGCGGTGAGATCGCCGAGGTAATGATCGCTTCCGCCAAGATATCCCGGCGTCTGCGTGTAGCTTTCGTAAAGCTGACTGATGCCGATCGGGTACGGCGCTCCCCCACCGTGCTCGGTCCCGTGGATGTTCACGACGAACGGGACATCCGCGATGCCGAACTCCTCCGCGAACCCGCGCAGCGTCGCGATGTAGCGTGCGAATCGGTGCCGCATGTACGCGCCGAGATCGTGCATCAGCCGCGCCGACCACCCGGCCTCCGGAGCGCGGATTGCCGTGATGCGCGCGATCTCGGGAGCCTCCGCGAACGGATACGCCCCCCGCCGATCGCCCAGCCACGCCCAGAAGTCCGCGATCAGCTGATCGGTGAGATCCGGACTGTTGCTCACCCACGAGAGCATCCCGACCTCGTTGTCCAGCTGCACCGCGATCACGTTGCCACCACGCGGCTGCAGTCGCTCCGCGATCACCGGGATCACCGCACCATACCAGCGTCGCGTCTCGGCAAGGAACGCCGGCGCGAGATAGTCGAGCGTCCGCGTCGGGACGGGTCGCCCATCCCACGAGACCGGCACGATCTCCGGATGCTCCTCGTAAAGACGATACGGCACGCCCTCGTTCTTCATCTCCGCCATGATGAACGGCCCGGGTCGTGCGATGAAGAAGAGATCGTGGGCCTTCACGAGGTCGATGAACTCGCCGAGCGCGAGGGCTCCGCGACCGTGCCCGTCGAGATCGAACGAACCGTCGGCGAGCTCGTGGCAGAGCCACGGGATGTACGACGCCACGGTGTTCGCCCCAGCCGCCTTCAGCTTCCGCAGGCGATCGTCCCATTCCTCAGGCTGCAATCGAAAGTAGTGGACTTCCCCGGACAGGATGAGCCGTGGCTCCCCGTCGATCACGATGCGCTTGCGCTCCAGATGGACCATCTCGTTCCCCGCTTCCTGATGAGATCCGATTGCCGGATTCCGGTTGCCTGGTTCCTCGTGATGATGTCTGCAGGAGGTGTCATGCGGGCGTTCACGACGTCTCGTCAACATCGTCACGTATTGCGCGTGTGCCACAGCGGTACTATGCTTTTGGCACAGAATGTACCGCGAATGCGCTGGAAGGCCAATGTGTCATGGGCAATCACCAGCAATCCTTGCGTCGGGTCGAACACCTCACCCGGGCCCCGATCGGCAGCCGATCGCGCGTCGCCCACGGTCAGCGTGTGCCTGATCCCCGCGCCGCGGTAGGCCTCCCCCGGCGGATCTTCCTCCACGCCCTGCCGCCCGTTCATCATCACCAGACGATCAGCGAAACCTCCTTCTGCCACGAGGCCGACGACCCCTAGCGCACGGACACCGTGGTCCGCGTGCGGGGCCGCAACCTCGACGTCACGGGGTTTCCGCCTCACGCGTTCAGACCAACGGGAATCGGAGTTCACCGCGACGCCCATGCCCTGCGCTGTCGATGAGCTCCCCCGGATCATCTCGGGACCAGGGCATGCCAAAGGAAGGGATGCAACGATGCACGATCAGGATGTTCCCACCTCACGGAAGATCGCCCCGCAGCCATATGCCTGCGTTGGCGGGGCCTGCGAGCTTCCTCGACCCGGCGGCGTCAGTCGTCGCGCGCTCCTCCAGGGGACGGCGCTCGGCGCCGCCGCCCTCGCACTCACCCGCTTCGGCGATGCCAGCGCCCAGGACGATCAGGCGCTGATCCCCCGCCTCAACGGCGGCGGCATGGGTGGTGGCTCGAACCCGCAGGCGAACTTCAATCCGAACTCCCCGAATCGCCTCACCGGCACCCTCGATCTCCTCTTCGAGAGTCTCTACGTCTACGACACGTACTCCTGCACCGAGGTGCCGTGGCTCGCCACCGCCTACGAGTGGCAGGATCCGCAGACGCTCACCTTCACGCTGCGCGACGGCGTGACGTGGAACGACGGCGAACCGTTCACCGCCGACGATGTCGTGTTCACCTACACCACGCTCAAGGAGTACCCGGCGCTCGATCTCAACGGCGCCGTCGGCACGCTCGACACGGTCACCGCCGATGGCAGCACCGTCACGTTCACCTTCACGGAGCCATCGATCCCGGTATTCAAGGTGCTCTCGTACGACACGCGTATCATCCCGAAGCACATCTGGGAAGCGCAGGACGATCCGGTCACCTTCGTGAACGCCGAGAATCCGGTCGGCACCGGTCCGTTCGTGCTCGGCAGCTTCAACAGCGAGTCGCTGGTGTGGACGCGCAACGAATCCTACTGGCAGGCGGACAAGATCCGCATCCAGGAGATCGGCTACAGCAAGCCGGCCGAGGGTCAGGCGGATCAGCTGCGCCTCGCAAATGGCGAGTACGACTTCAACGCGATGTTCATCCCGAACGTCGAGCAGACCTACGTCTCGCGCGATCCGGATCACAACAAGTACTGGTACGCCTCCGGCGGGGTGATCGCGCTGGCCTTCAATCTCACGAAGGCGCCATTCAACGATCTCAACTTCCGCAAGGCCGTGGCCCACGCCATCAACCGCGATGACATCGCCCAGAAGGCGCAGCTCGGCTACGTGAACATCGCGAGTCAGACGGGACTCGTGGTCCCGGGACAGGAGGGATGGCTCAATCCGGACATCCCGGATCAGGGCTTCATCCCGTACGATCCCGATCAGGCGCTCCAGATCCTCACCGATGCGGGCTACACGAAGGATGGCGACACCCTGAAGGATCCCGACGGCAACGAGATCTCCTTCACCTTCAAGATCGAGGGGGGCTGGACCGACTGGATTCAGGCGGGCAACATCATCCAGAACAACCTGCGCGATATCGGCATCAATGTCGACGTGCAGACACCGGCCTACGAAGTCCTGCTCGACCAGAAGAAGCGCGGTGATTTCGACATGATCTTCCTCGTCCACGGTGGCGATTGCAGCATGTATCGCAACTTCTTCGATCCGTTCGCGTCGGCCCAATCCGCGGAGATCGGCGAGGCGGCCGTCTCGAACTTCGAGCGCTGGCAGGATGACACGACGGACAGCCTGCTCCAGCAATTCCGCTCCGCTCAGGACGAGGACGAGCAGAAGGACATCGTCTACCAGCTGCAGCAGATCGTCTACGACAACTTCCCGACGATCGGGCTGTGGTACGGGGCGAAGTGGTTCCAGTATCGCACCGCGAACGCCGAAGGCTGGCCGAGCGCCGATGATCCGTACTGCTCCTCGTCGGACTGGCCGATCATCCTGACGCACCTGATCCCGCCGTCCTGATCGGCGCGTCCCTGATTCGCCCGATGCCGCGCGGTGACGACGGGACGCGCTCCCGTCGCCACCCGCCATCGGCACGGACCCGAGGCAAGCGATCGGTGCGGCCCACCACGCCCCACCGATCGCCCGCAAAGGCGATGGCACCATGGTCTATTTCATCAGGAAAGTGTTCTTCTTCCTGCTTACCCTCTGGGCCGCGGTGACCCTGAACTTCATTATCCCGCGGGTGCAGGGTGGCGATCCTGCCGAGGCAATTGTCACGAAGCTGACCGGCCAGAATCAGGCCGTCAATCCGGCGCAGATCGAGGCGATCCGCACCATGCTCGGCGTGCCGGACGAGCCGATCTGGCGGCAGTACATCGACTATCTCGATCAGACCCTTCACGGGAATTTCGGGATCTCCTACAGCTATTTTCCGTACACCGTGCTGCACATGATCTCCGAGGCGCTCCCGTGGACGCTCGTGCTGGTCGGCATCACGCAGATCATCTCGTTCGCGATCGGAACCGCCCTCGGCACGTGGGCGGCGTGGCGACGCAATGGGCGCTTCGATTCGTTCGTCTCGACCTTCGCTGCGTTCTTCGGAACACTCCCGTACTTCTGGATCGCCCTGCTGCTGCTCTACCTCTTCGCCTTCAAGTGGTCATGGTTCCCGAACAGCGGTGGCTACGATGGCGATCACCCTCCGGGATGGAATCTCGACTTCATTCGCTCGGCGGCGTACCACAGCATCCTGCCAGCCGTCTCGATCCTCGTGACCGGGCCGATCGGCTGGATCATGCAGATGCGCAACACCATGATCCAGACGCTCGGGGAGGACTACACGCGGCTCGCCCGGGCAAAAGGTCTCAGCGAGCGACGCATCGCCTTCACCTACGGCGCACGCAACGCGATCCTGCCGAACGTGACCGGATTCGCGCTCTCGCTGGGCGGATTGATCGGTGGCTCGATTCTCGTCGAGCAGATCTTCAACTACCCGGGGATGGGACGCCTCATGTTCGAAGCGATCGGCAATCGCGACTACCCGCTGATCCAGACCATCTTCCTCTTCCTGACGATCGGTGTGCTGACGGCGAACTTCATCGCCGATCTGCTCTACGGCGTGCTCGATCCACGCGTTCGCCGGGGAGGTGAATCCTGATGTCGATGCAGGAAGGACAGCAGATCACGCTCGCCGATGCGCCGGTTGATGATCTGCATCGCATGGAACAGCTCGACGAGGAACCGGGATCGCGCTTCCACGTCCCCGCCCCGGTGCGGATCGTCTGGCAGAATCGCAAGGCGCGCGTCGGCCTCGTGATGCTCGCGATCTTCGCGCTCGCGGCCATCTTCGCCCCGGTCATCGCGCCGTACGATCCGCACGACACCAGCTTCTTCCCGTCGGAATCCCCGAGCGGCGATCACTGGCTCGGCACGACGCAGGCGGGCGAGGACATCTGGTCGCAGCTGATCTGGGGTGCGCGCACCTCGCTGATCATCGGCGCGCTCGCCGGGACGTTCAGCACGCTGATCGGCCTCGTCATCGGCATGATCGCGGGATACGCCGGCGGCATCATCGATGACATCCTCTCGTTCTTCATCAACCTCGCCCTGGTGGTCCCGACGCTCCCGCTGATGGTGACGATCTCGGCCTACTCGCAGGTCTCCGGCATCGCGATCATCATCATCGTGATCAGCGTGACCGGGTGGGGTTGGGGTGCGCGCGTCAAGCGCTCGCAGATCATCAGCCTCCGCGAGCGCGATTACATCACCGCCTCGATCTTCGCCGGTGACTCGATGGTGCGCATCGTGTTCCGCGAGATCATGCCCAACATGATGTCGCTGATCGTCGCGAGCTTCATCGGCGCGGCAGGTGGCGCGATCGGGGCCGAGGCGGGTCTCGCCTTCCTCGGACTCGGTGATCCGCAAACCGTCAGCTGGGGAACGATGCTGATGTGGGCGAACAACTCCGGCGCGATGCTCACCGGGCAATGGGCGTATCTGTTCGCGCCCGGTCTCGCGCTCGCGCTGCTGATCACGTCGCTGACGCTCGTCAATTTCGGGGTCGATGCCATCAGCAATCCCCATCTGCGAGAGGAGTAGGACGATGGCCATCTTCGAAATCCACGACCTTGACGTGACCTACCTCACCACACGACGTCCGCCCTTCCAGGCCGTGAAGCACGCCACCCTCCAGATCGAGGAGGGCGAGATCGTCGGGCTCGTGGGTGAATCCGGGAGCGGCAAGTCCACGCTTGGCAACGCCGCGATCCACCTGATCGAGCCACCGGGAACGATCACCGGTGGCAAGGTGCTCTTCGCTGGCACAGACATCACGCATGTCGGCGAAAATCAGATGCGTCCGCTGCGCTGGTCGGAGATCTCGACCGTCTTCCAGAGCAGCATGAACTCGCTGAATCCGGTGATCAACATCGAGCGCCAGTTCCGCGACGTGATCCAGGCGCACACACACCTCAGCGATGGGGCGTCGCGCACGCGCACGGCGGAACTCCTCGAGATGGTGAACATCGAGCCGTCGTTCATGCGCTTCTTCCCGCACGAACTCTCGGGGGGCATGAAGCAACGCGTGGCATTGGCGCTCGCGCTCGCCCTCGAACCACGCTTCGTCCTGCTCGATGAGCCGACCACCGGACTCGATGTCGTCGTGCAGCGATCGATCCTCCAGAATCTGAAGGCGATCCAGCGCGAACGCGGCTTCGCGGTGCTCTTCATCAGTCACGATCTCGGTGCGATCATGGAGATCTCCGACCGCGTGGTCGTGATGTATCAGGGCGAGCTCGTCGACGATCAGCCGACGCACACCTTGTTGCGCGAACAGCTGCATCCCTACTCGCGCAGTCTGCTCAACGCCTATCGCGAGCTCTGGGGGGTGCCGCCCGATCAGCAGACGAGCGCGATGGTCGAGGCCGTCGCAATCGCACAGGCCACCTCCCGGACAGGGAACAGCGATCCCCGCCCGACCCCACCTCCCTCAACGCCGGTGGACGAGCTGCAGGCGCGCGAGGCGCATCGCCATCGCGAGGGCGCGGCGGGCTCGGGCGAGGTCGTGCTCACGGTCAACGATGTCACGAAGACCTACACGCGACGACGCGGTCTGACCTCGACGACCGTTCACGCGGTGCAGAACGTCTCCTTCGCGCTCGAGCGCGGCAAGATCACGGCACTGGTCGGGCAGTCGGGCAGCGGCAAGTCGACGATCGGTCGCCTGCTCACCGGGGTGGAACGTCCGACAAGCGGCATCATCACCTTCGCGCACGCTCCCGGCTCGACGGTCGACATCACCACCTTCCGCCGCGGGCAGCTCCGGGACTTCCGCCGTCACGTGCAGCTGGTGTTCCAGGATCCCTATTCGGCGCTCAACCCGGCGCACACCATCGCCCACTCCCTGATCCGGCCGCTCCGCAACTACCGGGGTCTCGGACGAAACGCGGCCCGCGCCGAGGCGATGAAGATGCTCGAGCGCGTCGGGTTGACGCCGGCAGAGCGCTTCATCGACAAGTTCCCGCATCAGGTGTCGGGCGGACAGCGCCAGCGCGTGGTGGTCGCGCGAGCGCTCGCACCGAATCCGGAGATCCTGATCGCCGACGAACCGACCTCGATGCTCGATGTCTCGATCCGCGCGGAGATCCTCGATCTGCTGAACGATCTGGTGCGCGATCACAATCTGGCGATGCTCTACATCACGCACGATCTGCTCAGCGCGCGCATGCTCGCCGACGAGATCATGGTGCTCAACCAGGGACGGATCGTCGAGCGCGGCGAGGCGGAATCGCTGATCACGCATCCGGAGGACGCCTACACGCAGCTCCTGCTGCAGTCGATCCCGAATCCATTCGCACCAGCCGACATTGCCGCCGACTGATCTGCCCCGTTCACCATCACGCCTGCGCGAACTCCGTGTGACACTGCGGGCAGCGTTCGACGGTGCGGATGCCGCTGATCGGGATCAGCGGGACCACGAAGAAGAGCGTGATCGCCCGCAGACGCTTCACCTGCTCGAAATGCCCGAAGAAGCCGCAGTTCGGGCAGGTGCGGACGTAGGCCGTCAGCTGCCTGCCCCAATGAAAGGTCCGCGTGCCGAAGACAAGGATCATGGCAGATCCTCCCGCACGAGCACGCTCGCCAGCTTCGGCAGCGCGATGTTGCGCCCCGTCAGCAGCAGCACGAGATCGCCGTCCTCTGGCGAAATCTTCCCCGCCAGGAATGCCGCCGTCGCTGCGGCCGCCGCGCCCTCCGCGACGAGCCCGTGCTGGCGGGCCAGCCAGCGGATCGCCGTCGCAAGCTCGTCCTCGGTAACCGTCGTGAGCGCGTCCGTGTGCTCCGCGATCAGTCCGACCGTGATCGACCCCGGCTCGAGATTCCCCGAGAGGCCATCCGCGATCGTCTCGCCGATCGGGATCTCGTATGTCTGCCCCGCCGCGATCGCCCGAGACACCGCGACCGACTGCGCCGCCTCGACGCCGATCACGCGGATCGGTCGCGCCGTCGTCGTCAGCTCGCGCGCCCGCAACGACAGTCCCGCGACGAGCCCTCCCCCACCGACGCCCGCGACGATCGTCAGCGGGCGATCTCCCGGCAGCTGCGCGACCAGCTCATCGACGATGGTCGACTGCCCGGCAATGACGTGCGGATCATTGTACGGAGAAACGTAGATCGCCTCGCGCACAGGATCCGCCGCGAGCGACATCGCGTACGCCTCGACCGCATCGTAGTCATCGCCGTGCACGATCAGCTCGATCGGCAGTGCCTCGAGCGCGGCGCGCTTCGCGGGCGAGACATTCCCCGGCACGACGATCGTCGCCGGGATGCCCAGCTTCCCCGCCGCAAACGCGATCCCGAGCGCGTGATTCCCCGCCGACGCCGTCACGATGCGACATCCCGCCGGCAACGCCGTCGCGGCGGCGAGCGCGCCGCGCACCTTGAACGATCCCGACGGCTGGAAGCTCTCCGCCTTGATCCAGACGCGCTCCCCGGCGGCAGGCGCGGCGATCAATGGCGTCGGAATGAGCGCGCGCGCGATCACCTCGCGCGCGGCGGCGAGATCGGCAGAGATCGGAAGCGGGACGGAGCGGATGGACATGAGCAGTGAACGACCTTTCCGGCTGAGATCAGGGACGACGGCGCAGACCGATCAGCGCCACGACGATCGCGCCGACCAATGCGCCCGTCATCATGCCGTCGGCGGGGCGATCCCGCAGCACACCCGCAAGCACACCAATCGCGACACAGAGCGCAAACGCCACGAGCTGCAGGGTGGTGAATCGGGAGGAATCGCGACGATGCATGCGGGCACTTTCCAATGGATCCGACGAACGAACGACTTGCGGTCAGCATACCGCGTGCCCGCGGTTCGGCGTCGCACGCGTGGCGATGCTGCCAAATCCCTGCACGATGGTGGGTATTTCCACTATTCTTATCAGTGATAAGAGGGATTGTCGCAATCGCACCTCCAATCGTTGTACCTGCCATGCATCCAGCCAAGGGGCGATCGTGTCCTCATTCTCGCGCCGGCATGTCCTCGGAACCTCCTCCCACCCGGTCACATCCACCTCGCGACCGCGCCGGATGACCGGAGGTCGCGCGTGATCGCATCCCGCATCTCACCGCGGCTGCAGATCCTGGCGTTTCTGGTTGGCAACGCGATATCCCTGATCGGCAACAGCCTCACCTTGATCGCCCTCCCCTGGTTCGTGCTCGACACGACCGGCAGCGCCGGCAAGACCGGTCTCACCGGAATGGCGTTCGCGCTGCCCGCCTTTCTCGTCGGCATCTCCGGCGGCGCACTGATCGATCGCCTCGGCGGGCGCCGCATGAGCGTGATCGCCGACATCGTGAGCGGCGTCTCCGTCGCGCTGATCCCGCTCCTCCACGATACCGTCGGCCTGCAGTTCTGGCAGCTGCTCGTGCTCGTCTTCCTCGGGGCGATGCTCGACATCCCGGGACTCACCGCCCGACGGACGATCCTGCCGATCCTCGCCGAGCGCTCCGGCGCGCGTCCCGAGGCGATGAACTCCGCGTTCGAGGTGACGGATGCGCTCTCGATCATCATCGGCCCGGCGATCGCCGGCGTGCTGATCGCGTGGCTGGGCGCGGTCAACCTGCTGCTGATTGACGCCGGGACGTTCGCGATCTCCGCGCTGCTGATCGGCCTCTTCACGCCAGACATCGCGCTCCCCGCCGAGGAGCCGTCGGAGCGGCGCGGCTGGACGACGGCGCTCTCCGGGATGCACATGATCGTGCGCGATCGGCTGCTGCTGGTCGTGGCGATCGTCCTCGCCTTCACGAACCTGCTGAACGGGCCATTCTTCAACGTGATCATGCCGGTGATCGTCGACGATCGCTATCACGATGCCTCCCGCTACGGACTCCTGCTGACCGCGTTCGGCATCGGCAATCTCGTCGGCGGGACGCTCTACGGGGTGATCGGGCATCGGCTGCGCGCGTATCGGCGCGAGCTATGGCTGCTCGGCATCGCGGCAGTGGTCGCGATGCGCTGGCTGCTGCTGCCGGACTTCCCGTTCGCGATCCTGCTCATCGTGATGGCGCTGACCGGACTGCTCGCGGGCCCGGTGAATCCGCTGCTCGTGACCGTGCGCTTCGAGCGCATCGCCCCGCAGATGCGCGGACGCGTCTTCTCCTCGTTCGCGGCGATCGCGTCCGTGATCGAGCCGATCGGCATGGCGGCAACCGGTCTGCTGATCGAGCAATGGGGTCTGCATCAGGCGCTGGTGGTGACGGCGATCGCGTTCACGATCATCCTGCTCGTGCTGCCATTCCTCCGCGTGATCGGCGAGATGAACCGCCGGGATGATGACGCCACGTCACCCACCGCGACACCGTGATCCCCCCTCGGCCACATCAGGAACCGATGTGCTACCATCCTCTCGGCTACTTCGTCATACGTCACAATTGATTTGAGCGGGAAAGAGGCGAACGCTGGTGCAAGCGCGGAACAATCCGGTGATGGGGTCCATCGGGACAGGGCGCGCGACCAACGACTGGATTGCGGACCATTTTCTGACCATCGTGTCATATGTCATGCTCTTCATCGTTGGCGTCCTCGTGCGGTGGGAAACGCTCCGAACCTACCTGGGGCATATCGATGATCCGGCGTCGCTGCTCGCGATCCGGGAGACGGCCCATCAGGGATATTCCCTCTTTCCGTCTGGCGTGCTCTATCTGCAGGGCGCCGTTTTCTCGTATCTGGCCGCGCCACTGGCGTGGTTCCTCGATCCGGATCAGCTGTTCACCGGAGCACGCGCCGTCAATCTGGTCGCGAGCGTGCTCGTCATCCCGCTGGCGATGGCGCTCATCCGGGTGCTCACCGAGAACGACATCCTCACCTGGCTCGTCGGGGCGCTGATCGCATGCGATCCCAACCTCATCCTGTGGTCGGTCGCGCTGCGTCCGTACGGCATCCTCGCCGCCGAGGTGATGGGGATCGTCCTGCTGATGGCGCTCCTCATTCGCGATGGCATCGATGCACGCGCGTTCGGACTCCGCGTCACCACCTGGATCCCGATCGTCGCGACGCTCGGCACATTCACCCACATCGGCTTCTGGCTCACCATGCCGGGACTCGTGCTGACTGCGATCGTGATGTGGCGCCGCGACCTCCTCGGCACGCATCGCGCCGTGACGCGCGCCTTCGCGATCTCCCTGCTCCCGCTGATCGTGTTCCTGCTGCTCGGGCGATTCGTCGGCATCGGCAGCGGAACCGGCAGCTCGGAGCTGGGGCGCTCGTTCGTCGGCAGTCACCTCTTCAGCATCACCAAGATCATCACGCAGCCACACCTGCAGTGGGATGCGTGGCTGGAGAACTTCACGAGTGGCGCCGCCCACGATCTCATCCCGCAGCTGATCGTCGGCTCGGGCGTCGCACTCGCGATCTGGAGCCTGCATCCGTCACTGAGCCCACTCCCCGCCTGGAAGCGACGGGTCGTCGAGATGGTGCTGATCGTCCACTGGGGCACGCTGTTCACCGTGATCGGGTTGATGACCAGCAACGTCGAGGCGCGCTATCTCAACCAGATCATCGGTCTCGGCTACGTGATCCTCGCGTTCGCCCTCTACATGCTCTGGGAGATGGTGGGACCGACAGTCACGCAGCGGCAGATCATGCGTGTGGGGCTCGTGTTGCTGCTGGTGGTCGCGCCGGTCTGGCACGGGTGGACGGCGGCGATGGCCCGCATGTCGGAGCCCGGCGGAAGTCCCGACTACTGAGAGGCCGCCCAATGGGTCGCCACGGAGATGGACGACGATGATCTCGTGCTGTGGGTGCTGCCGACGTCCGCCGCGTTCTGGCTGAGCGACGATCAGCTGGAGCGTTCGTACTTCCTGGCCGGATCGGCGGATGGGGAGCGCGTGCAGCGATATACGAAAGTCACGGACGACGGGGACGTGGTCGACTACTGGCTCGGGTTGCCGGTGGTGTCCGGCGTGCAACAGCTCTGCACGATGGCCTACCAGAACCAGCGCAACATGTGGATCGTGATCGACGATCAGCGGCTCAACAACGAGAAGACGTTCGACATCCCGATGATCCGCGTGCTGAAGGGCGCGACCAAGGAACTGCATCACGGGACGAACAAGACCTACGTCCTGAAGGTGCGGCTCTACGAGTACTGGGGACCGAAGTCGATGTCGGAGTGCGCCGCGAGCATCGATTCGCTCTCCCCGAACTGGGATCGCCCCTGATCGACGCGGGCTCCGCAGATCTTCGACACCACTCCCCCCGTGAACGAAGGTGCACACGCGGTTCACACGACGTTACGAATCGCGCCCACGGTCTCTGCTTGACTCGCGTAATGGGTCGGATCGCCGATCCCCATCATGCGACGCTCAAGGAGATCACCCCTGTGACCACACTTCCTCCTGCCTTCACCAGCGCCGAGACCGGCGAGGCGAATCTGCCGCTGCTCGGCGCGGCGGTCTGGGACATCGACACGCTGCCGATCGTGCGCGACTGGCTGATCGACGGTCAACGCGACCTCGAGATCGGCACCCCGGGCGAGTGGCAGCGCCTCGCCGACAAGGCCCTGCTTGCGGAGCGCGCGACCTTCCTGCGCGAGCAGCTCTCGGGCTGGACGGGTCGCCTGGGCGTGCACGGCCCGTTCGTAGGCATGACGATTGCATCGCCGGATCCGGAGATTCAGGCGGTCTCGACGAAGCGCTTCCTCGAGGCCGCGCAATGGGCGGCGGAGGTTGGCGCGAAGCACATGGTCGTGCACTCGCCGTTCGTGGCATTCGGCCATGCGTTCATGATGCCGCCGGTCGCGGAGCTGAAGCCGACGATCGATGCGATCCACGCGACGCTCGATCCCGTGGTGCGTTTCGCGGAGACGGCCGATCTGAAGATCGTGATCGAGAACATCCAGGACACGAGCACGGCTGGCGTGCTGGCGACGGCGGCGTCGTTCGATTCGCCGCATCTGCGCCTGAGCGTGGATGTCGGGCACGCACATCTGATGCTGCAGCGTGGAGGCATCCCGGCGAGCCGCTGGATCGACGAGACGGCACCGTACCTCGCGCACCTGCACCTGACGGACAATGACGGGGTCTACGACCGTCACTGGGCTCCGGGCGATGGCGAGCTGAAGTGGTACGGGATCATGGCATCGATCGCACGCCTGACGACGAACCCGACGATTCATCTGGAGATCCATCCGAAGGATGTGGTTCGCGCGTTCGACTACCTGACGAGCCGCACGCTCGCCCGCTAGTCCACGCTGCTGATCGACACGAGCCGGCCGTCCCGCTGGGGATGGGCGGCTCGTTCGCGTTCGGAAGGCGGCGAACGGCTTCACCGGGTTGCGGCACTCGTTCCGACCGGTTGCCCCCCACGCGAGCAGTCGGCCAACACGAACGGAGGGTGGCACGTGCCACCCTCCGTTCTGCGCACATCTGCCATCTGGGCAGACGGGATGCCGATTAGGCGCCGGCAGCGCGGGCGATCGCCTCGTTCGCTTCCTGCTGCAGCTTCTGCATGCCCTCTTCCGGCGTCAGGCGGCCGAGCAGCACCTCGTTCACGTTGTTCGGCGTGATCGTGCTGCGGACTTCCGTCAGCGCGGCGTGCGGCGCGAGGATCGTCGCGTACGGCGCAACCGTCTCGATCATCTCCTTCGCCACCGGGTAGTTCGTGTAGAACTCGGCCAGCGTCGGCTCCTCCGCCGTCGCCGGGATCGACGGGAAGTAGCTCGTCTGGGCAACCCACTGCGCCAGCGGCTCCGGCGTCGCCAGCCACTTCAGCCACGTCCAGCCCGCAAGCTGCTCGGCCTCGGACGTCGCCGGCAGGGTGTTGATCGGACCGTACGTCTCCGTGCGGAGCTCGCCATCGGCTGCGCCCTGCGGCGGCAGACCACCCGACCAATTGAACGTCGGCTCCGCGACCGCGATGCCGCGCGCCGCCGCCGAAGAGTCCATGAGGTAGACGCACTGGCCAGAGGCGATGACATCCACCGCGTTCTCGGTGAAGATCTGCATCAGACCTTCATCCGACAGCTCCTTCCACAGCGTCATGATCTCGAGCGCTTCCGGCGTGTCGAAGTTCGCCGTCTGCTGGTCGTCCTTGATCCACTCGACGCCATAGGTCTTCAGGAAGGTGATGAACTTCGCGCCCGCATCGAGGAACGCGAACGGCACCATCGCCGGGTTCGCCGCAAGGATCGCGCGGGCGTGATCCGGGAACTCCTGCCAGGTGGCCGGCGGGCCATCGAACCCGGCCGCCTCGAGGGCGTCGAGATTGCAGAACATCGCCGCGGCGCTGAACGCCTGCGGGAACGCCATGCGCTGATCGTTGTAGATGGCCAGCTTGTGGCGGTTGTACTGATTCGGGAGGAAGGAGTCGATCACGTCCTGCGTGAGGCCGTTCTCCGGATCCGCGATGTACGGATCGATGTCCACGATCAGCTCGTTGGCGGCGTACTGGTTCACGTCCGAATCATCGGCCATGAGCGCGCCCGGCATGCCACCACCAGCGGCGGCCGTGCGGACCTTCTGGTTCAGCTCCGAGATGCCGCCCTGGGCAACGGCGGTCACCTTGATCTTGCCAGCGAACTCCTCGCTGAAGGCCGCGGCGAGCTCTTCCCACTTCGTGGCGGCATCGCCACCGGAGCGGTGCCAGTACTCGATGGCGACCTCACCATCCTGCGCGGCCGCCGCGGCGACCTTGTGCAGGGTCGGGAGGCTGACCGTGGCGGTACCAGCAGTCACACCGGCGGCGGCGAGGATGGCATTGAAACGACGGCGCGAAACGTTCTTCGAAAGCATGGAGCATTCCTTCCTGATACGTGGTCCACCCGATCGCGGGTGACCGAAGAGCATGTGCCTAGGCGCCCGTGGCGCGGGCGATGGCGTCGTTGGCTTCCATCTGCATCTTCTGAACGCCCTCTTCCGGCGTCAGACGACCCAGCAGCACTTCATTGACGTTGTTCGCGCAGATCGTGCTTGTCACTTCCGAGAGCGCAGCATGCGGCGTCAGCAACGAGGCGTACGGCGCCACGGAATCGACGAGCTGGCGAACAACCGGGTAGGTCTCGTAGAACTCGGCGAGCATCGGCTCGTCGGCAACGGCCGGAACGGACGGGAAGTAGCTCGTGGTGGCCACCCACTTCGACAGCGGCTCCGGCGTTGCCAGCCACTTCAGCCACGTCCAGCCCGCAAGCTGCTCGGCCTCGGACGTCGCCGGCAGGGTGTTGATCGGTCCGTAGGTCACCGTGCGAAGCTCGCCATCGGTCGCGCCCTGCAGCGGGAGCCCACCCGACCACGTGAAGGTCGGCTCGGCGATCGCGATGCCGCGCCCACCGCCGGAGGAATCGAGGAGGTAGATGACCTGCTGCGAGACGAGGAGATCCACGGCGCCTTCCGTGAAGATCTGCATGAGCCCCTCGTCGTTCAGCTCCTTCCACCACGTCATGATCTCGAGCGCTTCCGGCGCATCGAAGTTGGCGGTTTCGCCGTCTTCCTTCAGCCACTCGACACCGTAGGTCTTCATGAACATGACGAACTTCGCGCCAGCATCGAGCAGGGCGAACGGCACCATGCCCGGGTTCGCCTCGGCGAGCGCTCGCAGGTGATCCGGCAGCTCCTGCCACGTCGCGACCGGCGCATCGAATCCGGCGGCCTCGAGGGCATCCTGATTCCAGAAGAGCGTCGCGGCACTGAAGCCCTGAGGGAACGCCATGCGCTGATCGTTGTAGATCGCGAGCTTCTGGCGGTCGTACTGATTCGGCAGGAAGGCGTCGATCTCCTCCTGCGTGAGGCCGTTCTCCGGATCCGCGATGTACGGATCGATGTCCACGATGAGGCCGTTGGCGGCGTACTGCATCACGTCCGAATCGTCAGCCATGAGCGCACCCGGCATGCCACCACCGGCGGCGGCGGTGCGGACCTTCTGGTTCAGCTCCGCGATGCTCCCTTGGGCGATGACGCGGACCTGAACCTTGCCGGCGAACTCGGCATTGAAGTCCGAGGCGAGCTCTTCCCAGGTGGTCGCGGCATCACCGCTGGAGCGATGCCAGTACTCGATGGTGACCTCGCCATCCTGCGCGGCGGCCGCGGCGACCTTGTGCAGGGTCGGGAGGCCGACCGTGGCGGTACCGGCAGTCACCCCCGCGGCGGCGAGAAGAGCGCTGAGCTTTCGACGCGAAATTGAATGGGACAGCATTGGTGTCTCCCTGAGCATAGCGGCACGAGGCCGATGTGATCGTTTGCTGGGGATTGAGCGTGTCGGTGAAACAGCGGGCTTCGGGTGGGAGTCACTCCTTTTTTCGCGCAGGGTTCCCCTGCGCCGGGCAGAACGCGGCGTTGAACACATGGAAGATCAGGGTCGGCGTGACGATGATGCGGGCGTTACCCCTTGAGTCCGGTGGAGCCGATCCCCTCGATGAATTGCTTCTGCATCAACAGAAAGATGACGACGACAGGGAGCGTGGCCATCACGGACGCGGCCATGATCAGCCCGTTGTCCGTGGTGTATTCGCCCTGGAAGTAGATCATCGCGAGCTGGATCGGACGCAGATCCTCACCGCGCGTGATGACGAGTGGCCAGAGCAATCCATTCCAGCGACCGACCAGTCCGAAGATGCCGACCGTGATCAGCGCTGGCAGCGAGAGCGGGAGCACGATCTGCCAGAGATAGCGCCACGATCCGCTGCCGTCGATCTGGGCGGCCTCCCACAGGTCCTTCGGGATCTGCAGGAATGCCTGCCGGAGCATGAAGATATTGAAGGCACCGACCACCCCCGGCAGGATGATTCCGGCGTAGGTATCGTAGAGACCGGTTCCGCCCTGCCCCAGCCAGTCATTGCCGCCGAGGAACGGAAGCGAGCGGATCGTCACGAAGTTCGGGATGAGCGTGATCTCGCCCGGCACCATCATCGTGGCGAGCACGACCGCGAAGAGCGTCTCGCGTCCCTTGATGGGAAGCATCGCGAAGGCGTAGGCCGCGAGACTGCACACGAAGAGCTGGATGCCGGTGCCGACGACGCCGATGATGACGGTGTTCTTCAGGTAGCGACCGAGCGTACCCGGAGGTCCCTGCCAGGCTTCCTTGTAGTTCGACCAGTCCCACGTCTCCGGAAGGAAGGTCGGCGGGAAGCGCATCCCCTCCTGCATCGTCTTCAGGGAGCCGAGGATCATCCAGATGAACGGGAAGATGGTGACCATCGCCCCGGCAATGAGGATCACCGTCAGGATGATCCGCGAGCGACGCGATCCGACCGGAACGCGAGCTGGTGAGGTAGACGTTCGTCTCTGCGCGAGCGACAACATGGGCATGCCTACTGGTAGTGAACGCGCTTGCCGACGGCCCGGAACTGGAGCAACGTCAGACCAAGCAGAATCACGAAGAGCAGCAGCGAGACGGCCGCGGCATAGCCAACCGAGTTCGCGCGTTCGTAGAAATTGCGGAAGATGTAGACGGTGATCGTCAGCGTCGTGTCGAGCGGACCACCAGCCTCGCTGCGCCCGAGTCCGGACGACCGCGTCAGCGTGTAGATCGGATTGAAGGCCTGGAACGCGTTGATCGTGCTGATCACGAGCAGGAAGAACGTGGTCGGCGAGATCAGCGGCCAGATGATCGTGCGCATCACCGTCCACTCGGTCGCGCCATCGAGACGCGCAGCGTCACTGAGATCGCGCGGGATCGAGGTCAGACCGGAGAGATAGACGATGATCGCGAATCCGAGCGACGACCAGATCGAGAAGATCATGACCACGGTCAGCGCCACGCTCGGACCGGATGCCCAGTCAGGCAATCCATCGAGGATGCCCCCGAGCCCGATGTAGCTGAGCAGATTCTTCAGCGCGGGCGACGGGTCCTGCAGCCAGGTCTGGGTCGGGAAGCCGATCCAGTCGAAGAGTGCATTCGCGATGCCGACGCGCGGATTGAAGATCCATGCGAACACCAGCGTGATCGCGACGCTGCTCGTGACGTGCGGCAGGAAGTAGAGCGTCCGCAGGAAGCTCTCGCCCCGCACGCCGCGGAACAGCATGTACGCGAGCACGAACGCCAGCGCCAGCGTGATCGGCACGGTACCGATCACGTAGTAGACGGTGACGATCAGACTGTTCAGCGCCTCGCCCGGGATCAGGTTGCCCTTGAAGTCCCGCGTGATCATTCCCTCGCCGAAGAGCCGCGTGAAGTTGTCCAGTCCGATGAAGTTCAGCGGCTTCACGTCCCAGCGCCAGAGGCTGATCCAGATGCTGAAGATGATCGGCCATAGCTCGAACAGCACGAGCAGCGCGAAGGCGGGGAGGACATAGAGCAGTCCTCCCCAGCCACTGGTGCGCCGCCGCTCACGCAGGAGGCGTCCGAGCCCCCCGCGTGCCGCCGGTGGCGGGCTGGTGATGGGTTCAGCCGAGATACGCGCCACTGGTCGCTTCCTTCTCGGTGTGATTGGTGTCGACGATCAGGCCATCGTGCGCGACCTTGTAGCCGTTCTCCGCGGCGCGGCGAACCATCTCGCTGTGATGCGGGTTGCTGTGATGCGCGAGGTGCGTCGCGTAGATGTCGGTCTCGTCGTTGATGAGTCCGTGCTCGCGCGCGCCCGCGACCTCCTCGAGGAACTGCTCGAGGTTCAGGTGCCCGCCGTTGCGCGGGGCGTAGGCGAAGGTGTGATCGAGGATGAACGTGTCGAACGTCCAGCCAAGCTCGGCGAGACGCGGCCACGTCTCGGCCGGCAGCGAGCTGGTGTCCGTTCCATAGAAGAGGCGGCTGCCGTCACGCGTGTCCTCGATCGCGAAAAGCATCGACTCGTTCGGGAGGTCGTGGTTCGCGCGGACGGTCTGGATGCGGTACGGACCGATCTGCGTCGCATCCCACGGCTGGACGACGGTGATGCGGAAGTTGTGCTGCAGCTGAACCTCTTCCTCCGTGAAGGAGCGGCCCTTCTTCGCGATGCCGGTGATCTCGTCCATGCGCGCGATCGTCGCGTTGGTGGCGACGAAATCCGCGACAACGATGTCCTTGAGCTGGCAGATGTTGTTGCGCGCGAAAAGCGTCAGATCGGCAAGGTGATCGCCGTGCGGATGCGTCTGCAGCGCGTACGGGATGTTCGTGAGGCGGAGCCCGAAGCGCATCGCGGCGCTGAGGAGATCCGGCCCGAAGTCGATGATCAGCTCGTCGTTGATGAGCGCGGACGAGCGCATGCGCAGGGCAGGACCACCCTCGGCGCGGGACGCCTCGCAGTTGTCGCAGGCGCAGAACGGATCGGGATAGCCTTCCGCCGCAGCGGTGCCAAGGAACATCAGATGCATGGAGAAGCTCCGGGTGATGCGTGTCAGAGGCGACTTCTGTCGCTGCCGGTATTGTGGTTCCCCGGAGTGGGTCGAGAGATTAACGCGAGATGAAATGAATATCAATGACATGTTATTGTTCTATATCATGAACATTAGGTACCACTGCCAGAACATGGCAACCTCGGAATCGGATCGATTGCGCCTGTAACCATTCCCGATCGTGGGGCGTTTGGATGGATGAGAGGCAACCGGTAACCGGCAGAGCGCTTTCCCACCCCTACTCCCTTTGCTCCGCCTCTCCCGAACTCCCTGGTCTGCGGCATCTTCGGATGCTGGCAATCCAGGGAGTCGGTTCTGCACGGAGCGGTTTCGTGGGGTTCCGGACCGGAGGTGTGCTGGTGGTGCATGGGCGAATTCGATCGACACGTCAGAATCAACAGGATCCGGAGCAGGATGGGCGTTCACGAACCGGGAAGGTGTCGGGCGTGCTGACGAACGATCGCCCACACGCTACGATGGAGTCACCACGGACGCGCGAGGATGTCGCGCAAGGAATCGGACAACACGACACGACGCGAAGCAATCGACCACGCCGATCAGGGAGGAGTCCAATGTCTCAGCTCGCATCTCGGGAGGGGAGTCGCCCACGTCGCAGGCGCTCACCTCTGCTCCTCGGCTGGCGGCGCGTTGTGCGCGGCGTGCGCCGCGATGGGGGCAATGCCGTTCATCTGTTCGGCGCGTTCTTCCTGCTGGTCGGCCTGCTCGCGCCGATCGCGTCGGTGCCAGCCGCTCTCGCGGCCCCGTCGACGACGCGGACCTCGACCGATCCGCAGGCACAGGACAGCAACACCGTGATCCCGTCGCCGTCGCAGGTGACGCTGTCCGGTGACTTCGGACAATTCGACCTGGATGATCCGGACGGCGATGGCATCTGGAACGGCGTGTTCCCGGTGCCGGCGGGGTCCTACAGCTACCAGATCGCCGTCACGGGCAGTGACGGCAATCAGTATGTCTTCGGTGGTAGTGGGCTCAACAGCTCGCCCGGGCAGCTGACCATCGGGGATGCCGATCAGGGCGTCTACGCCGAGTTCAACGCGCACACGTATGCCAGCACGGTCGTCTCGGCGAGCGCGATCTTCACGCTCAACTCGAGCGCGGGCGAGCTGCCGCTGCGTCCGGATGGCAGCACCCTCACGACGCTGCTGACGACGCAGGGTGGCGACTTCACCTTCCAGCTGCTGAACGCCGGGTCGCCGGTCACGGACCAGCAAACGACCTCGCTGCCGTATGGCCCGGTGCGCCTGACGTTCGATCAGAACGGACAGCTCATCAGCACGGAGCCGCTGCAGGCGGGATCGCTCACGATCGAGCGCCTCGACGCGGATGGCAATCCGCTGCCGGGTGGCTGCTATCAGGTGCGCAACGGTGACCAGCTGATCAACCTCGGCTGCGATGCTGATGACGGCGCGGATGGCTACACGACGCTCACCTTCCCGGAAGGCATCACCCCGGCGAACGTGACGATCGTCGAGGTGGTCGCGCCGGATGGTCAGGAACCGTTCGCGGAGACGGACTTCTCGCTGCAGACGGGCGATCAGACCGTGACACTGCAGAATGCACCGGAAGAAGTTCCGACGGAGGAGCCGACCGAAGCGGTCGTCGAGGAACCGACGCAGGAAGACGTGATCGACGAACCGACCGAGGAGGTCGTCGAGCAGCCAACGGAGGACATCGTCGAGCTGCCGACGCAGGAAGAGATCATCGACATCCCGACCGAGGAGCCGACGGAAGAGCTTCCGACCGAGGTGCCGCCGACGGAGGAGCCGACCGCGACGGACGTGCCGCAGCCGGGTGACCTCGTGGTCGACATCCGCGATCAGAACGGCGATCCGGTCGCCGACACCTGCTTCCAGCTGGTCGATCGCGACAACAATGTCGTCGCCGAGACGTGCGATGCGCAGGACCCGACGCCGAACAACGGGCGCGTCGGCTTCTACGGCGTCGCGCCGGGCGACTACACGCTGCGTCTGACGCAGGGGCCGGATGGCGTCGAGACCGCCGATGACCTGAGCGTTACGGTCAGCGAGGGCCAGGAGACGGATGTCACCTTCCAGATCGGCCTCACACCGACGGAGGAGCCGACGCCGACCGAAGAGCCGACGGAAGAGCCGACCGCCACGGAGATCCCGACGGAAGAGCCGACCGCCACGGAGATCCCGACGGAGGAACCGACCGCGACTGAAGAAGTGATCGAGATTCCGACCGAGGAGGCATCCCCGACGGACGAGGTCGTCGAGGAACCGACGGCCACCGACGACGTGATCGAGGAGCCGACCGAAGAGGCCACCCCAACCGAGGAGGTTGTCGAGGAGCCCACCGCGACCGAAGAGATCACCGAGCCGACAGAGGAGACGTCTCCGACCGAGGCGACCTACGGCGATCCGGGGTCCTTCATCATCAACGTCACCGACGAGGCGGGGAATCCGGTCCCGGAGACATGCTTCCAGCTCGTCAATCCGGCGACGAATGAGGTCGCCTACGAGTCGTGCGATGCGCAGGATCCGACGCCGAACAACGGCCGCATCGGCTTCTACGACGTGCCGTCCGGCGACTACCTGTTGCGCCTGACCGATGCGCCGGACGCGTTCGCGCCGCTCGACGACCAGCCGATCACGGTGGTCGCGAACGACGAGACGTCGACGACGGTGACGCTCAGCGCGGCGAGTGAACCGACGGAAGTGGCGTCCCCGACGGAGGTCGTCGAGGAGCCGACCGCCACTGAGGAGCAGACCGAGCCGACGGAAGAGCCATCTCCGACCGAGGCCGTCACCGAGCCGACCGCCACCGAGGAGCAGACCGAGCCGACGGAAGAGGCCTCCCCGACCGAGGAGGTTGTCGAGGAGCCGACCGCCACCGAGGAGAGTGCCGGTCCGACCGAGCCGTCGTACCCGGATGGGACAGGCGGCGCGCGCATCGATGTCTCCGCCTACGATCAGAGCCAGGGTTCGATCTGCGTCGAGCTGAACACGTCGGGGCTGATCGGCCTCGAGAACCCGCCGAGCGCCTGCGACAACGGGGACGGTGATGCCGATCCGGAGCCGGGCACGATCCTGATCGCGGACGTCCCGACGGGCGAGTACACCGCCTATATCACGCAGGGTCCGGACGATGCGCTCGCGGCCGAGCCGCAGACGGTCGTCGTCGAGAACGGCCAGTCGACGGACATCGACTTCGGCGCCGCGGACGTTCCGATCGATACCCCGGAACCGACGGCCACCGAGACCCCAGAACCGACCGCGACCGAGACCCCGGAGCCGACGGCCACCGAGACCCCGGAGCCGACCGCGACCGAGACCCCGGAACCGACCGCGACCGAGACCCCAGAACCGACCGCGACCGAAACCCCGGAGCCGACGGCCACCGAAACCCCGGAGCCGACGGCCACCGAGACCCCGG
>Ga0164243_10002685_pt1 | contig 29128 bp, 24 predicted proteins | sample OricompcompostOP_FD_108781 | JGI IMG/M metagenome (GOLD analysis project Ga0164243, IMG submission 108781) | Organic Plus compost microbial communities from Emeryville, California, USA - Original compost - Organic plus compost (OP) | ecosystem: Engineered > Solid waste > Mixed feedstock >... | reverse complement strand
GTGCCTCTACTGCGGGACGACCGAGCTCGATCCGATCGCGCTCTCGCCGAAGAAGCCTCCCGCCGTGATCGCGCCCGAGCGGCTCGTGCGCAAGAAGTGAGCGGCCCCGATCGGCTATGTTCACCGCATGGCGAACGCACGACCGATGATCTCGCTCTGCCGCTACTGGGTGAAGGCCGACCGCGAGGCCGAGCTCAGAAAGCTCCTCGAGCATCACTGGCCGACGTTCCAGAAGCTCGGCCTCGTCGCCGATCACCCGCCGCACCTCGTGTTCCGCGGCGAGGACAAGGACCGCGGCGTGTACTACGTCGAGACGTTCCCGTGGAAGGACACCGCCGCCATGGAGCGCGCGCACACGCTCCCCGAGGTCATGGCGATCTGGGGCCCGATGGGCGAGTGCTGCACGTCCATGGAGTTCCCGAGCGTCGAGCAGGTCGAGCTCTGATCGCTCAGCCGAAGTTCGCGTCGAGCACGGGCACGAGCCGCGGGTCCTTGTCGAGCTCGAGCGCGATCGCCATGAGCTTCGGGCACTCGGCGTCGAACCACGCGCGGCCCGGACGCCAGCGCGTCATGACGCCGACGTAGACGTCGAGGATCGAGCGCGTGTCGCCGAGGAACCACGGCTCCTTGGCCACGCCCTCGACCTGCTTCCACAGCATCTGCCGGTACGCGTGCGTGCCGTCGCGGAGCCGGTCGGCCGCGTCTCCGACGAACCGCTCGGGATGATCGCCGTACGTGAACGTCGGATAGATGTTCGCGACGAGGAACACGAGCCAGCGCAGCGCCTCGCGACGGAGTGGGTCGCCCGGCGGCGGCAGGAGCTTGGCCTTCGGGTACAGCTCGTCGAGGTGGAGCACGATCGCGGCCGTCTCGGTCATGACGCCGCCGTCGGGCAGGCTCACGGCCGGGACCTGGCCGAGCGGGTTGACCTCGCGCAGGCGGGCGAGCCCGGCAGCGGTCTCGTAGTCCGTCTCCTCCCGCGTGTACGACACGCCCGCGATCACGAGCGCGCTCTCGACGATCGCCGAGCCACAACCACGGCAAGCGAGCAGGTGCCAGGGCTTCGTCATCGGCTCACTCCTTGTTCGCCGCCACGCCTTCGCGATCGACGGCCATGCCCATCGCGGCGAAGCCCTTGTCGACGTAGACCACGGTGCCCGTGATGCCGCTCGCGAGCGGGCTCGACAGGAACGCGGCGGTCGCGCCGACCTCCTCGGCCGTGAGCTCCTCGGGGAGCGGGGCGTTGCGCTTGGCGTAGTCGATCATGTCGCCGATGAAGCCGATCGCGCTCGCGGCGCGGGAGGCGTACGGCCCCGCCGAGATCACGTTGACGCGGTGGCCCCACGCGCGGCCCGCCTCGTACGCGAGCACGCGCGCGTCGGACTCGAGCGCCGACTTGGCCGACGACATGCCGCCGCCGTAGCCCGGGACCACGCGCTCCGACGCCATGTACGACAGCGACAGGAACGAGCCGCGCGGCCGCATCACCGGGCCCAGGTGCTGGATCAGCGACACGTTCGAGTACGCGGACGCGGAGACCGCGGCGAGGTACCCCTTGCGCGAGACCTCGAGCAGCGGCTTCTTGACCTCGGGGCCGTTCGCGAGGCTGTGCACGACGATGTCGACGCCGCCGTCGGCCTCGATCGCCTTGGCGAGCCCGGAGATCGTGAAGTCGCCGAGGTCGCGGTAGCGCCGGCTCTCGCGCACCTCCTGCGGCACGTCCTCGAGCCGGTCGTACTCGGCGTCGAGCGGATAGATCTTCGCGAACTGCATCTTCGAGCCGTCGCGGAGGGTCAGCGAGGCGTCCATCTTGCCGCGCTCGAGCATGGTCTTGAAGATGCCGAGGGCCGGCGGCCACGTGGCGACCGAGACCTTCGCGCCCGCCTCCGCGAACGCCTTGGCGATCGCGAACCCGAAACCGCCGTCATCGGCCACACCGGCGACCAGCGCGTGCTTCCCTGTGAGATCGATCGTCAGCATCGGCGATGTTGATCGCGCGAAAGGCCGGGCGTTGCCACCCCCGGCGCAGGGTTTGTGCGCCGCCACACCTGCGCGCCCACGCCGCGGTGCAGCAGGCGCCGCCGCGCTTTCGTCCTCGGGAGTGCGCTGGTACGCTGGCATGGTGAGCGACGTGCTGATCGCGTTGGCCGACGTAGGCCCGGGCGTTCAGCTCGAGGAGTTGCTGAACCAGGCCGGCGCGCGCGCGAGGTGGGATGCGGACCAGGTGGAGGGGCCGCGCGGCGCGTGTACGGCGAAGGTCGTCCTCGTCGACGCCGACCACCTGGGCCCGCGGCTCCCCGCGATCTGTGATCGCTGGCGCGAGCAGCCGTCGGTGCCCGGCGTGGTCGCGATTGGCTCGTCGGGCGTCGCGCGCGAGCAGGCGCCCCGAGCCCGCGTCACGCTCGTCGCCCCGACCGCGAAGGTCACGACGATCGTCGCCGCGATCCAGGAGGCGGCGAAGCTCCGGCTCGCGGCGCGGATGTGCTGGGCGGTGCTGCGCGCCGCCGTGGGGATGCCGCCGGCCGAGGACACGCCCGGTGCGTGGGCGCTGACGCTCGAGGCGGCGCGCCGCGTGGACCTCGAGGTGCCGCGCGCCGCGCTGCGCTGGCACGCGCACCACTACGCGACGACGACCGCGCGGCTCGACCAGCTGCGCGAGGAGCGCCTGCTCACCGTCCCCGAGCTCGCGGCCGCCGCGCGAATCGACGGCACGCTCACGGTCAAGCGGCTCGTCGGCGCCGGCCCTCTCGACCCGCAGGCAACCGCGCGGCTGTTGTGGACGCTCGGCTCGCTCGGAGCGATCGACTTCACGCCCGAGGTCCGCGACATCGCGACGCCGCAGCGCCGCATGCTCCACGACGTGCGCGCCAACCTGCGCGCGCGCTCGCAGCGCCTCGAGAAGAGCACGTTCTACGACGTCCTCGAGATCACGCCGCTCGCCGAGTACCCCGAGATCGAGGAGGGCTACCAGCGGGTCGCGCAGCGCTATTCCCCCGACGTCCTCGCCCAGTACGATCTCGCGGAGCTCGCGGGCCTCGTCGGGCCGATGTGGGAGCTCGTCGAGAAGGCGCGCTCGGTGCTCGTCGATCACGCGCAGCGCGGCCGCTACCACGACTGGCTGCGCAGCAAGCTCCCCGAGCTGCGCACCGTGTGGGCGATCGATCCGCCCGCGGCCAGCGCCGCCGCCGAGGCCTTCGCGCGCGGGCAGCGCTCCCTCGGCGAGGGCGACGCGCACAAGGCGATGAAGGATCTCGCGTTCGCGTGCCGCCACCACCCGGGTCACCCCGAGTACGAGGCGAACCTCGCGTGGGCGCGGTTCCGGGTGCAGGTCGCGTCGGGGCGCGATCAGATCGAGGCCGCGACCGCCGAGCGCCGCATGCTCGAGGACCTCCTGCTCGGCCGCCGGGTGTGGCCCAAGGCGCTCGTCGCGCTCGCCCTGCTGTGCGCGTCCGCTGGCGACGCCGACGCCGCCCGCTGGCACCTCCACGTCGCCCTGCTCGCCGACCCGAGGCTGCCCGCCGCCCAGCAGCTCGCGCAGCGGCTCGGCATGCGGCGGTAGCGATATAGTCGAGGTCGTGCGCGACATCGAGGATCGCCTGCACGCCGCGTCGGCCGGCTCGATCGAGGCCGAGCTCGTGGCGATCGCGTGCGAGCAGACGGGCGCGTCGCACGGCGCGCTGTTCGTGTGGGACAAGGAGGCGCAGGGGCTCGCGCTCGTACACCACGTCGTCGGTGGCGTGACGGTGACGTTGCCCCGCGTCGTCAAGAAGAGCGCGCCCGGCGAGGGCGAGCGGGCCGGCATCGCGCTGCACGTGTTCGAGAGCGAGCAGCCGTACCTGGCCGCCGACACGTCACGCGATCCGCGCTACACGCGCTACCTCGTCGACGTCGGCGCGATCGCGGCCGCGCCGATCCGGTACCAGCGGCGCCCGATCGGGGTGCTCACGGTCTCGACCCGCGAGCCGCGGGGGCTCGACGGAGGCTCGCTCCGCGCGCTGACCGCGATCGCCGACGTCGCCGCGCCGCTGTTGCGCCGCGTGCAGATCGACAAGCTGTCCCGCGCGGCGACCGGGCGCCCGCTGCTGATCAAGGGGCTGTCGCCGGCGTGGCACGAGGTCGAGCGCAAGCTCGAGCTGGCGGCGCCCACGAACGCGCCGATCCTGATCCGCGGCGAGAGCGGCACCGGCAAGGATCTGGTCGCGCGCGCGATCCACTGGAACAGCCGGCGAGCCGGCAAGCCGTACGTCACGGTGAACTGCGCGGCGATCCCAGAGACGCTGCTCGAGAGCCTCCTGTTCGGGCACGTCAAGGGCGCGTTCACCGGCGCGAGCTTCCACAAGGTCGGCGAGTTCCAGAAGGCGAACGGCGGCACGCTGTTCCTCGACGAGGTCGGCGAGCTGCCCGTGATGCTGCAGGCGAAGGTGCTGCGCGCGGTGGAGCAAGGCGAGGTGCAGCCGCTCGGCTCGAACGAGCCGCCCGAGCGCGTCGACGTGCGCCTGATCTGCGCGACCAACCGCGACCTCGTGGCGATGGCGAAGGCCGGCACGTTCCGCGACGACCTGTTCTACCGGCTGAGCGTGATGACGCTCGAGCTGCCGCCGCTCCGCAGCTACAAGGACAACCTCGAGACGCTCGCGAACGTGTTCCTCGTGCAGGCGGCCGAGGCGCACGGCAAGCCCGCGCCACGGCTCGGGCCGTCGGTGATCGCGCGGCTCGCGGCGTACGACTTCCCCGGCAACGTGCGCGAGCTCAAGAACACGATCGAGCACGCGGTCATCCTGTGCACCGGGGACGAGCTGCGCGTCGAGGACCTGCCCTGCCCGCTGCTCGCCGACGCGCCCGTGAAGCCGGCCGCCCGCGCGAGCACGCCCGCCCCGCTGACGCTGGAGGAGGCCCGCGAGCGCTGGCTCGAGCCGCTCGAGCGGCAGTACCTCACCGACCTGCTCGCGCGGCACGGCGGGAACGTGAAGACCGCGGCGAAGGCGGCGGGCGTCAACGCGGTGACCTTGTATCGCCTGCTCAAGCGCCGCGGGTTGCACCTCGGTCGCACGGTGCGCGCGGCGAGCGACTGACCGAAACGACGACGGGGCACCCGGACCGGGTGCCCCGTCACGCGAGCCGCTCGAGAACGCTCAGAGGACCGTGATCGTCGGCAGCAGCTTGATCAGCGAGCCGATGGTCGACACCGCGGCCTCGCGCGTCGTGTACTGCTCGGACACGCCGATCACCTCGCCGTTGCGCGCCTGCAGGACGAAGTACCAGCCGCCGGCGGTGTTCTGCTTGATCTCGTAGCTCGACATGAGCTGGCCCTCGGCCTGCACCGCGAACGCGCCGTTGAACGCCGCCGCCTCGGTCGTGTACTGCTCCGACGACAGCACGATCTCGCCGTTCTTCGCGTGCACGTTGAACCGGTACAGGCCCGACGCCTCGCCGCGCAGCACCTCGACGCGCGCCCCGGTCGAGCTCGCCTCGCGCTTGTCGAGGTAGCTCGTCACCGCGCGGACACACGACGAGATCGCGCGCGTCGCGCTCGACTTCGTCGCGTAGACCTCGGAGAACCCGATCGACTCGCCGTTCCCGGCGACGAGGTGGAGCGTGTAGCCGGTCGCCGTCTGGTTGACCCGGTACATCGCCGGATCGACGCCGTTCTCGAGGACCGACAGCGCACCGCCGATCGCGCCGGTGCGCGTGACGTAGCCCTCGGACGTCAGCAGGATCGCGCCGTTGCCGGACTTGAGGTGGAAGCGCCACTCCTTGTTCGGCGACTGCCAGAACGCGAGCTTGCCGGCGAGCGCGGCCTCGCCATCGAGCTCGGCGTAGCCGTCCTCCGTGCCGGTGGTGGCGCAGCCGGTGGCGGAGAGGATGGAGAACGAGACGACGAGGGCGGTGGCAAGCGAGGTCAGGGTGCGCATGATGGCCGCGCACCATTACAAGCAGCGGGCCAATGTAGGTCTCGCTACCTGCCTGGAATCACTGGGGCAGAGATCCCGCGTCGTTACACACAGGCAACAGGAGTTGCACGAATGCAACTTGCGTTTCACTTACCGCAACTCAGTCGTAGCGCAGGCCCTCGACCGGGGTCAGCGAGGACGCGGTCAGGGCCGGGAACACGGTCGCGATCAGGCTGATCACGGTCGTGATGAGCACCACGAGCACGACCTCGAACGCCTGCACCTCGATCGGGAGGCGGTCGATCAGATAGACCTTCGGATCGAGGTGGTAGCCGTACGAGCCCACCACGTAACAGATCGCGAGCCCGATCCCGACGCCGATCAGCGTGCCGACGCTGCCGATCGCGACGCCGACGACGAGGAACACGCGCGCGATGCTGTTCGACGAGCTCCCCATCGACTTGAGAATCGCGATCTCGCGCGTCTTGTCGGTGACCATCATCGTCAGCGCGGACACCATGTTCACCGCGGCGACGATGATGATGAGGCACAGGATGATCACGAGCACGAGCTTCTGGAGCTTCAGCGCCATGAACAGGTTCTTGTTGAGCTCGTACCAGTCCTGGACCTGGTACGGCGGGCCGCCGAGCGCGCGCTCGAGCTTCCGCGCGATCTCCTCCGCGCGCTCGACGTCCTTGACCTTGAGCTCGACCCCGAACACCTGATCGCCGCGCCCGACGAGCTCCTGGGTGTCGCGCAGGGACGCGTACATCAGGCGCTGGTCGTACTCGGCGAAGCCGCTGTAGAAGATGCCGGCGACGCGGAACTTGCGGGTGCGCGGGGCGCTCGACGTGGTGCGGAACGTGTCGAAGTCGATGTTCGACAGCGGCACGACGACGGTGACCGTGTCGCCGAGCTTGGCCTTGAGCTTGTGGGCGAGCTCCTTGCCCATGATGATCGGTGGCAGCTTGCCGGGGCCGACGTCGTCGCCGAGCGCGTCGACGGAGCCCTCGACCATGTGCTTCTCGAGGTCGAGCACCTCGCGGACGAGCTTCGGATCGACGCCCTTGACCGCGACGCCGGACAGCTCGCCCTTCCCGCGCGTCGCGAGCATCTCGTAGAAGATGAACGGCTGCACGGCGACGACCTCGGGATCGACCTCCTGGGCCGTCTTCATCACGTCGCGGTAGTCCGCGAACGTCGTCTGCGACTTGAGCACGATCACGTGCGCGTTGACGCCGAGCACCTTGTCCCGGAACTGCTCCTGGAACCCGGTGGTCACGGCGAGCACCACGGTCAGCGCCGCGACCCCGAGCGCCACGCCGAGCACGGACACGCTCGTGAACACCGAGAACACGGACAGCAGCGCGAACACCGCCGTCGAGATCATCCCGAGCACGAACATCAGGACGCCCGCGGTGTTCCCCGCATCGGAGGTGAGGAGGATCGCGAGCCCCGCGAGCGTGACCGCGAGCGATCCACCCGCGAGCGCCAGCATCACGCGATCGCGCTTACCGCCATAGAGATAGCGCCAGCCGATCCGGGTTTCGTAACGCACCGGGCGGAGCTTGCCTCGGAGCCGCGATCGGTGCCAGCGCATGGAGGATCTCTCGGCGTCGCGCGGGCGCACGGAATTTCGACGCCGCCTCCGCAGGTACCAGCGGTCAGCGATCCCCTGGGACGCGGCTCGCGCGCGTGCGTTCGGTGATTGCAAACAAACAGTCTTGACTGACTGTTTCTGCGGCGGTACACCCCGCGGTACATGGCGGAAGCTCCTCGCAACAGCGCGAGTCAGCGGACGCAGAGCGCCGGCGCCCGACCCGCGCGGACGCAGCAGCAGCGTCGCGACGAGACGCGCCGCGCACTGCTCGACGCCGCCGTCGAGAGCTTGATCGACGTCGGGTTCGCGCGCACCACCACGCTCGAGGTGCAGCGGCGGGCCGAGGTCTCGCGCGGCGCGCTGCTCCATCACTTCCCGTCGAAGGCCGAGCTGCTCGTCGCCGCCGTCGATCACCTCGCCGAGATGCGGGCGCGCGAGCTCAAGCAGCTCGCGGGGCAGCTCCCGGAGGAGCGCAACGGGCGCGCGCGGACGGACGCGGTGATCGAGCTGCTCTGGCAGTGCTTCTCGGGCGCGTTCTTCCAGGTCGCGATGGAGCTGCGCACCGCCGCGCGCACCGATCCCGAGCTCCGGCCGGTGCTGCAGGCGGCCGAGCGCGCGCTCCGCGATCGGATCTTCGCGCAGGCGCGCTCGCTGTTCGGCAAGGAGGTCGCCGAGCACCCCGGCCTCGAGCGCGCCCTCGATCTCACGCTGCAGCTGATGATCGGCGCCGCGATGACCGCCGTCCTCCACCAGGGGGACCGACGGCTCGACGAGCTGATCGATGACTGGAAGGCCCTGTTCCCCACGGTGCTCGCACACAGCGGCACGGCAACCAAACGCACGAAGGTGAAGCGATGAGCACAGAGCTACGGTTCGACGGACCCTGCGGGCCCACGCCCGCGACGAACAACCTCTCGGCAAGGAGCGTGCGATGACGAGCGAGCTCCGGTTCGATGGCCGCGTCGCGGTGGTCACCGGCGCGGGTGGCGGTCTCGGCCGCTCCCACGCGCTGCTCCTCGCGTCACGCGGTGCGAAGGTCGTCGTCAACGATCTCGGCGGGAGCTTCACCGGCGACGGCAAGTCGTCGTCCGCCGCCGACAAGGTCGTCGCGGAGATCAAGGACAAGGGCGGTGAGGCCATCGCGAACTACGACTCGGTCGAGGATGGCGACAAGATCATCAAGACCGCGATCGACGCGTTCGGCCGGATCGACATCCTGATCAACAACGCCGGCATCCTGCGCGACGTCTCGTTCCAGAAGATGACGCAGCAGGACTGGGACCTCGTCTACAAGGTCCACGTCCTCGGCGCGTTCCGCTGCACGCACGCCGCGTGGCCGTACATGCGCGACGCCGGCTACGGCCGCATCATCAACACGGCGAGCGCCGCGGGCATCTACGGCAACTTCGGCCAGGCCAACTACTCGATGGCCAAGCTCGGCCTCCACGGCTTCGCCCAGACGCTCGCGCTCGAGGGCCGCAAGCGCAACATCATCGTCAACACGATCGCGCCGATCGCCGGCTCGCGCATGACCGAGACCGTGCTCCCGAAGGAGCTGCTCGACGCGCTCAAGCCCGAGTACGTGTCCGCGCTCGTCGCCAAGCTCGTCCACGAGTCCACCGAGGACACTGGCGGGCTCTACGAGGTCGGCGGCGGCTTCTTCGCGAAGCTGCGCTGGGAGCGGTCGACGGGCAAGACGTTCCGGCTCGGCCGCACGATCACCCCCGAGGACGTCGACGCCGCGTGGAAGGACATCTCGCAGTTCGACAAGACGGAGCACCCCGGCTCGGTCGCCGAGTCGATGCAGCCGATCATGGCGAACGTCGAGGCTGGCCCGAGCAAGGGCGGCAACCAGTTCATCGATCTCGACGCGGCGCTCGAGTACCGCTACCCCGAGTTCACGTCGGGCTACGACGAGCGCGACGTCTCGCTGTACGCCCTCGGCGTCGGCGCGGCGCAGGACCCGCTCGACGAGCGCGACCTCCAGCTCGTGTACGAGCTGTCGGGCAAGGGCATGAAGGTGCTGCCGAGCTTCGGCGTGATCCCCGCGATCACGATGATGTTCACGCAGGGCAAGGAGGGCATCCTCAACCCGGGCCTCAAGTTCGGGCTCGATCGCGTGCTCCACGGCGAGCAGTACACCGAGCTCAAGCGGCCGCTGCCCACGAAGGGCAAGCTGACGACGAAGGCCAAGGTCAAGAACATCTACGACAAGGGCAAGAACGCGCTCGTCGTCACCGAGTTCACGACGTACGACGAGCACGGCGACGAGCTCGTGAAGAACGAGATCACCACGTTCGTGCGCGGCGCGGGTGGCTGGGGCGGCGACCGCGGCCCGAGCGCGGACGTCAACGTCCCGCCGGATCGCGCCCCCGACAAGATCGTCGAGGACACGACCAGCGAGAACCAGGCCCTGCTCTACCGGCTGTCCGGTGACTGGAACCCGCTGCACGCGGATCCCGGCTTCGCGAAGGCGTTCGGGTTCCAGAAGCCGATCCTCCACGGCCTGTGCTCGTTCGGCTACGCCACGCGCCACGTCGCGCAGGCGTTCGCGCCCGACGGCAACCCGGACTACGTGAAGAGCATCAAGGCGCGGTTCGCCGCCACGGTGCTCCCCGGCGAGACGCTCGTCACCGAGATGTGGAAGGAGTCCGACACGCGGATCATCTTCCGCACCAAGGTGAAGGAGCGCGGCGAGGTCTGCATCTCGAACGCGGCCATCGAGCTCTACAAGGAGATCCCGAAGCCGAAGGATCGCAGCAAGCCGGCCGCCAGCGCGGGTGCGCCCGCGGCGATCCCGACGAGCGGCGACATCTTCCGCGCGATCGGCGCGTTCGTGAAGAGCGATCCCGCGACCGCGGAGAAGGTCAAGACCAGCTACCTGTTCAAGCTCTCGGCGCCGGACAGCGCGTGGACGATCGACCTCGCCACGCCGCCCGGCGCGGTCCACGAGGGCGTGGTCGGCAAGCCGGGGTGCACGCTCGAGATGAGCGACGCCGACTTCATGGCGATGGCGACCGGCCAGGCCGACCCGATGAAGCTGTTCACGTCGGGCAAGCTCAAGATCTCGGGCGACGTGATGGCGTCGCAGAAGCTCGGCAGCTTCATGAAGAAGGTGACGCCGGAGATGGTGATCGCCGAGATGAAGAAGCGCACCGGTGCAGGCGGCGGCGCCCCCGCGCCCGCGGCGGGTGGCCTGCCCGCGGGCTACACGCCGACCGTCGACGACGTGTTCGCGGTGATCGAGGAGTACCTGAAGCAGAACCCGGACCTCGCGGGCAAGGTCAACACGACGTACCTGTGGAAGATCGGCGACGCGCGGTGGACGCTCGATCTCAAGGGCGCTGGCAGCGTGAAGCAGGGCGAGTCGCCCGCGGAGTGCACGCTCGAGCTGTCGCAGGACGACTTCCTCGCGCTGACCCAGGGCAAGGCGGACGCGATGAAGCTGTTCACGTCCGGCAAGCTGAAGATCAGCGGCAACGTCATGGCCTCGCAGAAGCTGCAGTTCCTGAGCAAGCTCGACCCGAGCAAGGCGATCGAGGTCGTCGCCAAGCGGCGCGGCGTCGGCGGTGGAGCTCCCGCGGCGGCTCCCGCGGCGGCGCCGGCCCCGAAGGCCGAGGCGCAGGCCCCGAAGATCTTCGCGGCGCTCGAGAAGCGGCTCGCCGAGAACCCGGCCCTCGCGGGCGAGGTCCGCGCCACGGTGAAGCTCGTGGTCGACGGCAACGAGAAGACGTTCGCGATCGGCGGGCAGGACCCCGCGAAGGTCGACGCCACGCTGACGATCGGCGACGCCGATCTCGTCGCGCTCGTCACGGGCAAGGAGACCGCGAAGCGCCTCTACCAGCGCGGCCAGCTACGCGTCGACGGTGACGTCACCGTCGCGCACCGGCTCGGCTTCCTCAACAACCTGATCTGAACGGAAGGAGACCACTCACATGCCACGCAAAGTCAACGTCATCGGCGTCGGGATGGTTCCCTTCGCCAAGCCGGGCAAGAGCGAGGAGTATCACGTCATGGCGCGCAAGGCCGGAGAGGCCGCGCTCGCCGACGCGAAGGTCCCGTTCACCGAGGTGCAGCAGGCGTACGCCGGGTACGTGTACGGCGACTCGACGTGCGGCCAGCGCGCGATCTACCAGCTCGGCGAGACCGGCATCCCGGTGTTCAACGTCAACAACAACTGCTCGACCGGGAGCTCCGCGCTGATGCTCGGCGCCCAGGCGATCGCCGGCGGGCTCGCCGAGTGCGTGCTGGTCGTCGGCTTCGAGCAGATGGAGGCCGGCGCGCTGCAGGCGAAGTGGACCGATCGCGCGAACCCGCTCGATCGTTTCGTCAACGTCATGAACGAGGAGCAGGGCTTCTCGTCGGCGCCGCCCGCGGCCCAGATGTTCGGCGGCGCGGGCCGCGAGTACCGCTGGAAGTACGGCACGAAGAAGGAGACGTTCGCGAAGATCAGCGAGAAGGCGCGCAAGCACGCGTCGAAGAACCCGTACGCGCTGTTCAAGGAGGTGCTCTCCGTCGAGGAGATCCTCGCGTCGCCCGAGGTGTTCGATCCGCTGACCCGGTACCAGTGCTGCCCGCCCACCTGCGGCGCCGCGGCCGCGGTGCTCGCGAGCGGCGAGTTCGCGAAGAAGCACGGGATCGATCGGCCCGTCTACATCGCGGCGCAGGCGATGACGACCGACTTCCCGTCGACGTTCGAGGACCACTCGATGATCAAGATGGTCGGCTACGACATGGCCAAGGCCGCCGCGAAGAAGGTCTACGAGCAGGCCGGCGTCGGCCCCGAGGACGTCGACGTCGTCGAGCTCCACGACTGCTTCACGGCCAACGAGCTGCTCACGTACGAGACGCTCGGCCTGTGCAAGGAGGGCGAGGCCGAGAAGTTCATCTGGGACGGCGACAACACCTACGGCGGCAAGTTCGTCACCAACCCGTCGGGCGGCCTGCTCTCGAAGGGCCACCCACTCGGCGCCACGGGCCTCGCCCAGTGCACCGAGCTCGTCTGGCACCTGCGCGGCCAGGCGGAGGCGCGTCAGGTCGAGGGCGCGAAGATCGCGCTCCAGCACAACCTCGGCCTCGGCGGCGCGTGCGTCGTGACGATGTATCGCCGAGACTGAGCCGCGCGAGCGCGCTCGAGCTCGGAGCGGGTCCTCGCGGGCCCGCTTCGTCGTTTCGGGCTCAGCCCTTCTTCAGCGTCTTGCACGCCGCGAGCACGGCGTCGGCCTGGGCCTTGACCGCGCCGGTCGTGTGGCACTTGTAGACCTTGCCGTCGATCTCGCGGCGGACGTCGACGAAGTAGTTCGCGCCCATCGAGCCCTTGTTCTCGAACGTGAGGGCCCAGCCGTCGGGCAGCGTCTCCGCGTTCAGGTTCTTCGGCGAGAACATCTCCGCGTCGGACTTCGCCTCGTCGAGCGTCTGCGGCGTCTCCACGATCTCGACCTGCATCGCGCCCACGCCCTCGCCCATCAACATGTCACCGGTGCCGATGATCGCCTTGTCGATCGTGACCTGGCCGGGAACCTCGATGACGAGACCGACGACGGGGAGCTTGGTCGGACCAGCCGGAGCGGCGGCGGCCTTGCCCGCGGCGGGCTTGCCGGCGGCGCCTCCACCTTCCTCCTTCTTGCTGCAGCCGGTGACGACGAGGGTGAGAGCGACGAACAGCAGCGATGCGCGAATCATGTCTGAGTGACCTCCGAGGCTCCCGTCGAGCACGCGCCATGCCGCGCGCAACCGACAGGAGCACACGAGGTTAGACGCCGCGCGTGGGTCGATGTGCACCCACGACGCCCGCTCCGACGGGGTCGCGTGGACCCGCCGCGTGTACGACAACGTGGGTGCCCGAAGGCTGACAAACGCTGGCCGTTCGAAGGTCCCGCTTGCGATTTCGCGTGTGAGCGTGGGACCATTTTTTTTCGCCGGTGCTCGCTTCCTGGGGAGGTTATGAGGACAAGAGCTCGCATTGCCCTGTTCATCGCGCTCGCGGTATCCGCGTGCGGCCCATCGGTCTCCAACAACAACGGTGACGGCGACGCCGGACCGCCCGACGGCACCGTCACGGCCTGCACCCCGGGCGAGCAGCGCTCCTGCTACGACGGCCCGGCGGGCACCGCGGGGGTCGGCACCTGCACCGCGGGCACCCAGACCTGCACCAACGACGGGCTGTGGGGTGCGTGCGAGGGCCAGGTGCTCCCCGGCTCCGAGATCTGCGGTAACAGCCTCGACGACAACTGCAACGGCACCGCCGACGAGGACGTCGACGAGGACGGGGACGGGTACACCACCTGCGGCGGTGACTGCTGTGACTCGCCGACCCTGTGCGGTGACCCGGAGCTCGTGAACGAGGGCGCGTTCGAGGTCGCCGGGAACATGGTCGACGACGACTGCGATGGCAGCGTCGACAACGCGATCGCGGCGACGTGCGACAGCGGCATCCCGAGCAACACGACGGACGCGCTCGCGTACGCGCGCGCGATGGAGCTGTGTCAGACCGCGACCCCCGGTGACAAGAAGTGGGGCGTCCTGAGCGCGCGCTTCGTGCTCCCCTCGGGCACGGGCACCCCGAACGCCAACCAGCGCTCGGTCCGCCCGGTGTTCGGCGGCACCACGGTGCGGGCCGGTGAGTCGTTCGTCGTGCTGTCGACGGGCAACGCGGCGGCCACGGGGCAGACCAACCCGCCGTTCCAGGCGTTCCAGGGCGGCCGCGACATCGGCACGTCGAGCGCCATGCCGGCCGACTGGCTCGCCGCGAACGGCAACAACCTCCCCAACGCGCCCGGATGCCCGGAGCCCAACGGCGGCCTGGTCGCGCGGGACCCGATCATGCTCGAGCTCGAGATCCGCGCGCCGAGCAACGCGAAGTCGTTCAAGCTGTCGACGAACTTCCTCAGCTCCGAGTACCCGGAGTGGACCTGCAGCCCGTTCAACGACTTCTTCATCGTGCTGCTCGACTCGACGTGGAACGGCCAGCCCGCGAACCCCGCGGACAAGAACCTCGCCGTCTACACGTCGCCCGCGATGCAGAAGTACCCGGTCGGCGTGAACCTCGCGCACGGCAACACGGGCCTGTTCACCGTGTGCCAGAACGGCACCACGGGGTGCACCGAGGGTTCGGTCAGCGGCTCGATCAACACGTGCGTCTCGACCGCGGAGCTCGTCGGCACCGGCATGGACGTCACCAACCCGCCACCGGCCTTCGCGGCCGACCCGGGCTACTGCGGAGCGAACAACCAGGCCGGCGGTGGTACGGGCTGGCTCGTCACCCAGGGCAACGTGAATGGCGGCGAGGTGATCAAGCTCCGCATCGCGCTGTGGGACACGAGCGACGGCTTCTACGACTCGGTCGCGATCATCGACAACTTCGAGTGGTCCGTCGAGGCCGCCGAGCCCGGCACCGTCATCTCCTGATCGCGGCGCCTCAGCGGCCCTTCCACACCGGCTTGCGCTTCGCGAGGAACGCCGCGATGCCCTCCGCGGCGTCCTCGAGCGCGAGCACCCGGCCGAGCTCCGCCTGCAGGTAGCGGAGCTGGGGCTCGTACTCCATGTCCTGCGAGCGATAGAACGCGTGCAGGCCGAGCGAGATCGCGGCGGGGCTGCGCTCGGCGAGCTCGGCGGCGAGCGCCATCGTCGCGTTCTCGAGCTCGGCCGCGGGCACGACGCGGGTGACGAGTCCGCACGCGAGCGCCTCCTGGGCGTCGAGCTTGCGCCCCGTGAGCATCATATCGAGCGTCTTCTTGCGGCCGATGCTGCGCGTGATCTCGGCGGTGATCATCATCGGCCACAGGCCAACGGAGATCTCCGTCGTGCCGAACACGGCGGTGTCGGCGGCGATCACGAGGTCGCACGCGACCATGAGGCCGAGGCCACCCGCGAGCGCCGGGCCGTTGACCATCGCGATGATCGGCTTGCCGAGCTCGTGCATCGTCGTGAACAGGTCCGGCAGGCTCGCGACCGGGCCGCCGCTGGTCCCCTGCATCGCGGCCAGATCGCCGCCGGCCGAGAACACCGTGCCCGCGCCGGTCAGCACCACCACACGCGCACGCTCGCTGGCCTTGATCTTGTCGAGCGCCTGGACCAGCTCGCCGCAGGTCGCCGGCCCGATCGGATTGCGCTTGTCGGGGCGATTCAGCGTGATGCGCGCGACCGGCCCGGTCTCGTCGACGAGGATCGAGGTGTAAACGGACATGGCCGGGGTGTATCACGAGCCCGGCAGGGCCTCGGCACCGTGCGTTGACACTCCCGGTCAGCGCAGCCTACGCTCGCTCGCATGGTCGGTCGCTCCGTCGGTCTGATGCTCGTTGCAGGCGTCATCGCGTCGACGTCGCTCGCGCACGCCGACGACAACGACATCGTCCTCGGCCGCCTGGCCACGCGGGTCACCGACGGCGGCGGCAACCTGACGCGCGTGGTGCCGCAGAACCTCGAGCTCCGCGCGCTCGCCTCGCAGCTCGGGGTCGCGCTCGCACCTCACCTGCTGACGCCGGCCGACACCATCGGCTTCGGCGGGTTCCAGTTCACGGTCGACTACTCCGCGACGACGATCGACGCCGGCGAGGGCTACTGGCGCGCCCGCGCCGGGGATCCCGATCGCGCGTCCGACATGCTGCAGACGATCGGCCTGTTCGCGCGCAAGGGCATGTGGTTCCCGGTGCCGTCGTTCGAGGTCGGCGCCGGCGCGGTCCACCTGCTCGACTCCAGCATCTGGACCGGCCAGCTCTACGCCAAGCTCGGCCTGCACGAGGGCTACCGCTCGCTACCGATCCCGAGCGTCGCGGTGCGGGGCGCGGTCTCCCGCATGATGACCCAGCGCGAGCTCGATCTGACGGTCGCGTCGCTCGACGTCACGGTGTCCAAGCACCTCGGCGTCGGCGGCACCTGGCGCCTCGATCCCTACGCCGGCTGGAACCTGCTGATGATCATCCCGCGCTCGGAGGTCATCGACCCGACGCCGCACGTCGATCAGCGCGAGCCCGGCAACGAGATGGACGGCGAGCTCAACTTCGTGTTCCGCGAGCAGGACACGATCACGCGCCACCGGTTCTTCCTCGGCGCGAAGTTCCAGTACCACGTGTTCCAGCTCACCGTCGAAGCGATGGTCGCCCTGCCCGGGCGCTCCGTCGACGACGTCGCCGGGACCGACGATGTCTGCATGCCGAATTCGACCACGGTCGCGTGCGACGCCGAGGACACCGCCTCGTCGCAGCGGACCCTCTCGCTGTCGGCCGGCTTCGACTTCTAGCTCAGGCAGCGCACCGTGACGGGGTGCGTGTGACCGACCAGCGATGAGGTCAGGTTCAGTGTTTGACCGTTTTCGAGCATCGCGAACTGCGCGGCCGTGATGGTGACCGAGTGTGGGTGATCACTCGTGCCCTGGATGTCGTACGTCTTGTCCACCCCAGCCTGGACATCGGCGAGCGAGACCACGAGTGTGTGCCCGTGGTTCCCGCCGATCGTCGCCGTGGGCGAGGTACAGGCACCCGGCGGAGCATCGACCGGCCCGTCGATCGGCCCCGCGTCGCTGACGTTGCCAGCATCGGTACCACCGGCGGCATCGCTGCCGCTGCCATTGCCCGCGTCGATCCGCCCGTCCGCGTCATCGCCGCATGCGGAGAGCGCCGCCACCCCAGCGACACCGATCCCGACACCCACCAGAGACCGCAGAAACTCGTTACGCGTCATCGTCATGACCTGTCCTTCCCTGCAACGTCGTCCGCGTGACTAGCTGACGCACATCACCGTGACGGTGTGCGTGTGGTTATCGTCGGTCGACGACGACAGCGACACGGTCTGCCCGCTCTTGAGCATCGCGAACTGCGCCGCGGTGATCGTGACCGAGTGTGGATGGTTGCTGGTTCCCTGGATGTCGTACGTCTTGTTCGCGCCCGCATCGACGTCGGCCTGGGTCACCATGAGCGTGTGGCCGTGGTTCGAGCCGATCGTCGCCGACGGCGAGGCGCAGGTGACCTGCGCGGCGTCCGGCGGGTTGTCGGCATCACTGCCACACGCCGCGATCGCCGCGATCCCCGCGGCCCCCACACCCACACCGAAAAGCGAACGCAGAAACTCCTCGCGCGTCATCGTCATCGCAACACCCCCCGCACGGACGATACGCTCCCTTGCGCCGCGAGTGCACGTTTTGTCGATTCTCAGTCGAGCTGCGTGGGGCTCGTCACAGGACCGGACAGCTCCTCCGCGGGCGCGCCGCTCGCGGCCTTCGCCGGCTCCTCCGTCGCGCGCGGCTTCGGCGTCGTCGAGCGCCGGGGTTCCTTGGCCTGCTGCGCCGCCCGGGTCACCGGCTCGTCGTTGGCCTCGGCCTCGGGCTTGACCTCGGGCTTGGGCTCGACCGACTTGCGCTCCGGCTTCGCGACCGGCTTCGCCTCGGCCACCTTCTTCGGCGCGGGCTTCTCGGCCGACTTCGCCGCCGCCGGCCGGGCCTCGGACTTCTTGGTCTCGGGCGCCTCGGCCGGCTCGGCTGCCGCGACCCGCTTGTCCTTCTTCTTCGGCTTCGCCTTCTTCGGCCGCGGGATCTTCTTCCACTGCTCCTCGGCGCGCTCCGACCGCTTGGGATCGACGACCTTGTAGACGATCACCTTGTCGCCCTTCTCGAGCGTGGTCGCCGCAGAGATCCGGTTGATGCGGGCCAGGTCGTACGAGGTCATGCCGAACTTCTTGGCGACGTCGGCGAGCTTCTCGGTGCGCGCGGCGACGTACTCGATGCGCTCGCGGCCGACCCGCTCCTCCGCCGCGTCGAGGTGCTCGTCGGAGCCGCGCGTCACGACGATCAGCTCGTCCTCGGGCAGGAGCGCCACGCGCCGCGCCTTCTCGTCGAAGTCGCGGTCGACCCAGGCGACGAGGACCATCCGCGGATGGAGGTTCGCGCCGCGCTCGAGCCCGTTCCAGCTCGCGAGCTCGCCGTTCCTCACGCCGAGCGCGTGGGCGACCGACTTGATCGTGTCGCCGGTGACGACGCGATAGAACACGCGGCGCTTGCCCTGGATCGTGAAGTCCTTGTCGAGGACCGGCACGATCAGCTTCTCGCCTTCCTTGTGATCGACGCCCGAGCCGAGCAGCAGCGCCTTGGCCTTCGCCTGGTTCTTCGCGCGCTCGTCGGGGCTGATCTTCGGCACGACGAGCACCGTCCCGCCGCTGATCTCGGACTCGTGCTCGACGCCGTTGAGCTTGCGCAGGGCGGAGCGCGAGATGCCGTAGGTCGTCGCGATGTCCTCGAAGCGCTCGCCGTGCGCGACGACGTAGGCGTCGTAGCCGTCCCACTCGGACTGCAGATCGACGAGCCGGCGCTCGACCTGCTCGCGGGTCCCCGCGGGGACGCGCACGAGGTACCCGGCCTCCCCCGGCGGCGTCCGACCGCGCCGCAGGTGCGGGTTGAGCCGCTTGATCTCGTCCTCGGTCGCGCCGGCCGCGCGCGCGATCGTCGCGAGCGTGAGCGACTTCGGCACGCGGATCTCGTCCCACGTCTCGGGCGGCTCGATCTCGAGCTCGTCGAACCCGAACAGCGCGCGGTTGTGCCCGACGATCGCCGTCGCCAGGACCTTGGGCGTGTACAGGCACGTCTCCCACGGCAGCCCGTTCTCGTACTCGCAGAGCGCGTAGTAGTCGTTCGTGTTGTAGCGGGCGATCGAGCGCAGCATCGCGCCATAGCCGGCGTTGAACGCCGCGAGCGCCGTCGGCCAGTCGCCGAACCGCTGGTAGAGGTCGGCGAAGTAGTCCATCACCGCGATCGTCGAGCGCAGCGGATCCCGCCGCTCGTCGACCCAGCGGTCCACGCGCAGGCCGTAGATCCGAGCCCCGTCGGGCATGAACTGCCAGAGCCCGAGCGCGCCCGCGCGCGACAGCGTGTTCGGGTTGTACGACGACTCGATCATCGAGACGTACAGCAGATCCTCGGGCAGCCCGGCCTTGCGCAGGTGGGTCAGGATCAGGTCGCGGTAGCGGCCCTGTGACCGGAGCCAGCTCGAGATGATCGAGCGCCCGCGCGGGTCGTTCTTGTAGAACACCAGGTAGTCGACGAGCTTCTGCGTCCACCGCACCGGCAGGTCGGGGAGCTCGACCTTGTCGAGCCACGGCTGATCGGGACGGAGCTCGCTCGGCCGCTGCACGCGCCGCAGTGCGGGGGCCTCGAGCCGGCTGCGCGGTGGCGTGCGTTCGTCGATCCACGGGCCACCGCCCGGCCGCGGGAACAGCTCGACCTCGATCTCGCGGAGCGCGGCGCCCGGGCGCTCGCAGACGTCCTCGACCGAGCACCCACGCACCGCGCGGCGACCATCGAGCCGCTGGGGCAAGAGCGGCTCGGTGACCTCGACGGGCGGCACGGGCTGCGGCCCGGGGTGAACGGTGCGCGGTCCTTCTGCGTGCGCGGTGGCCCCGAAGACCACGTACATAAGTAGCGAGCCCACGACGACGCGCATGGTCCGGACCATAGGCGGCCCTCCGGACCTGAACCAAGTTTTCTCGCGGACGTCTGAGCCGAGCGCCAGCGCCACGCGAAAACAGTGCTAGGCTGGCTCGCAACCCAAGGAGACCTCCATGCCCGGAATGGGCGAGCTGATTGTGATCCTCCTCATCGTTCTTGTCGTGTTCGGCGCCAACAAGCTGCCGAGCATCGGCGACGCGCTCGGCCGGAGCATCAAGAACTTCAAGCGAGCGACGGCCGGCGAGGACAAAGAAGACGACGAGAAGCTCGAGTCCAAGGACAAGAAGCAACTTGCCGCGAAGAAGGACCAGAAGCAGCTCGACGCGGGCGGCGAGGACGGCGAGTGGGAAGAGGTCGTCGTGCGCCGTCGCAAGTCGTCGGCATCGACCGAGGGCTGAGCCCCACACACACGCGGCGCGCGGCGTCAGTTCGCGTCCAGCTCGTCGCGGACAGGCGCCGATGCGCCCTGCAGCTCGGCGGCGTGTCGCCGCAGCGGCGCGGCGAGCTGGGGGTCCCCCGCGATCTCCGCGAGGTCCTGAGCGCGCAGCGTCGTCGCGATCCGGATCGCGTCGGCGAGCGGCGTCGCCGGGTTGAGCACGAGCGCGCGCTTCACGGCGTGCCGCACGCTCCACCGCGGGTGCGCTGCGATCTTCGCGAGCGACTCGGGGACGGCCTGGCGCCCGGCCGCGATCCGGACCACGTCGGCCTCGGTGACGTGCGGGTTGTCGAGGAGGATCGCGACGACCGCCGGATGCGGATCGCGGAGCAGGAGCAAGAGCTGCTCGCGGCGATGCGTCCGGGCGAGCGACTTCCGCTCGCCGAGCGTCAGCGGCCGGCCCGTCGGCTTCAAGGGGCGCTCGGGCGCGAGCTGCTTCTGGATCACGCTCGCGGCACGCGCTGGCGGCGACGCCGCGAAGAACAGGCGTGACACCGTCGACAGCCCTCGCGCGACCGCCGCCTCGTAGAGCGCCTGGCGCGTCGCGTACGGCAGCGCGGGGTCCGCGGCCGCCTGCCGGATGCAGTCCACGGCGACGAGCGCGTCGGCGTCGTCCACGCGGTGCGCGCGGATCACGATCGACGCGAGCGTCTCGACCCAGGTCGCCGGCTCCCCCTGCCCCAGCGCCTCGACGAGCGCGAGCACGCGCATGCGCGGGTCACGAAGCGCTTTGAGGCGGCTTACCAGCTGCTCCGGCGCCACGCGGGCAGTGTGCCACGTTGAGGACTTGGCGCGGTGCGTGATACGGTCGGAATCCTCGAGCCGCCCCGTCGCGCGGTAGCAGCTCGGAGAGGTAACGCACCATGGCGGAGACTCGCATCATCAAGCGGTACGCGAACCGCAAGCTCTACGATACCGAGCACAGCCGGTACGTCACGCTCGACCAGATCAGCGAGATGATCCGCAACGGCGACGATGTGAAGATCGTCGACAACAAGACGAAGGAAGACCTGACCACGGTCACCCTCGCGCAGATCATCTTCGAGGAGGAGAAGAAGCAGCGCAGCTTCCTCCCGCTCAACGCGATGCGCAACATCATCCAGAGCGGTGGAGAGTGGTTCGCCGAGGCGCAGCGGCGCGTGCAGAGCATCCTGCCCGGCAAGCGCAAGGAAGACGGCAGCGGTCCCGACGGCGAGACCGAGCTCGATCCGCCCGCGCAGCCGGAGATCACCGACGAGGCGATGGTCAAGAAGCGCAGCCTCGCGTCGCTCCGCGAGTGGGTCGACCACTCAAAGCACCGCCTCGACGAGTGGCAGAAGCAGGTCGACGGCAAGATCCGCGGGACGATCGAGGGCATCTCGCAGTCGATCACGCCGTGGGCGAGCGTCAACAAGGACGTGCGCGCGCTCGCCGATCGCATCGCCGAGCTCGAGGCCAAGCTGGCCGAGCTCGAGACGCACGAAGAGCGCGCCCCCGAGCACTAGGTCGCGGTCGCTCCGGCGCTGCCGCCGCGGTCGCTCCGGCGCTGCCGCCGTCTGTTACTGCAGCTCTTTGTTGAGCGTCAGCGTCTCGCCGGCCTTCACGAGCACGGCGAACGTGAACTTGTCGCTGCCGACGACGAACGTGACCTTGTGGCGGCCGGGCGCGACGGTGATCTTGCTGGTCGGCGTCGTCATGCCGGTCGGCTTGCCGTCGATGAGGATCTTCGCGCCCACGGGCTTGCTCGTCACGACGAGATAGCCGTCCTTGTCCGCCGCGGGCTTGGAGGAGGTCTTCTCCGCCTTGCCGCGATCGACCGTCGCCTTGGTCGCGACGGCCTTCTCCGCCGACCTGTCCGCCGCGACCTTCTCGGCCGACCGGTCGACCGTCTTCACGGTCGCCTTCTCGGCGGTCTTCTTCTCGACGGGCTTGACGGGCGCCTTCTCGACGGGCTTGTCGGGCGCCTTCTCGACGGGCTTCTCGGGCGCCGTCTCGATGGGCTTCTCGTCGGGCTTGCCGGCCGCCTTGTCGACGGGCGGCGTCGGATCGGTCGCGCCCGAGCCCGAGCCTGCACCCGGGCCGGCTGGCTCGGTGTTCGCGCTGCCGCTGCCCGCGGGGACCTCGGTCGGGTCGGCCGGCGCGGATGGCGTCGGCTGCGGGGCGGCCTTCGCCGCCTCGAGCTGGCACTGCACGGGGGTGGTCTTGCCACCGGGCAGCTCGAGCTGCTGCTCGCATTGCGTGCTGCTCGGGCCGACGAGCTTGACCTTGCGCGAGCCGGCGCTGACCGGGACCTCGTTGCCGTCGCGGAACGAGCCGATCTTCTTGTCGTCGACGAACAGGTCGGCCGAGACGTCCGCCGGCAGCGACAGCCGGATCGTGGCGATCGTCGACGCGGCCGCGGTCGCGTCGGTGGCGGCTCCGTCCCCGTCGTCGTCGAGCACGAACAGCTTCACGACGAAGAACCCACCGAGGACGAGCGCCGCGATCGCGATCCCGATCGCGACGTCACGACCGATCGACGACTTCCGCCTGCGCTCGAGCCGCTCGACGTGCTGCGTCGCCTCGACCGCGGGTGTCCCGGGCGGCGTGACGGTCCCCATCGGCCCGTAGGCGCCGCTCTGGAGATAGGCAGGCATCTGCGATTGCTGCGGATACCCACTCATCACCGGCGCCCCCGGCGGCATGTTCTGCATCTGGCCGGTGTGCATCGGGCCGGTCTGCATCGGGCCGGGGTAGCCCTGCATCTGCTGCGATGGGTACCCTTGCGGCGCGTGCTGCGGCTGCTGCGGCTGCTGCGTCGGGTAGCCCTGCGGGTAGGCGGGCTGCTGGCCGGTGACGCGATAGCTCGGCCCGTAGTTGCCCGCGACCGGGCTCATCTGGCCGAGCAGCGTCTTCGCGGGTGCGGGCGCCCCCGGTGGTTGCGCGGGGACCGGCGGCTGCGTCGCGTACGGGAACTGCTGCGGTGGGTACGGCGCGGCCGGGTTGTACCCAGGTGCGGGCTGCACGGCCCCCGGTTGCGACCCGAGCGCCGGTACGAACCCCTGCTCGGCGCCCGCGGGGCCCGGCGGTGGCACCGTCGGTGGGCGCGGCGACGGCGTCCCCGCGGCGGCGGGTGCCAGCGGCACCTGTCCTTGCGATGTGGGCCGGCCCGGCGGCGGACGCGGAGGTCGCGACTGCGGGGCGCTCGTGGGTGCACGCGCCGCGACGGGCGCGGGTGCCGGCGCGGGCACCGGCGGGTTGTCGACATCGCCGAAGATCTCGGTCGGTGCCTCCTCGCCGAAGTCACCGTCGTCGGGCGGTGGTGGGCCGGCGGCGGGCGAGCCGGGCGCGGGTCCAGCCTCGGGCGCCGCCACGTTCGCGGCCGCGGCGGCCGCCATGGCCTGCTCGAGCTCCTCGAAGCTCGGCCCGCCGAGCTGGGTCGCGTCGCCCTCGGGCATGCCCGCCTCGCCGAGCGTCTCGACGACGTCGAGCTTCGCCTCGGCCGCCGGCACGCCCGCGATCAGGCCGTCGCGGCCGACGCGCTTGTACTGCTCGAGCTGCTGGCGCTCGCGCTCGATCTCGACGGCGAACACCTCCTTGAGCCACGCCGAGAGCGTCTTGGCCGTGAACACGACCTCCTGGCTCATCAGGTACGCCTGGAGGTCGGCGAGCATGTCGCTACACCACTGGTAGCGATCCTCGACGTCCTTCGCGAGCGCCTTCATGATCACGCGCTCGACCTGCTCGGGGATGTTCGGGTTGATCGCGCGCGGGTTCTGGACGTCGACGTTGCGGACCTTCTCCAGCGTGGAGAAGTCGGTCTCGCCCTGGAACAGGCGCGCCCCCGTCAGGCACTCGTACAGCATCGTGCCGAGCGCGAAGATGTCGCTGCGGCGATCGAGCGGCAGGCCGCGCACCTGCTCGGGCGACATGTAGCCGAACTTGCCCTTGAGCACGCCGGCCATCGTCCGCGAGTTGCGCGAGGTCGCCTTCGCGATGCCGAAGTCGATGACCTTGACCTCGCCCTCGTACGACACGAGCACGTTCTGCGGGGAGCAGTCGCGGTGCACGATCTCGAGCGGGCGACCCAGCGGGTCGCGCTTGCGGTGCGCGTAGTCGAGCCCCTCGAGGACCTTCGCGATGACGAAGCACGCCATCGGGATCGGCATCGGCTGCTTGTTCTTGCGCAGCCGGTTCTGGATCTGGAGCAGGTCCTTGCCCCAGATGTACTCCATCGCGATGAAGTGCGCGCCGTCGATGCGGCCGAGCTCGAAGATCTGACAGATGTTCGCGTGAGCGAGCTGGCCCGCGATCTTGGCCTCGTCGATGAACATCTTGATGAAATCGCGGTCCTCTCCCATGGTGGGGAGGATTCGCTTGATCGCGATGATCTTCTCGAAGCCTTCGACGCCGTACGACTTGGCCTTGAACACCTCGGCCATGCCACCGACGCTGATGCGATCGAGCAGCAGATATTTCCCAAACGGGACGGGCTGCCTCACTCGACCCAAATCGTAAGCGAGGTCGCTTCCCGAGCACAACGCGGAAGGGGCCTATATGCCCCGGCTCACCGACGACACCGGGCTCCCGTCACGGGCGTCCCGTGGTTACCAGCCCAGGGGCTGCACCCCCCAGGAGCGCGCCATCGGGCCGTCAGAACGCGCCAGCGACGCCGACAAAGGCCTCGCGGTCGCCGCTCGCGGTGACGTACGGCTGCAACCTGCGGTCGCTCCGGTACCCCTGCGCACCGTCGTAGACGCCGTACGCGTACGTCAGGATGAGTCCCACGCCGGTGACGAGGTTCACCGCCCGGAGCTGCCGCGCGCTCTGCACGCGGTCGTCGCAGGTCAGGCTCGCTCCCTCGTCGCCGGTGACCCGGGTACACCACGAGCGGAGGACGAAGAAGCTCGTGACGTGCGTGATCGCGAGCGTCGCCAGCGCCCCGCCCAGGACGAAGCCCTTCGTGCGATCGCCGTTCTGGAACTGCCCCGCCGGTGGCAGCAGGTTCAGCACCCAGTAGCGCTTCGATTTCGGGCGGCGCGCGCGGAGCTCGGCGCCGTGCCGGGCGCGGACGTCGTTGAAGAACATCACCACCTCGGGCGGGTACAGCGCCGGGTCGAGCTGGCCGTCGAGGTCGAGCCGCAGGTACGCGAGGAACTGGGCCTCGGCCTCCGAGCGGCGGTCCTGGAAGTAGGCGGCGAGGCCGGCGAGGCGGTGGGCCTCGGCGAGCTCGGCGGCGGGGAGCTGGAGGCGGAGCAGCGGATCGACCAGGCGCGACACCGCGGCCCAGTCGCCGACGGTCGCGGCGTCATTGCCCGCGCGCAGCGCGTCCGACGGGGACGGCGGCGGGGACGGAGACGGGGACGGAGACGGGGACGGAGGTGGAGGCGGCTGCGCGGGACCGACGGGCGGCGCTGCAGGCTGCGCGTGCGCCGGCCACGCGAGCGCGGCGAGCGCGGCGAGCGCGGCGACCACGAGCGCGCGGCGCGAGCTCATCGCCACCCCGCGACGGTGCGCTTCACGTGCGGACGCAGGATGTCGAGGACCTCGCGCGCGGCGCGCTCGGCGAGCCGTTCGAGCGGCATCTCGCGATCGCCGACGATCGTGTCGGTGACGATCACGCGGTCGAACACCACGCCGGTGGCCGCGACGATCCGAGCGCGGACGCGCGCCCGCGCGAGGGGCACCGCGCCGCGCTCGACCACGTAGCCCGCGATCTCGAGCCCGATCGCGAGGTCCTCGCCTCGCGACGGCAGCGCCTCGACCTGCGCCGGCTCGCGGCCGTGCCTGCGGGCCCAGCGCGCGAAGGCGTCGACGAGCGGAGCGCGCAGCGGCTCGCCGGCGCGGTGGGTGGCGCGGATCGAGAAGCGCACCGGGCGCGGCGTAGTCTCGACGCTCGGGGCACGCCCGACGGGCGGCGCGGGTCCGTCGAGCCCGGGCGTCCGCGGGCGCAGGACCGCGAGCTGCTCCTTCACCGCGGGGACGACGCGGCTCGACAGGTCCGCCGCGGCCTTGTCGATGCTCGCGAGCCCGGGCGCCTTCGCGTACATCGTCGCGAGCACCACACCGTCGATCGGGTTCCGCAGGCGCACGGTGAGCACGACCTGGTCGCCGTGCTCGGTGATCGTGCCGTCGACGATGACGCGCGCCTCCTCGGGGACGGCCATCTTGGGCCCGACGACCACGACGTCGACGTCGCCGGCGACGAGGGCGCGCGCGATCTCGCTGGCGACCGGCTGGCCGTAGATCTCGAGCTGCGGAGGTGCGTCGAGCGGTAGCAGCGCGACGTGGGCCGTGCGCGCGTCGTCGGCGCGCGCCGTGGGCACCGCGAGCACGACGCCGAGCACGAGCCAGATCAGGACGCGCACCATGCGTCGATCCTACATCGTGCCCGGGTCGGGAACGGCCAGCGAGAACACGCCGAGGTGATCCGACGCGCCCTCGGCGATCGGTCGCTCGCGATCGAGCCCCGTGCACGCGTCGCACAGGATCGTCACCGCGGCGCCCTGGATCCGGTTCGGGTTCCCCGTGACCGACAGCGTGCCGGTGATGCGGAGCGCGGGCGGAAGCACGTAGCTCGCGTCGAGTGATGCGACCTCCCGGGCGATGTGCTGGCCGACGCGCCCGGCCGGATCGGTCCACACCAGGTCGTAGGTCCCGCCGGCGGCGAGCTTCGCGCGGAGCGCGCCGGTCTCGTCGGACACGACGTCGCTCGCCGGGATCCCCGCGGCCGCGAGGGCCCCCGTCGGGATCAGCGACAGCCGTACGCCCGCGAGAGGCTCGCTGCCGAGCACGGTCGTGGTCTGGGTCAGCATCGCCGGCGCGTCGAGCATCGACGGGACCGAGGGGCCGAGGTCGAACGCGCTGACGGCGACGTCGGCGGCGCCGGCGACGATCACCGCCTCGAGCGGACCCGCCGGGGCGAGCGCCGCAGGCAGCACACCGCCGGCGTCGGCCGTGAGCGGGATGCGGACGTGACCGCGCGCGGTCGCGGTCACGCCGGCGGTGACGGTGCCGATCGAGGCGAGCTCGCCGACGAGCGTGACGCGGGCGCCGGGGAGCGCGCTCGGGCCGCGCCGGATCGCGGTGCCGCCGACGTCGCGGAGCGCGATCGCGCTCGCGTACGCGATCGCGATCGGTCGCGCGACATCGAGCGCTCCGTCCGCCTCGAGCCGCGGCAGCCCGCTGCCGGCCGGTGGCGTCACCACGACCTTCACCGGCGCGCCCGCGGCGTACGTGCCGCGCACCACGAACGCGCCGTCCGCGCCCGTGGTGCCGACCGTCGACGGCACCCCGTCGAGCATCAGCTGGACCTTCGCGCCCGCGATCGGGCTCGTGCCGTGGTGGACCGCGCCGGTGATCTCGGTGCCCGCGTCGACGGAGATCGTCGGCTGCGACGGGCTCCACGTCACGCGCCGCGGGGCGAGCCCCGGGTCCGATGGGATCACGAGGACCTCGTGCGTCGTGTCGTGGACGCGGACGGTGAACGCGCCCGTGGCCGCCGAGAACGCCTCGACGCTGGCCTCGTCCATGCCGGCGGGCGAGAAGCGCAGGTACGCGGGGACTCCGGTGCCACCGCTCTGCACGGAGCGCGTGACGAGCACGCCAGGGTCGAGGACGACCGGGCCCACCGGGTAGTCCGTGCCACCGACGAGGCGGAGCCGTCGCGTCGTCGGCGGGGCACCGGCGTCGGCCGGGGGGACCACGTGCAGCCGCACCTCGAGCAGGTTGCCGTTCGGATCGAGGACGGCGATCTCCTCTCGGGCTCGCGGGCACGAGCCGGTGGGCGCCCACACGTCGAGCGTGACGTCGTACACGTCCGGATCCTCGGCGAGGAACTCGATCGCCGATCCGTTCGCGAGCGCCTCCTCGAAGTCGACGGCGGCGCCGCCGCGGTGCACCGTCCACGCATAGTCGAGGACGCCGCCCACGCCGGAGACGAGCGCGTTCACCCGGACCTTCGCTCCGGGGGTGGCGACCGGCATCGCCGGCGTGAACGCGAGCGCGACGCTGCAGGTGCCCGGCTCGGCGCCATCGGCGCTCTCCGCGCAACCGGCCGCCGCGAGCGCGACCGCGAAGGCGAGGGCGATGACCACCTGCGCTCGCATCACCGCACCTCCACGCGCCAGGTCTGACGCTGGATGCACGTCGGCGTCGAGATCACCGAGCACGTCGCCTCGCTGTCGATGCACGGGATCGCGGTCTCGGAGCGATCGTAGATCTGGACGCGCACCTCGACGACCTCGCCGAGCGCGTAGCTCGCCGGATCGAACGCGAACGTGTTGCCTGTCGCGCCCGCGATCGTCGCGTGCGTGCTCTGCCCCGGTGCGCGCAGCGACCACGCGAAGGTCGCGGTGCCGAGCACCGGATCGCCGGGTTGCGGCGGGTAGACGTCGAGGTCGTCGACGACGATCGGCACGCGGAACAGCGTCGGCTCCGAGACCGGGAGCGTGGCCCCGGCGGGCGGCACGATCGGCGCGAGCTGGGCGAGGCACGGCGGGCCGTCCGAGACGACCGAGATCTCCATCGTCTCTCGATCCTCCGCGCCGAGGGCGTCGATCGCGGTCACGCGCACCATCCACTCGCCCTGCCCGTCGGGCGTGAACACCTTCGCGACGTGCTGGAATTCCGGATCGGGCGGGTCCGCGACGAAGTCGGGATCGTCCTCGAGCGTGTACGAGGTCTGGGGGGGCCCGAACACCTCCCAGACGAGCGGCCGGAGCCCGGCGATCCCGTCGTCGAGATCGCCGACCTTGGCGAACAGCCGGATCGGCGCGCCGGCGACGTACTTGTAGCGGCTGCTGCGGTCGAGC